>SDBT01001776.1_pt1 | contig 38494 bp, 37 predicted proteins | sample 2277101 | NCBI WGS metagenome assembly SDBT01 (sample SAMN10404973, study PRJNA504765) | marine sediment metagenome | isolation source: marine sediment core GS10_PC15, 103 cmbsf | place: Arctic Ocean: Southern Knipovich Ridge | collected 2010 | reverse complement strand
TGGCCTGGTTGACAAGTGATGCGGCAGTGGTGCCAATGATTGGACCGCAATTATTGTCGATAATCATGTTGTGTCTGACCAATGGAGAGACAGACTCGATTTCCTCTCCGACAGGCTGCTAGCGTGAGTAACGAGTCAACGAGTAACGGGTTAACGAGTTACTCATTGCCTCGTTGCCTAATTACCTCATTGCCTCGTTACTCACTACCCCCTCGAAACTCGAAACCCCAAACCCGAAACCCTTCTAGTCTCGCTTGAACTTGCTGTAGTCGGGCGAGCGATAGCCGGAGATGCCTAACCCTTCGATATCCAGCAGCGCCTTGACCTTCAGCGGCAGGCCGAAGAGGTTGATGAAGCCCTCGGCATCCGCCTGGTCGTAGACGTCCTCTTCGCCGAAGGTAGCGTAGTCCTCGCGATAGAGGCTGTAGGGCGACTTGCGTCCGACTACGGTACAACTGCCCTTGTACAGCTTGAGGCGCACCGTGCCGGTGACGGTCTCCTGCGTCTGGCGCACGAAGGCGTCCAGCGCCTCCCGCAGCGGCGTGAACCACTGGCCATAGTAGACCAGCTCCGCGTAGCGTTGGGCGACGACGTCCTTGTAGTGCAGCGTCTCCCGGTCCAGGCAGATGCTCTCCAGGCCGCGGTGGGCGGTGTAGAGGATAGTGCCGCCGGGGGTCTCGTACACGCCGTGGGATTTCATCCCTACCAGCCGGTTCTCCACCAGATCCTCCCGTCCCACGCCGTGCGCGCCGCCCAGCTCGTTCAGCCGGGTCAGCAGTTCCACCGCGCCGTAGGCCACGCCATTAATGCGCTTGGGTATGCCCTCTTTGAAGTCAATGGTCAGATAGAGCGGCTCGTCCGGCGCGGCCTCGGGCGCCACGGTGAGCACGAACATCTCCTCCTCTGGCTCCTGCCAGGGGTCTTCCAGAAGCCCGCCCTCGTGGCTCAGGTGCCAGATGTTGCGGTCTCGACTGTAGATGGAGCGCTCGGTGGTCGCTACCGGTATGTCGTGGGCCGCGGCGTAGGCCAGGGCATCCTCTCGCGAGCGGATGTCCCATTCCCGCCACGGGGCGACGACCTTCAGCCGGGGATTGAGGGCCTTATAGGTCAGCTCGAAGCGCACCTGGTCGTTGCCCTTGCCGGTGCAGCCGTGGGACACAGCGTCAGCCCCCTCCAACTCGGCGATCTCCACCTGCCGTTTGGCGGTGAGCGGGCGAGCGAAAGAGGTGCCCAGCAGATACTGTCGCTCGTAGATGGCGCCGGCCATCATGGTGGGGAAAGCGTATTCCAGCAGGAACTCCTCCCGCAGGTCCTCGATGTAGACCTTGCTGGCTCCCGTGGAGAGAGCTTTCTCTTCCAGCCCTTCCAACTCCTCTTCCTGGCCCAGGTCGGCGGTGAAGGTGATCACCTCACAACCGTAGCGTTCCTTCAGCCAGACCAGAATCACCGAAGTGTCCAGTCCGCCCGAATAGGCCAAAACAATCTTCTTCATTGTTCGTTTCCCTCCTTAATTTACGTTTGACGTTTGATGCACCACGCATCACACGTTTTGTATCACTTCCGTCATCACTTCTATCGCCTGGTAGAACTCCTCCACCTGGATGTGCTCATCCGGCGTGTGGTCTAGCGAGGATTCGCCAGGCCCGTAGGCCACAATGGGGCAATCCCACACTGGGCCGACAGTGTTCATGTCCGACGTGCCCAGCTTTATCTTGAAAGTAGGATGCCCGCCCCTGGTGCGGATGGCCCGTAGAAAGGCCCGCACCAGGGGATTGTTCTTGCCGGCCTTGTAGGGCGCGTCCTCGCCGCTGAAACCGACGGCGGCTCCGTCAGCCCACTCTCGCAGGTGTTCTTTTAGGGTAGGCATGTCCAGACCGAAGGGGATGCGCAAGATCATGTCCATAGTCACTTCTTCCTCGAAGCCGCCGTTGTGCGCGGCGATGCGGTGCAGCGAGGCGTCCAGGGTGTGGAAGCGAAAGCGCTCACCTTGGTTGAATTGCCGGACGTGGTCGGTCAGGCGGTTCCAGAACTTGATGGCCCGCTCTGAGGCCGACGGTCCCTGGATCGTGCTGTGTTGCACGGGCGCGGCCAGGCGATAGGTCACTAGCAGGCGACCTTTGTAGCCCAGGGTCACGTGCCGCCACCCGCTCGGCTCGCCGATGATCACTACCTGGGGGGAGAAGTTGCCTAGCAGGTAGCGGGCTCCTGTCGAAGAAGACTCCTCTTCGATGGCGCCCACTATCACGATGCGCTTGTCCGGCAAAGGCCCCACCTGGGCTGCCGCCAGGATGAAGGTGGCCAGCGGCCCTTTGGCGTCCACCGCCCCCCGTCCGTAGAGCCGGCCATCCTGCAAACGAATGGGAATGAACCCCTCGACGGTGTCCATGTGCCCCAGTAGCATGATCTCTCTTTCGCCCTCTCCCAGTACACCTATGGCATTGCCCACCGGGTCCTGGTAGGTTCGGAAGCCCAAGGCTCTCATCTGCGTCAGCAGGTAGGCCCCCATTTCCCCTTCCTTCCCCGAAGGGCTGTAGATTTCTAGCATCTCCTGCAGCAATACCAGTTTATCCATTGCCATTCCCTCCAGATGACAGCACCTCCTCTACCGCCTTTGCCACAATTTCTAGCTCATCCCGACTGATGACCAGCGGCGGCAGAAAGCGCATCACGATCGCCCCGGTCGAAAGGGCCAGCACCCCTCGTTCCATCAGCGCGGCCAGATAGGGCCCGGCCCGTCGCTTCAATTCGATGCCCACCATCAGCCCCAGCCCTCGCACCTCTCGGACGAGGGGCGAGTCCATAACTCGCAGGCGCGAAACGAAGTAGTCTCCCAACTCCGCCGCCCGCTGCGGCAGGGCTTCTTGCTCAATGACGCGGATGGCGGCCAAAGCCGCAGCGCAGGCCAGCGGGTTGCCTCCGAAGGTTGAGCCATGCGCTCTGTTCGGCAGCTTGCCCACTTGGGGGCCGAGCAGCACCGCGCCCATCGGCATCCCACCGGCGATAGCTTTGGCCAGGCACAGCATGTCGGGCTCCAGGCCGTGGTGCTCACAGGCGAACATGCGGCCCGTGCGCCCGAACCCCGTCTGCACCTCGTCAACGATGAACAGCGCGCCCCGCTCGCGGCACAGCGCCTGCGCCCGACGCAGGTAATCGCCATGTCCCAGCCTAACACCTCCCTCGCCCTGTACTATTTCCAGGATAACCGCCGCCGTATCGTCGCCGATGGTTTGTTCAAGGGCGGCTGCATTGTTGTACGGCACGTGGACAAAGCCCGGCACCAGCGGCTCGAAGGGCCGGCGGTACTGTGGTCGCCAGGTGGCTGACAGGGCGCCCAGGGTACGGCCGTGAAAACTGTTTTTGGCGGCGATGATGCCCGGGCGGCCAGTGACCAGGCGGGCAAACTTGATGGCTCCCTCCACCGCCTCGGTGCCGGAGTTGCACAGGAACACCCGCTCCAGCCCCGGGGGCGCGATGCGCACCAGCTCCGCCTGCAACTTGGCCCGGCGGTCGTTGTAGAAACTCTCCGGACAGGTGATCAGTCTCTCGGCCTGCGCCCTGATCGCCGCCACCACCCTGGGATGACAGTGGCCGACGTTCACCACCCCATGTCCGCCCACGCAGTCAATGTACACCCGCCCCTGGGCATCCCACAGTTTAGCCCCCTCCCCCCGCACGATGACCAGGGGCCGCTTGGTGTACACCCCGCTGGTATGATTGTCCTCCAGTGCCATCAACGCTTGGTCATTGGTCATTGACTCGGTCATTGTGTCATTTGTCATTGAATCACCGTCCCCCTGCCCGCCAGCGCGTGGCTGACCGGCGCTTCGATCCGTCCGTCGCCGATGATCACCCGGCCCACCCCGCCCTTCAGCGCCTCCCTGACCCCCAGCAGCTTCTTCTTCATCCGCCCCTGGGCGTAGGGGAAATGGGCCTCCACCTCTCCGCGCCCGATGCTGCGGATGAGTGAGCCCTCATCGGGGAAGTCCTTCAGCAGGCCGGGGACGTTGGACAGCAGAACGAGGGTTTCGGCCCCTAGCGCAGCAGCCACGGCGGCCGCCGCCCGGTCGCCGTCCACGTTAACCATCTCCCCCTCGTGGCTGATGGCCAGCGGGGCGATGACCGGCGTGTAGCCGTGGTCGAGGAGCAGCCTCAGCAGGGAGACGTTGACCTGCTGGATGACGCCGCTCCACTCGCCCCGCAGCACCTTCCGCTTGCCATTCTCCACGATCTTCAGAGTCGACTTCCGCCGTCCCGCCAGCAACTGTCCATCAGGCCCCGACAGCCCCACGGCGTTGATCTCCAGCCCCTGCAGCCGCTCTATCAGCAGCTTGTTCACCCGGCCCGCCACCACCATGGCAAAGATCTCCAGCGTCTCCCGGTCAGTGTAGCGACTGACGTGGCCTGAGACCGAGGTGACGAAGCGGGGCGGCTTGCCCAACTGCTCAGAGATGACGTTGGTCTCGTGGGAGCCGCCATGAACAAGCACCATCTGCCTGCCATTCCCGATCAGGTGTGCGACGTTAGCACATAGCGTCTCGATGCCCAACCCCTCCACTCCGCCGATCTTGACTACAATCATAATCCCCAACCTCCAGTCTCCAACTTCCAATCTCTAATCTCTAAACCGGATGCAACCCCGGAAATTCCAACCCTGCTGTCTCCGCAAAGCCGCACATCACATTCATCGCCTGTACCGCCGTACCAGCGGCTCCCTTCATTAAGTTATCCAAGGCGGCTATGACCACCAGCCGGTCGCTCCCTTTCTCCTTGGCGAAACCGATATCGCAGTAGTTGGAGCCAGCGAGGATCTTGGGCTCCGGGTAGCGATAGAACCCCCGGCGGAATTTGACGATGCGGATGAAGGGCTCGTTGTTGTAGGCCTGGCGGTACAATCGCCAGATCTCCTTTTCGCCTAAGCGCCAGCCGTCCTCTGTGAGGAAGCAGTGAGCCGTGGCCAACGCCCCGCGCACCAGCTCCACCGAAGTGACTGACATGTGAATGTCGGGCTGTCGCCCGTCGAAGGTCAATTCCTGCAGCAATTCGGCCCTGTGACGATGGTCGGTAGGTGCGTAGGAGCGGACCACGTGGCTGCGCTCCGCGTGATGGGAGGCGCGGGTGGGTCGGGCGCCCCCCTCCGAAGAACCGACCTTGACCTCCACCACCGTCTTGCCGATCACCCCAGCGCGATATAGCGGCCACAAGGCCAGGTTGATGACGGTAGCGTTGCAGCCCACGCCGCTGACGTAGCGGGCTCCCCGCAATGCTTCCCGATGGAGCTCCGGCAAGCCATAGACGAAGCGGGACAGCCATTGAGGAGCTGGGTGCTCCCGACCGTACCAGTGCTGATAGTCAGCCGGGTCATGGAGGCGAAAATCGGCGCTCAAGTCCACGATTCGCTCGGCAAGGGTGGCGAATTCCTCGATATGGGGAGCCACCTGGCCGTGGGGGAAAGCGACGAAGAGCACGTCGCAGGATTCTAGCTCCTGCAAGCTCACTAGGCGCAGGTTCGTCCGCCTCCTGAGGTTAGGGTGCAAGAAATGAGCCGGCTGGCCAGCATAGCGCTCTGAGGTGACCTGCTTCACATCCACTTCGGGATGGCTCAGCAGCAGCCGCAGCAGTTCTCCTCCGACGTATCCGGATGCACCGGCGATGGATGCTTTCAGCATAATAGCTTTCTCCTGTCTAGTGTGCCGCTTGCTCCAGCACGTAATCCACCATTTTGCCCGCGATGTCCACGTCCACAACCTGCATGGCGCCGTGGAATTCGGGTGTGTGATTCACCTCGTTGACCAGAAGGCGGCCGTCGTCGGCCTCCAGAAGGTCCACGGCCAAGAGCCCTCCGCCCACCGCCTGGGCCGCTGCCAGTGATAGCTCCCTGATCTCCGAGCTGAGGGGACAGGACAGTGCCTCCCCGCCGCGGGCGGTGTTGGTGATCCAGTGATCGGAGCAGCGATACATTGCGTACACCACCTCATCGCCGGCCACCAGGGTGCGGATGTCCCGGCTGGGCTTGTCTACGTATTCCTGTATGTAGAACACATTGTGCACAGGCCCGCCCAGGGTGGCCTTATGCTTCAGCGCCGCCTCAGCCGTGTCGCGGTCGTTGACCTTGCTCATCAGCCGTCCCCAGGAGCCCACGGCAGGCTTCAGCACCACCGGGTAGCCCATCTCCTCGATGGCCTGCAGGGCCGCCTCAATGCTGAGAGCCACCGTGGTACGCGGCGTGGGAACGCCATGTCGGATCAGGGCCGTGGTGGTCAACACCTTATCTCCGCAGGTGTGCACCGTCTGATAGCCGTTCACCGTCTTGATTCCCCAACTGTTGAGGATGCTGAGGGCGTAGAGTGCCCGGCTTTGGCTGATGGCGCGGCACCAGATCAGGTCATACCCTTCGGCCAGGCAGTGTCCTGAGCCGCTGGGCTGAGCCTGTCGAAGCCTTGTCGAAGGGACGTTGGCTTGCAGTTGGAGGGCCAGATGCCGTTCATCCAGCCGGTCGTACTCAACTCCTCGCTCTCTCAGGGAGTTGAAAATGAGCTTCTCTTCCAAGCGGATGCGAGAGCAGAGGATGCCTAGCTTAACCTTCCCGGTTCCATAGCAGCCACCTCCAAGGCGTAGTCAACGATGCGACCGGCGATATCTACCCCCGTGGGGGCGATGCTGTTGCGAAACTCCGCCGTATGGTTAACTTCGGATACCAGCAGCCGGCCATCCGCGTCCTCCAGGATGTCAACAGCCACCGCTCCGCCTCCCACTGCCTCAGCCGCAGCGCGGGAGATATGTTCGATTTGAGGAGTGATGGGACAGGCAGTGGCCTCCCCTCCCCGCGCCGTGTTGGTGATCCAGTGCGGCGCGTAGCGATAGATGGCCGCAATGACCTCGCCACCGATGACGAAGCTGCGGATGTCGCGTCCGGGCTTGTCAACGTATTCTTGGATATAGAAGATGGAATGACGGTAGCCACCGAGGGTATGCTTGTGTTCCAGAATCGTCTCCGCCGCATCGCGATCGTTGATCTTGGCCAAAAGCCGTCCCCACGAGCCGTTCAGGGGCTTCAACACCACCGGGTATCCCATCTGCTCGATGACCTCCAGGGCAGACTGGGCAGTAAAAGCCACCTGGGTGCGCGGTGTGGGGACGCCATGCTTGACCAATGCCAGACTGGTCAGCAGCTTGTCGCCGCTGGTGGCGATGACCTCGTAGCTATTGATCGTGCGCAGCCCATTGTCGCCCAGTAGCTTGCTGGCGTACAGGGCTCGCGAATGGCTTAGGCAGCGGACGAGCACCACATCGTAGCCGTTGATGCCGCCCGAAAGGCCCAGGATGATGGTATTGACGTCAACTCTTTCGCCGTCCACTCCCCGCTGGCGCAACGCTTTGAAAATCAACTTCTCCTCGACACGGACGCGAGAGCAAAGAACACCGACCCTCATGTTGTCATTCCCCCCAATCCTCCTCCTCTTCCGGAGCCAGATCCAGGACGACGGGATCCACGCCCATCACTTCCAGTTCAACACCGCAGTCGGAACAGGCCACGATTTCCCCCACCTCCACGTCGGGAGCCAGTTGCACTTCAGCGGCACATTCGAGACATTCGATCATCTTGACACCTCCTTACGAATTTTGGGTAACAAAAAAGCCGACCTCCATCAATATATCTGGAGAGTCGGCCTGCGGTTGCAGTTAGCCAAAAGGCAATTACGTGAGATTTACTCCCATAACAACATTCGGCAACACGAAACTCTCCAGAGCGAGCGCCTGGCTCGAGAACGCTTGAACCTGATTTGCCTGGAGTTTAGCTTGCCGAAGGACTTCATGGAGTACATGCTCCCATTTCCGAATTGTACTCTTTATACCACAATTTGGGATAATTGTCAAATCATGTGTGGGCAGAAGGTGCATTTCACTTGGGGGGCGAAATTCAACAAGGTTGGCGTTGAGCACGTCTCGATATGCGCTCCGCGCTACTCAGGATGCTTCAACGACGTTGTCAAAGGGCGTTGCCCTAAAATTGACAAATAGTTCAATCTGTGCTACAATCTGTAGCGAAAATCCTAACACTGAATCAGGACCCATTTCGATGAGAGAAAACCCAAAGAATAATCCCATCACCATTATTAGCCTCATCCTAGTAGAGCTCCTTAGCATTAAGGAGCAAATGATGGTTGGGAGGAGATCGGGGTAACACCAAGCAGGTTGCAGTTTGAAAAGCCTCCCAATCAGGAGGCTTTTTTGTTTTGACAGCCGCGGGATGAGTTGAACCTCGTCCACCCAATTGAATAACCCAGGCAGGCCGAAGTGACCTGCTCCTTGACGTCTCGGACGACGATTTTGCAACGATGCCTTTGTTCTCGCCGTTTTACTGACTGTGAGGGCCAAGGCTCTTTCTTTAAGAGCCATCGAAAGGAGAAACCGAAAAGTGAAAAGCAACGCCTTGAAACAAGGGATAGAGCGGGCCCCCCATCGCTCGCTCCTGCGCGCGGTGGGGTGCACCGACCGGGAGATGGATCAGCCATTCATAGGGGTCATCAACTCCTTCAACGAGGTTATCCCTGGCCACACGCACCTGCGCCACATCGCCGCCGCCGCCGCGGCCGGCGTCCGCATGGCCGGCGGCACGCCCTTTGAGTGCTCCACCATCAGCGTCTGCGACGGACTGGCCATGAACCACCAGGGCATGAAGTATTCCCTGCCCAGTCGCGAGCTCATCGCCGACTCGGTGGAGATCATGGCCCAGGCTCATGCTTTCGATGCCCTGGTGCTCGTCCCCAACTGCGACAAGATCATTCCGGCTATGCTGATGGCCGCTGCTCGGCTCAACATCCCGTCTCTGCTCATCAGCGGCGGGCCGATGCTGGCTGGTCAGTTGGATGGGGAATACGTTGACCTGAGCGATGTTTTCAAAGCCGTGGGAGCGGTGGCCAGAGGCGAGATGAGCGAGGCGGACTTGCAGCGGCTGGAACGGGCGGCCTGTCCTGGCTGTGGCTCCTGCGCGGGCATGTTCACGGCCAATACCATGAATTGCCTGACCGAGGCGCTGGGCATGGGCCTGCCCGGCAACGGCACCATCCCCGCCATCAGCGCGCAGCGCATTTGCCTGGCCAAAGAGGCGGGCCTGCAAGTGATGGAGCTACTGGAGAAGGACATCCGGCCTCTGGACATCCTGACCGCAGCCGCTTTTGACAACGCCTTCACTGTGGACATGGCTCTGGGAGGCTCCACCAACTCCGTGCTGCACCTGCTGGCTGTGGCCCACGAGGCCGGTGTGGATCTCTCGCTGACTAAGCTCAACGATTTCAGCGCGCGCACGCCCCATCTGTGCAAGATGAGCCCCGCCGGCAAGCACCACATCGAGGACCTGGATCGGGCAGGCGGCATACCCGCCGTGATGGGCCAACTGATGGCCGCTGGTCTGCTGGACGACGGAGCCCTGACGGTGACGGGCCATAGTCTGGGCGAGAACCTGGCCGGAGCGGAGGTGCTCGACCCTGGCGTGATCCGCCCCCTCGATGATCCGTACTCGCCCACTGGCGGCCTGTCCCTGCTCTTCGGCAACCTGGCCCCCGAAGGATCGGTGGTCAAGCAGGCTGCCGTGGCCCCTGAGATGCTCACCCACCGAGGGCCAGCGCGGGTGTTCGAGTCCGAGGAAGAGGCCACCGCCGCGATCATGGCCGGTCGCTTCCAGAAAGGCGACGTCATCGTCATCCGCTACGAAGGGCCGCGAGGCGGGCCAGGGATGCGGGAGATGCTGACCCCCACCTCTCTGCTCACCGGCATGGGCATGGACAAAGAGATAGCTCTGCTGACCGACGGGCGATTCTCCGGAGCCACCCAGGGAGCGGCCATCGGCCACATCTCGCCCGAGGCAGCAGCCGGGGGCTTGCTGGCCATCGTGAGGGATGGCGATCCCATCGCCATTGACATCCCCGCCCACTCCCTGAACCTGGAGCTGACCGAGGGGGAGATCAACAGTCGCCTGGCCGAGCTGCCCTCCTGGCAGCCCAAGGTCAATTCTGGCTACTTGAAGCGCTACGCCGAGGCCGTCACTTCGGCCAGCACTGGCGCGGTTTTCAAAAGCTAAAGTCAAGTTCCCAAAAAAGGGAGTAGGAAAGATGAAAAATGACATCCGTTTCGTCTACGAGAGCCACAACCCTTTGGGTGCTCAAGAGGAGCAGCGCAACGCCGTCTTCCAGGCCGCGCGGCGACACCTTCCCCACGTGGTCGCCTGGATCTCTCCGCAGGGCAACGCTCCCTTCTGGGTTGTTCTGCCCCTGGAGATTGACCCCAGGGAATTGCTGAGACTGTCCGAACGGGAGGGAGTGTCCTTCACTCCCGGCCCAGAGGCTCACGACGAACGCAACACTGCGATCCTCCATTTCTCGCATTTGGAACCCAACGAGATCGAGGAGGGCATCAAGCGACTGGGAAGACTCATCGTCAAATACATGGACCTTGCCTCTCAGGCCAACGGTTCACCCTCGTCTCACTTTGTAGGGCCGTAAGTTGGAAGTTGGAAGTCCAACCTCCAATATCCAAGATTAGGAGGAAACCATGAAACTAAACGGAGCTCAGATCGTCTGGGAGAGTTTGGTGCGGGAGGGAGTAGAGGTGGCGTTTGGCATTTCGGGGGGGACTGTGATCCACCTCTACCACGCCTTGCCCGACTATCCCATCCACCACGTCCTGATGCGCCACGAGCAGGCGGCAGCGCACGCGGCCGACGGTTACGCCCGGGTCACGGGCAAAGTGGGGGTGTGCCTGGCCACCTCAGGGCCGGGGGCTACCAACCTAGTGACTGGGCTGGCCACGGCATACATGGACTCCTCGCCAGTGGTAGCCATCACTGGTCAGGTGCCGTCCTCGTTGATCGGTAAAGACGCTTTTCAAGAGGTGGACATCACCGGCATCACTTTGCCCATCACCAAGCACAACTACCTGGTGACCGAGGTGGAAGCCCTGCCCACGGTGATCAAAGAGGCGTTCCACATTGCTCGCAGCGGGCGGCCAGGGCCGGTGCTGATAGATATCGCCAAGAACGCCCAGGCTGCCAGCATGGAATACGAGTATCCGGATGAGGTGAACCTTCCCGGCTACCGCCCCACCCTGATCGGCAACCGACGCCAGATCAAGCAGGCCGCCCAGCTAGTCAACGAGGCCCAACGCCCCCTTATCATCGCCGGCCATGGGGTAATGCTCGCTGGCGCCGAAGCCGAGCTGAGAGAGCTGGTGGAAAAAGCCCAGCTCCCGGTAGTCAACACTCTGCTCGGCATCAGCACCATTCCCGAATCCCATCCCCTCTGCCTGGGGATGGGAGGCATGCACGGTGAAGCCTACGCCAACAAGGCCCTGCAAGAAGCCGACTTGATCCTCAATATCGGCAGCCGCTTCGACGATCGCCTGACGGGGGTAGTCAGCACCTTCGCCCCTGAGGCAAAAATCATCCACATAGATATTGACCCGGTGGAGATAGGCAAGAACGTGTCAGTGGATCTGCCTATCGTCGGCGATGCTAAAAACATCCTTCAGGCCCTCCTACCCTTGATCGAATCAACCAGCCACCCAGATTGGATAAGCAAGATTGACAGTTGGCGTGCTGAGTCAGCCGAGCGCGACATCCTGAGGCAAGAGACCGACGCTCTCTTACCCCAATACGCTGTCCGCCAGATCTGGCACGCCACCAAAGGCAATGCCATCATGGTCAGTGACGTGGGGCAGAATCAGATGTGGGAGGTCCAGTACTTCCTCCACCACAAACCGCGTGGACTGCTCTCTTCAGGAGGGCTAGGCACTATGGGCTTTGCTCTGCCTGCGGCTATCGGAGCCCAGATGGGAAAGCCTGATGAGGTGGTTTGGGCCACTGTCGGTGACGGCGGCTTCCAGATGAACATCCAGGAGTTGGCTACGGTAGTTCAGGAGGAGTTACCCATCAAGATAGCCATCCTGAACAATGGGTTCCTGGGAATGGTGCGCCAATGGCAGCAGCTTTTCTTCGAGGGACGCTATTCCGGCACGCCTCTCCTGGGACCTGACTTTGCCAAGGTGGCGGAGGCCTACGGCATCCCTGGCTCCACGGTGAGGGAGAAAAGCCAGGTGGTCACTGCCATTGAGCAGGCCCTGGCCACCGACGGCCCGGTTCTAATTGACTTCGTCGTCGAGCAGGAGGAGAACGTCTATCCCATGGTCGCGCCCGGCGGCTCTATCGGTGATATGCTGCGAAGACCGCAACCTGAAGGGGTTGGGGAGCAAAAAGGAGGAGGTTCAAAATGAGACACACCCTGGTAGCTTTGATGGAAGACAAACCCGGCGTGCTGAACCGGATTTCCAGCCTTTTCCGCCGCCGCAACTTCAACATCGAGAGCCTGACCGTCGGCCACAGCGAGACGCCGGGCATCTCTCGCATGACCATTGTCACCGAAGGAGACAGAGCGATCATCGAGCAGGTGGAGAAGCAACTCTACAAGCTGGTCAACGTCACCAAGGTCACCGACGTGACCGACGAACCGGCGGTGATCCGGGAGTTAGCCCTGATCAAAGTAACGGCCAGCGCCGCTACCCGCTCTGAGATCACCAGCTTGGTGGACATCTTCCGTGCCAAGGTGGTGGATGTGTCTGCCGATTCGCTGACGATAGAGATCACCGGCACAGAGGACAAGGTGGATTCTCTGGCCAGCTTGTTGCGCCCCTTCGGTATCCGAGAATTGGCGCGCACGGGCCGCCTGGCGATGGTGCGTGGCAATAATGGGCACACGACTCAATCAACAAATAGCAAAGGATTATAATCACAAGAAGGAGGATACAAATGGCGAAGATTGATTTTGGAGGAACAGTGGAAGAGGTCGTCATGAGAGACGAATTCCCCCTGGAGAAAGCACGTGAAGTTCTAAGGGATGAAGTTGTCGCCGTATTGGGTTATGGGGTGCAGGGCCCGGCCCAAGCCCTTAACATGAAAGAGAATGGCATCAACGTCATCGTAGGGCAGTGGCCCGGTGACACGGCCTACTGGGAAAAGGCCCTGCGGGATGGATGGGAGCCCGGCAAGACGCTCTTCTCTCTCGAAGAGGCCACGGAAAGGGGCACCATTGTTCAATACCTGGTCTCTGATGCGGCTCAGATGATGACCTGGCCCCAGATAAAACCCCGTCTGAAGGAGGGCGATGCGCTGTACTTCTCTCACGGGTTCTCGATTGTGTACAGCGATCAGACAGGCGTTATTCCCCCTGAGTTTGTGGACGTTATCATGGTGGCGCCCAAGGGATCGGGGACCAGCGTGCGGGCCAATTTTCTCGCCGGCAGCGGCATCAACAGTAGCTATGCCGTGCATCAGGACTACACGGGCCGCGCCACGGAGCGAACCCTTGCCCTCGGCATCGCCATTGGTTCGGGCTACCTTTTCCCCACCACCTTTGAGAAAGAAGTGCACAGCGACCTCACGGGGGAACGAGGAGTGTTGATGGGCGCCCTCGCCGGCATCATGGAAGCCCAGTACGCCACCCTCCGCCAGAACGGGCACAGCCCAAGCGAGGCGTTCAACGAGACGGTCGAGGAACTGACTCAGAGCCTGATCCGGCTGGTTGATCAGAACGGCATGGATTGGATGTACGACAATTGCAGCGCCACGGCGCGGCGCGGCGCACTCGACTGGCGCCACAGATTCCGCGACGCGGTCATGCCTGTGTTCGAGGAACTGTACGACAGTGTTGTCTCCGGTGAACAGACGCGGATCGTCCTCGCAGCCAATAGTGCACCAGATTACAAGGAAAAGCTAGATGTGGAACTGCGTGAGATGCGGGAATCGGAGATGTGGCGAGCAGGCGCTGCCGTTCGCGCGCTTCGACCAGAGAATTGGGGAAGTTAGATATTGGAGATTGGAAGTTGGAATCCAATATCCAATCTCCAACTTCCAGACAAGGAGGATCTCATGGACGAGAGTGGGGTTAGTACTCAAGATACCGTCATGATCTTCGACACTACCCTGCGCGATGGAGAGCAATCACCCGGCGCGGCTCTCAACGTGGATGAGAAGGTTGAAATCGCTCACCTGTTGGAACAGATGGGGGTGGACATCATTGAGGCTGGCTTTCCCATCTCCTCGCCGGGCGACTTCAGGGCCGTACAGCGCATCTCCGAGGAAATTCGCAACTGCATCATCTGTGGCCTGACCCGGGCCAACCCGAAGGACATTGACGTGGCCGCCGAAGCGTTGCAGGGGGCGGCGCGACCTCGCATCCACACCGGCCTGGGCGTGTCCGACGTCCACATTGAGTACAAGCTGCGCACCACGCGCCAGAAGGCGCTGGAGCAGGGCGTGAAGGCAGTCAAGCACGCCAAACGCTTCGTCGAGGACGTACAGTACTATGCCGAGGACGCTGGCCGGGCCGACCCTGAGTACCTCTACCGCGTGCTAGAAGCGGTGATTGAGGCCGGGGCAACGGTGGTCAACATCCCCGACACCACGGGCTACACCACTCCCCAGGAGTGGGGCGCGTTGATCCGGGGCATCACCGAGAACGTACCCAATATCCACCAGGCAACCATCTCCGTGCACTGCCACAACGATCTGGGGATGGCTACGGCCAATTCATTGGTGGGCGTTGTAAATGGGGCTCGCCAGGTAGAATGCACCATCAACGCCATCGGCGAGCGAGCCGGCAACACCTCGCTGGAGGAAGTGGTGATGGCCCTGCACACTCGCCGTGACGTGTTTGGTGTGACCACCGGCATCAGCACCCGCCTGCTCTATCCCGCCAGCCGGCTGGTGAGCAATCTGACCAGCATCGTGGTGCAGCCCAACAAGGCCATCGTCGGGGCCAACGCTTTCGCCCATTCGTCCGGCATCCACCAGGACGGTGTGCTCAAGGAACGCACCACCTACGAGATCATCAACCCGCGCGATGTCGGCGTGCCCGATTCGGACATCATCCTCTCCGCTCGATCAGGGCGACACGGGCTGCGCCATCGCCTGGAGCAACTGGGTTACAGCCTGGACGACCAGGCCCAGTTCGAAAAAGTGTACCATCGCTTCCTGGAGGTGGCCGACAAGAAAAAGACGGTGGACACCCGCGACCTGGAGGCCATCGTAGCCGACGAGGTGCAGGTGTTCTTTGAGGAGACCTATCACCTGGAACACGTCCAGGTCTCCTGCGGTGACCACAGCATCCCCACCGCCACCGTTCGCATCCGGGGGCCAGAGGGTCAGGTCTTTTGCGACGCCGACCATGGCACCGGGCCAGTGGACGCCGTCTACCGGGCCATCAATCGCGTCATCGGCGAGCCGAACGAGCTCATCGAGTTCTCCATCCAGGCCGTCACCGAAGGGATTGATGCCGTGGGCCGGGTGACCATTCGCATCGAGGCCGACGACCCGGTCAGCGAGAACGGCGTGGAGCGGCGAGTCTTCAGCGGTCGCAGTGCAGATAACGACATCGTGGTGGCCAGTGCCAAAGCCTACATGTTTGCGCTGAATCGTCTGTTGGCCGCCCGGCGCGAGGCCGAGCTTCACCAAGGAGAACGAGGATGACAACGCTTGGGTCGAGGCGGGCAAAGGCCGCCCGTAGCCAGAGGCGTACCGAATCTGTAGCTTTCCAGGGGGAGAATGGGGCCTATTCGCAAGAAGCTGCCCGCCAGTTCTTTGGGGCGGATGTGGGCACTTTACCTTGCCGAGCGTTTGAGGACATCTTCCAGGCTGTGGAAGCCGGGAAGGCTGACTACGGGATTCTGCCCATAGAGAACTCCGTGGCTGGTTCCATAAACAAAGCCTACGACCTGTTGTTGGATTACGACCTCAAGATCTGGGGTGAGGTGCTGTTGCGGGTGCGCCATTGCCTGCTGGCCAATCCAGGTGCCAAACTGGAGAACATTCGGCAAGTCCGCTCCCATCCCCAGGCTCTGGCCCAGTGTGCGAGGTTCTTGCTCGATCGGGGGATGGAGGCCGTATCAACCTATGACACAGCCGGCAGCGCCAAAGATCTGGCCGCTGCGCCAGAGGAAGGCGTGGCTGCTATCGCCAGCGAATTGGCCGCTCAGGTCTACGGTCTAGAGATCCTGGCTGCTGGCATCGAGGACTACCAGTCTAATTACACTCGATTCTTCATCCTCGGCCATGACGATCCACCCAAAGGGGAACGAAACAAGACCTCATTGGTCTTCTCATCCCGGCACGTTCCCGGCGCCCTTCACGACTGCCTGGGAGAATTTGCTCAACAGGGGATCAATCTCACCAAATTGGAATCGCGTCCCCGACGCAATAAACCCTGGCACTACGTCTTTTATCTGGACTTCGAGGGACACTGGCAGGACCCAGAGTGTGAAAAAGCCCTTCTCGGCTTACTGCGCCGGGCGTCTTTCGTTAAAATCCACGGCTCTTATCCCGCAGCGACGAGTGAGTGAGGGGTAGGATAGCGATTAAAATCGCACCTGTCGGAGGCTACAGCCGCGCACTCCGTGCCGGACGACCACCTACGTGGTCGCGGGAATCGTCCACACAGGTGGACGATCGGCGCATTCACGCCCTACAGCGGCGGTTCAACCTTTCAAGGAATCCGGAGGAACACAAACTATTATGGGCATGACAATGGCCGAGAAGATCCTGGCGGCTCACGCGGGTGTGGAATTCGTGGAGCCAGGGCAGTTCGTTGATATCAAGGTGGACGTGGTGCTGGCCAATGACATCACTGCGCCCATCGCCATTCGGGAGTTCGAACGCATCGGTGTTGAGGAGGTCTTTGATCGGGACAAGGTGATCATGGTGCCCGACCACTTCACTCCCAACAAAGACATCAAATCGGCCGAACAATGTAAGGCGATGCGCGATTTCGTCCGGCGTCAGAACTTGACCCACTATTTTGAAGTGGGCCGGGTGGGCATTGAGCACGTACTCCTGCCAGAGCAGGGCCTGGTGCTGCCCGGCGACGTGATCGTCGGGGCGGATTCCCACACCTGCACCTACGGTGCTTTGGGGGCTTTCGCTACCGGGATGGGATCCACCGACATAGCCGTGGCCATGGCCACCGGCAAGATCTGGATGAAAGTGCCTGAGACCATCAAGTTTGTCTACCACGGCCGGCGGCGGAAGTGGGTGGGTGGCAAGGACCTCATCCTGCACACCATCGGGCTCATCGGCGTGGATGGCGCTCGCTACCAGGTCATGGAGTTCAGCGGCGAGGCTGTGGATGACCTCTCCATGGCTGGCCGCTTCACCATGGCCAACATGGCCGTTGAAGCTGGGGCCAAGGCTGGACTGTTCGCCTTCGACGAGAAAACCCGAGCCTACGTCGAGCCCCGTGCCCGGCGGGCTTACACCGCTTACGAAAGCGATGCAAATGCCCGCTACGCCCAGGTGATCGAGATGGATGTCTCCAACCTGGAACCTCAGGTAGCCTTCCCCCACCTGCCCAGCAACGTTCGGCCTTTGAGTGAAGTAGGCGAGGTGCCGATTGACCAGGCGGTCATCGGCTCTTGCACCAACGGGCGGCTGGAGGACTTGCAGCTCGCTGCCCGGGTGCTCACGGGACAAAAGGTGCACCCCTACGTCCGCTGCATCGTCATCCCCGGCAGCCAGGCCGTCTACCTGGAGGCCGTGCGTCAGGGTCTAGTCGAGGCCTTCGTCGAGGCGGGAGCGGTGGTGAGCACGCCCACCTGCGGCCCTTGCCTGGGCGGACACATGGGGGTGCTGGCCGCCGGGGAGCGCTGCGTCTCCACCACCAACCGCAACTTCGTGGGCCGCATGGGGCACCCAGAGAGCGAAGTCTATTTGGCCAACCCGGCGGTGGCAGCCGCGTCGGCGGTGTTGGGGCGGATCAGCGGCCCGGCGGAGTTGGAGATTGGAGGTTGGAATCCAACTTCCAACCTCCAATTGAGGAGAACTACATGAAATTGACCGGCAGGGTTTGGAAGTACGGGGCAAACGTGGACACGGATGCGATTATCCCAGCTCGCTATCTTAACCTTTCGACTCCGGAAGAGCTGGCTCGTCATTGCATGGAAAGCTTTGACTCGGAGTTCGCTCAGAAAGTGCAACCGGGCGACGTCATCGTGGCCACGACCAACTTCGGCTGCGGCTCGTCGCGGGAGCACGCGCCGCTGGCTATCAAAGGGGCGGGGGTGAGCTGCGTCATTGCCAAAACCTTCGCCCGCATTTTCTACCGCAATGCCATCAACATCGGCCTGCCCATCCTAGAATGTCCGGCGGCGGAGGAGATCGAGGCGGGGCAAACTCTGGAAGTGGAGCTAGAGACGGGAAGAATCCACAACCTCGACACTGGGCAGACTTTCCAGGCCGAACCGTATCCTGAGTTCATGATGTGCATCATCAGGGCCGGGGGACTGATCGAATACACTCGAAAGGAGTTAGAGCTATAGTTATGCAAGCTAGAATCGTTGTTCTGCCAGGTGACGGCATCGGACCAGACGTAGCCGCCGAGGCAGTCAAGGTACTGAAACGAGTGGGCGAAGTTCACGGGCACTCGTTCACGTTCGAGGAGGGCCTCATCGGTGGGGTAGCCATTGATAAGACCGGTAGCCCCCTACCCGACGAGGTGCTGGCCATGTGCCAGGCCAGTGACGCCGTCCTCCTGGCCGCGGTGGGCGACCCGAAGTACGACGATCCCACCCTCAAGGTGCGTCCTGAACAGGGATTGTTGGGCCTGCGCAAAGGGTTGGGAGTCTTCGCCAACCTGCGACCCGTCAAGCTGTACAAGGAACTGCTCCACGCCTCGACCATCAAGCCCGAGGTCCTTGCCGACGTGGACTTCGTGGTGGTGCGCGAGCTCACGGGGGGCATATACTTCGGCGAACGAGGGCGCAAGACGGTCAATGGTGCGGAGGCAGCCTATGATACGCTGCTCTACTCCGTCCCTGAGGTCGAGCGGGTGGTGCGCCTGGCCTTTGATCTGGCACGCCAGCGACGCAAGAAGGTAACTTCGGTGGACAAGGCCAACGTACTGGAGAGCTCCCGTCTGTGGAATGAAACGGCTGAGCGCGTGGCCGGCGAGTATCCCGATGTTGAGTTCGACAGCATGTACGTGGACATCGCTGCCATGCGCCTGGTGCGCTATCCTAGTGTGTTCGACGTGATGGTCACAGGCAACATGTTCGGCGATATCCTCACCGACGAGGCATCCATGCTGGTCGGCTCGATGGGCATGCTGCCCTCGGCCTCGCTGCGGGGCGACGCCTTCGGCCTGTACGAACCCATTCACGGCTCTGCGCCCAAATACACCGGTCTGAACGTGGTTAATCCCATTGCCACTATCCTCAGCGCCGCCATGTTGCTCCGCTACTCCCTGAAGCTAGAGGAGGAAGCCGCTGCCGTAGAGGCCGCCGTGGCCGCTGTGCTGAAACAGGGCTACCGCACCAGGGACATTGCCGAAGAGGGGAAGCAGCAAGTTGGCACCCGGGAGATGGGAGACTTGATCGCTGATCAAATCTAGTTGTAGGGGCGAGGTTGCCTCGCCTATTGGGCAGGGAAACCCTGCCCCTACCTGATGGGCCAAACATCAAACCAAAGGAGCGTCATTATCATGTCTATTCCCAGATCCGAGAAAATCTGGTTCAACGGTGAGTTTGTGCCCTGGGACGATGCCCAGGTGCACGTCACAGCCCACGCGTTGCATTACGGCTCCAGCGCCTTCGAGGGCATCCGCTGCTACAGCACCCCTCAGGGGCCAGCCATCTTCCGCCTGGACGCCCACGTTGACCGCCTGTACAAGTCGTGCAAAATCTACCGCACGGAGATACCCTATTCTCCGGATGAACTGCGACAGGCCATCATTGACACCGTGCGGGTGAATCAGCACCAATCCTGCTACATTCGTCCCTTGGTCTTCCGTGGGGCTGCTACTTTGGGGCTCAAGCCGTACGACTGCCCGGTGGAGGTAGTCATCATCACCTTCGAGTGGGGCCGCTACCTGGGGCCGGAAGCTTTGGAGCAAGGCGTTGACGTGTGCGTATCCTCCTGGGCACGCATGGCGCCCAATACCTACCCGGCTTCGGCCAAGATAGGAGGGCATTACACCAATTCGCAACTCATTGTCATGGAGGCCCTGGCGAATGGCTACACCGAGGGCATCGCTCTGGACGTGCATGGCTACGTGAGCGAAGGCCCTGGGGAGAACATCTTCTTGGTGGAGAAGCAGGTCGTTCGCACCCCATCCCTGGCCTCGTCCATCCTGGGCGGGATCACGCGAGGTTGCGCCATGACTCTGGCCCGCGACCTGGGATACGAGGTGCGGGAGGAGTTGATTCCCCGCGAGGCTCTATACATCGCCGACGAGGTTTTCTTTACCGGCACGGCAGCCGAGATCACCCCTATCCGCTCCATTGACCGCATCCCCATCGGCACTGGCTATCGTGGCCCCGTCACCGAGCGCATCCAAAGCGAGTTCATGGGCATCACTTCGGGCCAGGTGGTGGATCGGTATGGCTGGCTTACGCCGGTTTAAGGGAATGCGGCAAGGTGCCAGGCACTTACGATAGATCGCCCATAGATAGGTACAAACCGTTTGGAAGACAATCTTCAAGCCAAGGCAGCCATGCAAGTGCCTGGCACCTGAACACTCACTGTGCAAGGTGCCAGGCACTTACGACAGATCGCCCATAGATAGGTACAAACCGTTTGGAAGACAACCTTCAAGCCAAGTCACCCATGCAAGTGCCTGGCACCTGAACGTCCATTTAAGAGAAGAGGATGCTATGATGGTTATCCAACTCTACGACACCACCCTACGAGATGGCACCCAGCGAGAGGGTATCTCCCTCTCCCTGAACGACAAGCTGAAGATCGTCCGCAAGCTGGACGATCTGGGTATACATTATGTTGAAGGCGGCTGGCCCGGCTCCAATCCCAAAGATGCTGAGTTCTTCGCTCAGGTCAAAGGGATGCCATTGGAGCAAGCGGTCATCACCGCCTTTGGCAGCACGCGGCGGGCCGACACGGCGGTCGAGGATGATGCCAACATCAGGGCACTGCTGGAGGCAGAGACCCCCGCCCTGGCCGTCTTCGGCAAGAGCTGGGACCTGCACGTGAGCCAGGTGCTTGGCACGACGCTGGAAGAGAACTTGGCCATGATCGCCGATAGCGTGGGCTACCTCAAGGATCGGGGGCGGGAGGTCATCTACGACGCCGAGCACTTTTTCGATGGCTACCAAGCTGATCCGGCCTATGCTCTGCGCACGCTGCAAATGGCAGAGAAGGCCGGAGCAGACTGTCTCGTCCTCTGCGATACCAACGGCGGCACGCTGCCCTCGCAGCTCGTGGCCGTCATCGAGGAGGTGAAGAAGGGCACATCCACCCCCTTGGGCATCCACGCCCACAACGACAGCGATTTGGCGGTGGCCAACTCGCTGGCCGCTGTGCAGGCTGGCATCGTCCATGTGCAGGGCACCATCAACGGCTACGGCGAGCGCAGCGGCAATGCCAACCTCTGCTCCATCATCCCCAACCTCAAACTCAAGCTAGGCCATGACTGCATCAGCGATGAGCAATTGCGCCAACTGGCCAGCGTCTCCCGCTACGTCAGCGAGCTGGCCAATCTCGCCCATGATGCCCATCTGCCCTACGTGGGCCACAGCGCCTTCGCCCACAAGGGCGGCATGCACGTCAACGCCTTGCTCAAGTGCGAAGAGAGCTACCAGCACATTGACCCGGCCCTGGTGGGCAACCACAAGCGGGTAGTGGTCTCGGAGCTTTCGGGCAAGAGCAACATCGCCTATAAGATCGAGGAGTTCGGCCTGAATCCCTCCCTTGGCCCGGAGCAGACCTATGAGATTCTTCAACAGATAAAAGATTTGGAGAGGCAGGGGTTCCAATTCGAGGGGGCGGAGGGGTCGTTGGAGTTGCTCATCCGCCGGGCTCAGCCGGGGTATAAGCCACCTTTCGAGTTGGTAGATTTTCATATATTGGTGGAGAACCGTCAGGGTCGGGGGATGCTGGCTGAGGTCACCATCAAGGTGCGGGTAGGCGATGAGGTCATGCACACCGCCGCTGAAGGCAACGGCCCGGTCAACGCCTTAGATACAGCCGTGCGCAAGGCCCTGCTGCCCTTCTACCCCCAGTTGGCCGAGATCCACCTGACCGACTACAAGGTGCGCATCCTGGACAGCGAGGCCGGCACGGCGGCCCAGGTGCGCGTCCTCATAGACTCGGCTTGCGGTACCCGCACCTGGAGTACGGTAGGCTCTTCCCCTAACATCATTGAGGCTAGTTGGCAGGCCCTGGCCGATAGCTTGGAGTACGGCTTGTTGAATGGGTTCGGAGCTTGACATCCATGTGTTACTGTGGTAACTGGCGAAGGAAGCTGTCACCTCTTCTCATCGTATCTTGAGAAGAGGTTTTTCATACTGAATGCAACTTGCTTTCTCTGCCCCTCTATGCTACACTATTCATTGAGGGGGATGAGCCCAATGAAGCGAAGAAGACTTGTGACAATGAGGTCGGTGGGGCTGCTGCTCCTGGCTATGGGACTGGTGATAGGCCCTGTATCCCCGGTGGTGGCCCAACCTGGTCTCAATTGGTCAACCGAGACTGCGGATTCAGGTGAGGTTCCCCCGCTTTGGGGGATGGCTCTGGCGTTGGATAACGGTGGCAGCCCCCTCATCGAACTAGATGCTGGCGACAACCACCATATCAGTTACGGCGCGAGTGGAGAACTCAAATATGCGGTTGGTGCTGCAGAGACGCCGACGCCTACCAACACACCAACGCCCACGGCGACCAACACGCCAACATCAACGCCAACCGCCACTCCCACCGGCACGGCCACCTCGACGGCCACTGCCACCCCTACGGCTACCGGCACTCCACCTACAGGCACCATCATCATTGACGACCTGGATGATGGGTTCATCCGCCACGGCACCCCGCAGTATTGGTGGGAGTCCTCAATTGGCTATAATAGCCACATGTTTTGGACCTACGTTAATGGTGACATCATCGGAAACTGGGCTGAGTGGCGTCCTGGCCTCTTGCCATGCGGCTTCTATCAGGTCTCCGTCTTCGTGCCTCGCCAGTACGCTACCACCCGGAGCGCCCGGTATGAGGTCCACCACTGGGACGGCACCGAAGTCGCAGTGGTAAGGCAGATTGATTACTACGATGAATGGGTGAGCCTGGGGAGCTACAGGTTCGGTGGTAGCGCTGAGGAGCACGTCCGTCTCACCGACGCCACAGGCGAAGACCCCAACACCCTGCGGCAAATCGGGTTTGACGCGGTAAAGTGGGAGCTAGAAAGCCCCTGCGGCACAACCACGCCGACAGCCACCAGCACACTAACGCCCACCCAGACGCCGACGGCCACCCCTACGGCCACACCTACGCCGACGGCTACCCCTGAAGGCTGGTATAGAACCTACTTGCCCTTAATCCTGAGGAATTGGAGCTAGACAGAAGTTGGTTTTTGTAGTATAATTAGGACAAAAGAGAAGACCGCCGCTGAATACACCCAAGCGGCACAAAGCGATAGAGTTTCTCAGTAGCCGCCGAAGGCTTCTTTGCGTTGGCAATGATTTTGCTTTCGGCTTTTGTTTTTCTGTGATCAAGAAGATCGCCTATGAATTGGGCGAACAAGTAGATGCCAAAGGAGATTACCATGCAATGCGAACACAAGTCCAAGCTGTTCTCGGCCGTTTTGATAGTCTTTGTCGTTACCGGAGTGCGGTTCCGGGCACCATCATTGGCCGCGCCTGTCACTGGTAGCGCCCTGGACCCGTCTGGCGGGTTGAAGGTGTTGGAAGCCTACGGCAAGCTGCCCCTGAGCTTTGAAGCCAATCAGGGCCAGGCCGACGGCCAGGCGAAGTTCCTGTCCCGTGGCAGCGGTTACACCTTGTTTCTCACCGCCAGGGAGGCAGTGCTGTCCTTAAGCCAGCCCGACGCGCACGCTGTGCTGCGCATGCTGTTCCTCGGCGCCAACCCCGATCCCCAGGTGGTGGGGCTGGACGAGCTGCCGGGCAAGGTCAACTACTTCATCGGCAACGACCCGCAAAACTGGCGCACCGGTATCCCCACCTACACCCGGGTCCATTACCAGGACGTCTACCCCGGCGTTGACCTGGTCTACTACGGCAACCAGGGGCAACTGGAGTACGACCTGGTGGTGGCCCCCGGCGCCGACCCCAAAGCCATCCAGCTCCGCTTTGAGGGCGCGGACAAGATCAGTCTGGACGATCAGGGCAACCTCATCGTGCACATCGCCGGTGGCGAGGTCATCCAGCGCGCCCCCGTCATCTATCAGGAAGGGGGTGGTGCCAGACGGGAGATCTCCGGTGGCTACGCGCTCCAGGGCGAGGACCGGGTTGGCTTTCAGGTGGCTGCCTATGATGCTGGCAGACCCCTGGTCATTGATCCGGTGTTGGAATACTCCAGCTACCTGGGCGGCAGCGATCGCGACCAGGGCCACGGCATCGCCGTGGGCGCCGATGGCAGCATCTACGTCACAGGCCAGACCTTATCGGACAACTTCCCTACAGCGAACGCTGCCCAGGGCAGCGGAGGCGGCAACATTGACGCCTTCGTCACGCGGCTGAGCGCCGACGGCTCCAGCCTCGTCTACTCCACCTACCTCGGCGGCGACAGCGTCGACGTCGCCGAAGCCATCGCCGTCGACGCCCAGGGAAACGCCTACGTCACGGGCCGGACGTCGGGCACCTTCCCCACCACGCCGGGCAGCTTCAACGAGACTCGTCGTGGCCCCCGAGACGCCTTCGTGGTCAAGCTGAGCCCCAGCGGCTCCGCTCTGCTCTACTCCGGGCTCCTGGCCGGCGGGCGCAGTGAGGAGACTTACGGCATCGCTGTGGACGGCGACGGCAATGCCTACGTGGCGGGCAAGACCGATTCGGACGATTTCCCCACCACGCCGGGCAGCTTCGATCCCACCTTTAACGGCAACACAGACGCTTTCGTAACCAAGCTGAATCCCGCCGGCTCTGCCCTGGTCTACTCCACCTACCTCGGCGGCAGCGGCGAGGCCGCCAGTGGCACCGATGCCGGCATCGGCGTCGCCGTGGATGGCACCGGCAACGCCTACGTGACGGGCTGGACCGGCTCGGAGGACTTCCCCACGACGCCGGGTGCCTTCCAGACCGCCCTGGCTGCGCCGGGCCATGACGTCTTCGTGACGAAGATGAGTACGGACGGATCGGACCTCGTCTACTCCACCTTCCTGGGCAGTACCCGCTTCGACAAAGGATTCGGCATCGCTGTGGACGCCGCGGACCATGCCTACGTCACGGGCGCGGTTGGCTTCGACGACTTCCCCACCACAGCCAATGCCTTCCAGACTAGCCGTGGCGGTTCTGCCGGTGACACAGACGCCTTCGTCACCAAGCTGAACGCCGCCGGCTCCGCCCTGGACTGCTCCAGCTTCCTCGGCGGCAGTGGAACGGAGAAAGCCACCGGTATTGCCGTGGACGTCGCTGCCAACGCCTACCTCACGGGCTGGACCAGCTCGGACAACTTCCCCATCGTCCATCCCATCCTCGGCGGCAGCGAGAACCGGGACGGCGATGTGTACGTGACGAAGGTGGACACCGTTGGCTGCGACATTGTCCACTCCAGCTTTCTCGGCGGCAGCGGCCTTGACCGCAATGGCGGCGACGCCGGGGACCCCGACGGCAACCTCATCGCCGTGGACGCCGAGGGCTGCGCCTACGTGACGGGCCGGACCCGTTCGACCGACTTCCCCACCACGCCGGGCGCCTTCCAGACCGCTTTCGGCGGCGGCCTTAACGATGCCTTTGTCGCAAAGATCTGCCCCGGGGCTTTCATCTATCTTCCTCTGGTGGTCAAATAAGTAGTCATACAATTGCTGGGAAAGAGAAAAACAATGAGACGGGAGGAACAGCCATGAAGACAATCCAAATTGAGGTTTCCGTCTCCGCACCACCCGATCTCGTTTGGTGGGCTTGGACGAAACCCGACCGCATTACTGCTTGGTTCGCACCTGATGCTATCATAGAAGCACGCCCTGGGGGCCCCTTCGAGCTATTCTTCGATCCATCTGATCATGAGCACCAGTGTACCAAGGGGTGTGTCTTCACTCTGGTCGAGCCAAAGAAACGATTGGGCTTCACTTGGAAGGGGCCAGATGAGTTTGCAGACTTGATGAACAATCCGACTTCTCTCACATCTGTGCTGGTCAGCCTGTACGACGAGAATGGAACCATGCGCGTTGTCGTCGAGCACAGCGGCTGGGGCGAGGGTGAAGAATGGGCGCAAGCACACGCCTGGCACCAGACGGCTTGGGAGGAGGTCTTGAGCAGTCTTGAATCTGCGCTAGAGTCCGGCCAGGGCCTGCTATGCTGCGCCCCCGAGGGAGACAAGAGCTGATGGACGTGATAGCAAGACCTTCAGAGGTATGGACCGGGGTGGGGAGGCGCGGCGACTGCGGATAACGCAGGTTTGCCGACTTCGCTGCACTTCGTCCAAATGGTCGTCCTTTTTTGCGTCACACCCAGCGACGTAGCAGGTTTGACTTTTATCTTCCTTTGTGCTATCATATCCCCAGTTTCGAAAGAGGGCTGGAGATGACTGGCAAGATGCGAAACGGGGCCATCAAAATAAGTTTCTTGGGGCGTGAGGATTACTTTGCCTACTATTATGCCTATGCCGCCGCGACGTCGTATGATGAAGCCGCGACGTCACATGATGAAGCGGCGGCATCAGGCAAGCTGCTTCACGCCCGGATGACACCACATCCTTAAGTCATAGCAATTCATTGGTATCTCAAAAGCGTGGAGCAGACAAGCCCACGCTTTTTTGTTTACTGGGGGGCAAAGATGCACTGTCGTGGCATTCGAGGAGCAACCACTGCGGAAAAGAACACGGCTGAGGCCATTCTGGCTGCTACCAGGGAGCTCCTGGTGCTCATCGTCGAGGCCAACGACTTGAGGGTGGAAGACGTGGCCAGCGCCATCTTCACCACCACACCCGATCTGACAGCCGCCTTCCCCGCCCGGGCAGCACGGGAGATGGGCTGGCGCGATGTTGCTCTCCTCGACGCCCAGGAGATACCCGTGCCGGGCAGCCTGGAGAGGTGCATCCGGGTTCTCGTCCACTGGAACACGGAGAAGCGGCAGGATGAAGTCGTACACGTATACATCAAGGGAGCGGCGAATGCGCTGCGGCCTGATATTTCAAGTCATCAATAGATGGGAGAACTCGTTGGAGTGCGGACGCAAGTCTACAGGTTTGCGCCTGCACTCCAGATCCCAATGAGGATAGGAGGTCGTTATGATCATCATCATGAAAATGGGGGCTGGAGAGGAGAGGATTCAAGAAGTAGTGGCTCAGATAGAGGAACTGGGTTTTCAGGCCCACCTCTCCCGTGGGGAGGAGCGCACCATCATCGGCGTCATCGGCGATGAGCGTCCTGTCAGCCCCCACATCTTCGAACTAATGGAGGGAGTGCAGAGGACGGTGCCCATCCTCCAGCCCTTTAAGCTGGCCAGCCGCGACTTTAAGCCCGAGAATACCGTCATCCCCATCAATGGGATGCGCATCGGCTCGCGGGAGGTGACAGTCATGGCCGGCCCCTGTGCCGTGGAGAGCCGAGAGCAGATGCTGGAAGTGGCTTGGGCGGTCAAAGAGGCAGGGGTCCGAATCCTGCGCGGCGGGGCCTTCAAACCCCGCACCTCCCCCTACAGCTTCCAGGGCTTGGGCCAGGAGGGGTTAGAGATCCTGGGCGAGGTCAAGGAGGAGACGGGGCTGGCCATCGTCACGGAGGTTATGGCCCCTGAGGATGTGCCCCTGGTGGCCCGCTATGCCGACATCCTCCAGGTTGGGGCTCGAAACATGCAGAACTTCAGCCTGCTGAATGCCGTGGGCGAGTCCCAGATGCCCATCCTCCTCAAGCGGGGGATGATGGCCACTCTGGAGGAGCTCCTCATGGCGGCCGAGTACATCCTCTCCCACGACAACTACCGGGTCATGCTCTGTGAGCGGGGCATCCGCACCTTCGAGAAGTACACCCGCAACACTCTAGACATCAACGCCGTGCCCGTCCTCAAGGGGCTGACCCACTTGCCTGTCATCGTTGATCCCAGCCACGGCACTGGCAGATGGGAACTGGTGGGACCCGTAGCCAAAGCTGCGGTGGCCGCTGGCGCCGATGGATTGATCATCGAAGTGCACCCCCATCCCCAGCGCGCCCTCGCCGACGGGGCTCAATCACTGAGACCCGAGAGGTTTGCCCAGTTGATGAAAGAGCTGGAGCGAGTGGCGGAGGCGGTGGATAGGGGGATGGGGTAACGAGTAAGATGGGCTTGAAGGACGTGCGAGTAGTCATCGTCGGTCTGGGGCTGATGGGCGGGTCTCTGGCCGGGGACTTGAAGAGGCGAGGAGCCTGTCGAGAGGTATGGGGCGTGGCCCGACGAGGCGAGACCATCGAGGAAGCCATGAGGCGCGGTTTCATAGATGTGGGCACCTGCGACCTGGCCCAGGGAGTGGAGCAGGCCGGCCTGATCGTGCTGGCCACTCCGGTGCGAACCATTTTGGATATGATACCCCAGGTGGGAGCCCTTGCTACGAGCGGCTGCCTGCTGATGGATTTGGGCAGCACTAAGGCCAGGGTCGTCGAAGCTATGAAAGCGTTGCCGCCCCACCTCCAGGCCGTCGGTGGTCACCCCATGTGCGGCAAAGAGGCGTCGGGGCTCGAGGCTGCGGAGGCCGACCTCTACCAGGGAGCGACCTTTGTGCTCACCCCGCTGCAGCGGACAAGTTCAGAAGCACTGATGCTGGCCCAAGAACTGGCCGAGACTGTTGGTGCGCGGCCCTTGTTGATGGATGCCGAGCGCCACGACCGCCTGGTGGCCGCTGTCAGCCACCTTCCCTATCTCTTATCAGTGAGTCTGGTGGCCACCGCTGAAGAGGTGGCAGCGGAGGACGAGCTGATCTGGGAGCTGGCCGCCAGCGGTTTTCGTGACACCTCGCGCTTGGCAGCCAGCGACGTTACCATGATGTTGGACATCCTGCTCACGAATCGCGCGGCGGTGGGAGAGATGGTGTCTCGCTTCGCCCATCAGCTCAACGCCATCGCCCACTTGCTGGAGGCGGGCGATGAGGAGGGATTGCGAAGCTCAATGGAGCAAGTGCGGAAGAGGCGAGAGGGTATGTTTCGATGAGGCTGATCGTTAGAAAAGCTAAGGGACTGGGAGGGCGGATAGAAGTCCCCGGCGACAAATCCATTTCCCATCGCGCTCTGTTGCTGGGTGCGATAGCTGAGGGTGCCACCCGGATCCAGAATGTCCTGCCAGCGGCCGATTGCCTGGCTACCCTCGCTTGCGTGCGCGCGCTAGGTGTCGAAGTAGAGAGGCTATCCGAGACGGAGTTGGTGGTGCAGGGGCGAGGCTTGCGCGGTTTGATGGAGTCAAAAGATGTCCTGGACTGCGCGGGTTCGGGCACGACCATGCGCCTGCTGGCCGGGATTCTGGCTGGCCAGTCCTTCTACAGTGTGCTGACGGGAAACGAACAACTCCGCCGCCGGCCCATGGGCCGCATCGCCGAGCCTCTGAGACGGATGGGCGCAACTGTGTTGGGCCGCGACGATGGCCGCCTGCCTCCCTTGACCATCCTGGGCGGAAATCTGCAAGGCATAGAGTACAGGCTGCCCGTCGCCAGCGCCCAGGTGAAGTCGGCTATTCTGCTGGCGGGCCTCTATGCCGATGGACCCACGGTGATCCACGAGCCAGGCCCCGCCCGCGACCACACTGAGCGAATATTGGCTGCCATGGGCGCCAATATCCAATATCCAATATCCAATATCACTGGCATAAGTCTGCGGGGGGGCACGGAGTTGCTCCCTCTGGACATCCTTGTACCAGGCGACATCTCCTCAGCAGCCTACTTTATCGCAGGCGCTTGCCTCGTGCCTGGGCCGGAGGTTGCTGTCGTCGGCGTCGGCGTTAACCCCACCCGCACCGGCTTCTTGGATGCGCTGAGGGAGATGGGGGCGAACATCCTGGTGGAGAATCAACACGAAGTCAGCGGCGAGCCAGTGGCCGACATTGTTGTGCGAGCGGGGGATCTGAGAGGCATAGAGGTGAGGGGCGATTGGGTTCCCAGGATGATTGACGAGTTTCCCATCCTGGCCGTGGTCGCCACCCAGGCACAGGGAACGACGGTGGTGAGCGAGGCGGCGGAGCTGCGAGTTAAAGAAACGGATCGCATCGCGAATGTTGCCGTTGAACTGCGCAAACTGGGAGCAAGCATCGAGGAGCGGCCCGATGGCTTCGTGGTGGAAGGGCCTGCGCGGCTGGTGGGAGCCCAGGTCAACAGCCACGGCGATCATCGCCTGGCCATGTCTCTGGTTATAGCAGGTTTGGTAGCCGAGGGGGAAACAACAATTGAGGGAACGGAGTGCATCGCGGATTCGTTCCCGGGCTTTGAGGAGATCTTGAGAGCTCTGATCAACTGAAGGAGAGCAGGCCATGCCTTTGAGCATCAACGGACAAGCGAAGCTCGTGGGATTGATCGGGTATCCCGTCGAGCACAGCCTCTCGCCAGTCATGCACAATAGTGCCTTTGCCGCGCTCAACCTGAGCTGGTGCTACGTGCCCTTGCCTGTGCGTCCTGAGCGATTGGGGGAAGCGGTGGCTGGTCTGCGGGCTCTGAGCCTCGTGGGAGCCAACGTCACTGTGCCTCACAAAGAGGCAGTGATGCCCCATCTCGACCACGTCACACCGGAGGCGCAAACTATCGGGGCGGTCAATACCATCGTGATGCGTGAGGGGAAGCTCATTGGCTACAACACCGATTGGCAAGGCTTTTTGACTGCCTTGAGCGAAAGTGGTTTCGATCCTCAGGGCAAGCAGGCTGTAGTTGTGGGAGCTGGCGGCGCAGCCAGGGCCGTGGTCTACGCCCTGGCCCAGGCCGGGGCGCAGGTGACCGTTCTGAACCGCACCTTAGCCCGTGCCCAGGCCCTGGTCCAAGATTTCTCACCCCTGTTTCCCTCTCTTCCCCTCACCCCACAAATATTGGAAGAGCGGACTGCTAAAGCCTACTTGTTGGTCAATACGACGCCCGTCGGCATGTGGCCTGAAGTTGACAAGTCTATCTGGCCGGAAAACCTGGCCTTCCCCGGCCATCTGACCGTCTTCGACCTGGTGTATAACCCTCGCCAGACAAAGCTTCTGCGGCAGGCTCGAGCCGTGGGGGCGAAAGCCGTCGGCGGCTTGGGGATGCTGGTTCACCAGGGCGCTGTGGCTTTTGAGTTGTGGACGGGAGAGAAGGCGCCTGTCGAGACGATGTACGAGGCGGCTAACAAGACTCTGGGGAGGTGAACGATGACGTTGCGTTTCTTGACCGCTGGCGAATCTCACGGGCCTTGCCTTACGGCCATTGTCGAAGGGATGCCTGCTGGACTCTATCTAAGCGAGGAGGAGATCAGCGCTGATCTGCGCCGCCGCCAGGGGGGCTACGGGCGCGGTCAGCGCATGAAGATCGAGTGTGACAAGGTCGAGATACTGAGCGGAGTGGCCAAAGGACTGACCATCGGGGCGCCCATCGCCCTGCGCATCGAGAACAAGGACTGGGCCAACTGGAAGGATCGGGACGTCCCGCTCTGGACGGTGCCTCGACCGGGCCACGCTGACCTGGCGGGAGCCATCAAATACAACCTTGATGACCTGCGGCTGGTAGCCGAGCGGGCCAGTGCCCGCGAGACAGCGGCGCGGGTGGCTGTGGGGGCAGTGGCGAAACAGTTGCTTGCTGAGTTCGACATCTCCGTAGGCAGTTGCGTGACCGAAATCGGCGGAGCGATGGTGGAGATTCCGGACCTCCCTCCCCAGGAACTCTGGGAGCGGGCTGAAGCCTCCGACGTTCGCTGCCCCGATCCCATCGCCGCCGAAGCCATGCGCCAGCGCATTGACGAAGCCAAGAGGGCAGGGGATTCCCTGGGCGGCGTCTTCGTCGTGGTTGTCACCGGCGTGCCCGTCGGCCTGGGTAGCCACGTCCACTGGGACCGCCGCCTGGACGCCCGCCTGGCTGGCGCGGTGATGAGCATCCCGGCCATCAAGGGGGTGGAGATCGGGCCGGCTTTTGAGAATGCTCGTAAACGGGGGACAGAGGTGCACGATGAGATCTTCTTAAAGCTCGAAGCTCAAAGCTCAAAGCTCAAACGTTGCTCCAACCGGGCAGGTGGGATTGAGGGGGGCATCAGCAACGGGCAGCCCATTGTGGTGCGGGCGGCCATGAAACCGATCCCCACTACCGTGACGCCTTTGCGGTCGGTGGACCTGGTCACGGGAGAGCCGGCGACTACTCAGTATCAACGCTCTGATGTCTGCGCTGTGCCTGCTGCTTCGGTAGTCGGCGAGGCAATGGTGGCCTGGGTAATCGCAGGCGCATTGATGGAGAAGCTGGGGGGAGATAGCATTGAGGAGATGAGGTCGAGGTGGAAGTGAGCGAAGGGGCAAACGTCGTCATCACCGGTTTCATGGGCACTGGCAAGTCGAAAGTGGGGCGGGAGGTTGCTCGTTGGCTAGGACGGGAGTTTTTGGACATGGACACCCTCATCGAGCAGCGGGTGGGCAAGACCATCCCTGAGATCTTCGCTCAACGGGGCGAGGGGTTCTTTCGCCGACAGGAGCGCCAGCTTTGCCAGGAATTGGCCAAGAGGCGCAGGCTGGTCATTGCCACCGGCGGCGGCGCGCTGATCCCTGCGGAGAACCGCCAGGCCCTGGGCGCGGGTGGGCTGCTGGTGTGCCTGACCTGCGATGTGGGGGAGATCTTGCGGCGTCTGGCCGAAGTAGAAGATAGGCCGCTCTTGGACGTGGCTGATCGGAGAGAACGCATCGAAACGCTGCTGGCCGAGCGGCGCGAAGCCTACAGCCGCATCCCTCACCAAATTGACACCACAGGCTTGACGGTGGAGGAGGTGGTAGGAATGGTGATCGAGTTGTTGAAAAGCGAGGTGGTTGCGGAAAGGATAGCGGTGCGGACGCCGGCGGGAGGTTACGAGGTGCATCTGGGCGAAGGGCTTCTGGCGCAGGTTGGCGAATTGGTGCGTCAGCAGGGGCTGGGAGACAGGGTGGCTCTGGTCACCAACCCCACGGTCGGCGATCTGTACGCTTCCCCTGTTGCCGAAAGCCTGCGAGAAGTGGGCTTCGAGCCAGTCATCTGCCAGGTGCCCGATGGTGAGGCTTACAAAACCCTGGACACCGTCAGGTCGCTGTACGATCAGTTCATCGCCGGCGGACTGGACCGCTACGGTGCGGTGCTGGCCTTGGGCGGCGGCGTTATCGGCGACATGGCGGGTTTCGCGGCAGCCACCTACATGCGAGGAGTGCCCCTGGTGCAGTTACCCACCACCCTGTTGGCCATGGTGGACGCCAGCATCGGGGGCAAGGTGGCCGTGGATCATCCCAGGGGCAAGAACCTCATCGGCGCGTTCAAACAGCCAGAGCTGGTTGTGATTGACCCTCTCGCTCTGACCACCCTGGACGAGGCAGAGATGCGATCCGGTTGGGCCGAGGTGATCAAGGCGGGGGTGATCGGTTCGCCCAGTCTTGTCGAGCAGTTGGAGGAGAGGGGGCACGAACAACCTTCGCAGCCTGTCATCGCCGAGGCCATCCGCGTCAAGGTAGCTGTCGTGGAGGAGGATCCTTACGAGAAGGGTCGGCGGGCCGTGCTCAATTTGGGCCACACCTTTGGACACGCTTTGGAGTTGACCAGCGGCTTCACCCTTCGCCACGGCGAGGCGGTGAGCGTCGGCATGGTGGCTGCGGCCAGGACAGCCGTTGCCCTGGGCCTGTGCGACGAGACGGTGGAAGAGCGTTTAGCCACCCTTCTCCAGCGATTCGGCTTGCCGACTTGTTATGAAGGTTACGGGCCGAGAGAGGTTTGGGAGGCCATGGCCACCGACAAGAAGAGGCGGGGGAAGAGGCTGCGTTTTGTGCTACCCAGAGCCATTGGGCAGGTCGAGGTCAGCGATCAGGTGCCCCAGGCAGTGGTCTTGGAGGTTTTAGAAAGGCTGAGGAAAAGATGAGTGTTAAGATCCTTGTTATTCACGGCCCTAACTTGAACTTGCTGGGCACGCGGGAGCCGGAGGTCTACGGCTCGGCCACTCTGGAGGAAATCAACGGGCGGTTGCGGGCTTACGCTGCTGACAAGGGCATCGAGGTGCGTACCTTCCAGTCGAACCACGAGGGGGCTATCATTGACGCCATCCACCAGGCGGTTGGCTGGGCCGATGGTTTGGTCATCAACCCTGGTGCTTACACCCATTACAGCTATGCCATCCGTGACGCCATCGCGGCCGTTGGCCTGCACACCGTCGAAGTCCACCTCTCCAACGTCCAGGCTCGCGAGGATTTTCGGCACCTCTCCGTCATCGCCCCCATCTGCCTCGGCCAGATCGCGGGCTTCGGCTGGCAAAGCTACGTCCTGGGGTTAGAGGCCCTGTTGATGAGGCTGGCGAAAAATTGACATCCCCTGGTTAAAATGGTATAATATGCGCTGTTTAGTTCCAGGGCCTTGACGTCAGGTCTGGCATCAAATCTGGAGGGAGCAGAGAACTCTATTTTATGAAGCGACTGATTGTTCGAGTTATTGGATTGGCCATCGTCATATCGTTGGCGTTTGCTGGAGTGCTGATAGGAGCGGTAGCTGCGAAGGTTGTGAGTTCCCCTGCTACTCAGCAACCCGCGATCACGGATCTTCACATGAGCGACTCGTTCGACGGCCCCCCTAAGCTCCTCTTCCCTGTCGGCACGGAGACTGTATACGTGGTCTTCGACTACTCTGGGATGCGAGGGGAAGAGTGGCGGATCGTGGTCACGGGCGCCGGCGATGTCACTTTATACGACGAAACCCATTTGTACGTAGGATCGGGCATTGAGTCCTTTCCCATAACTCACACCTCTGGGCCTATTCCTTCCGGCACTTATCACACACAGATAAAGTCTGGGGCTTTTCCCAGCAAGACTCTATTGTGGCACGTGCGTCCAGGTGGGCCAGGCGAAATCACGAATCTCCGCATGAGCATTTCACCTGATGGGTCACCTACGACAGAAGTCATTGAAGGCACTCAGACCGTTTGGGCGATTTTCGATTATGCTGGCATGACAGAAAATGAGGTAGAGATCCGTGTCTACAAAGAAGCTGGTGGTCAAGCCGGCGTTATCAGCACGGGGGTTTCTCTTACTGGCTCAGGGACGAAAGCCATCAACGTAACCCACCGCCTAGTGGCTGGTTTTCCCGCAGGCCAGTACAGAACTCACGTAGTGAAGGATGGGTTTGTTGACGGTATTGAAAATTGGTCGGTAGTCACTGAGGGGGCAACTTCCACGCCCACGCCCGAAGCGGCAACAGCCACGGCGACACCGATACCCCCCACATCAACCCCAACCCCAACTCCGATACCTGCGACACTTACACCCACGCCAGAGTTGCCCACGGCCACTCCAACGTCGGCGCCACCTATGGCTACCCCAACGTCAGCGCTACCCACGCCAACACTAGCGCCGGGGCAGCCGACGCTGACGCCAACTCCAATACCACCGACGCCAACACCAGTGTCGGAGCAGCCGTACCCAACTCCAATGCCGCCCACACCAACACCAGCGCCGGAACAGCCGACGCTGACGCCGAGTCCAGCGCCGCCAATGGCTACCGTCACGGAAACGCCATCAACGCCAACAACAAAGCCAACAGCCTCACCGACGCCTCAGGCGGAGATACCTTTCCAACCGACGGCGGTGCCTACGATTGAGCCTACCCCAATGCCAGCTACACCTGAGGCAGGGTCACTATCTCCTACCCCGACGACTGCACTGACGCCGAAGTTCACCCCCATCCCCACAGCCACTTCAGACACCACAGAAGGTGCAAAGAACTTCCTGGGCGTTGTAGGCTATGTCGGTGTAGCGGTGCTATTGGTCTCCGTGGCCTTGTTTCTTTGGCAGAGGCGGTCTTCTTGATTTTCCCCCAAACTATCTTACAAAAGGAGTGTTAACCAATGAAACGTCTTGTTCCTATCGCTATAGCTCTATCCTTGACCATCTTGCTAGCCAGTATCGCTGTGGCCCAGGGGGGCGTGACTAGCGGCCATCTGAGCGATGCTCCCGACGGGCCGGCCATGACCCAGTTTCCCTCAGGCGCGACCGTCGTCTATGCTATCTTCGAGTACGCCGGCATGACGGGGGAGCCGATAACAGTAAGGGTCTATGACAATTACGGGAGCATTGTCCAAGAGCAGACCCAAAGCTACACCGGATCTGGGACAGAGTCCATGGCAACTACGACCAGTGAGGGGTACTTCCCCGATGGTCGGTATGTCACCAATTTTTACCTGGGTGAATACGTAAGCAGGACTATAATATGGGATGTTGGCGAGCCGGTAGCGAAGCCCGTCGCCACGCCGACGCCAACACCGTCGACTATCGCCAGGGTATCTAGCCAGGTGAAGGACTTTGCTGTCCCGGCCGCTGCAATACTGCTGATCATACTTGTTGCCTGGGCCATTTACCGGGTACTGACCGCCCGTTAGCTATCCTTCCCAAGGAGGAGGAGACTTGATGACCAGGAAAGCCATTTACAAAGTACTGGGCGTTCTGGGGATTGTGGTCGTCTTCGTGGTGGGGGTATGGCTGGGCAGGCTGTACTCCGCAGCCGGTGGCCCAGGAGCAGTTACCCTCCAGCAGTTTAAATCTACCGTCGTTCGCCAGATACGACAATTATGGGAACCTTCTACCCCGCCTAGTGTTCCAGATAGCGGATCTGCCGTGCCTCGCATTAGCCTGGAGCAGTTGAAGGAGAAGCTGGATGCTGGGGCGGACATAGTCATCGTTGATGTGCGCAGCAAAGGGGATTTCGATGAGGGTCACATATCAGGAACGGTCTCAATTCCCTGGCAGCGGGAGATGGAAGCCCGTTATACTGAGCTTCCTCGCGATAAAGAGGTAATCACGCCGCTGTTGACCCCCTCCGGATGACAGTGCCCGTGCGGCACAATTTCTACTTGACAAGGGGTTCAGTGATGTCAAGGCCATGAGGGTAGAGTCCGACCGTTGGCAAGAGGCGGGATACCCCGTCGAGAAGTGAAATTCGACTAACAAAACCGAAAGGAGTCTCAAGAATGAAGGTGAAAAGAGAAGCAGTGGTAGCCGCTGTCGTGGCACTGGTGTTTACTGTAGTGCTTATAGGAGCGGTGGGCGCGAAGGTGGTGAGCCCCCTTGCAACCAACGAGCAAGGCACGATCACAAACCTTCACATGAGTGACTCATGCGAGGGCGACGATATAGTCCTCTTCCCTGTTGACACGGAGACTGTATATTTGGCCTTCGACTACTCCGATATGCACGGGGAAGAGATGAAAATCAAGGTCGACGGCCCTAAGTTCAGTGTGGAGGCGGAACACTCTTCGGTGATAAAGTCATCCGGTTGGATCACTGAGACCTGGTCTGAGGCTCACGGAGAGCAATACGTCAAGGCGTGTGGCACGGTGAGCCCCAACGCAACGTTAACCTCGACCTTCAAGGCGGACGCGGTTTCAATATCGTATGTTAAAGATGCCGATGGCGGCGTTGCTGAGGTGCAGGTGGATGGCGGCACGCCCATCACTGTGGACATGTGCGCTGCTACTACGACGAAAGCGGAGAGGGTAATAGCTAGCGGTTTGGGTTCTGAGCTGCATACCATAACCGTGAAAGTGATCAGTCAAACGAATTCCTGCGACGGAAGCTGCGTTGGAATTGATCGCTTTTGGAATGAGGTTATTTTGTATGATGCTACTCACTCATTCACAGGGTCGGACACTAAGTGCATCACCCTAACTCACAGCTATGGTGCCATTCCCGCCGGAAACTATACAGCCAATATGTATTCAGGGAGCCTGCTCATCAAGTCCAAACTGTGGCACGTGCAACCAGGTGGGCCAGGCGAAATCACGAACCTTCACATGAGCATTTCATCTGGTGGGCCACCCAAAGAGGAATTCATAGAAGGCACTCGAACCATCTGGGCGGTTTTCGACTATGCCAACATGGAGGGGAACGAGGTAGGGATAGATACCTACGAAGGCGATTACCGTTTCGATGAAAGCCCAAGGGTATCTCTCACCGGGTCAGGGACGAAGGCCATCAGTGTGACCCACTACTTGGTGGCTGGTTTCCCCCCAGGCCAGTACAGAGTTCACGTCGTGAAGGATGGGTTCGTTGACGGTATTAAGAATTGGTCGGTTTTGTATGGAGTCTATTTGCCCTTGACACTCAAGGATCAACCTTAAGATATGTAGCCGGTAGTGAAGGGGGCAGCTTAAGTGAATAAAGCTTATGTGGGGGGAGTAGGTAACCTACTCCCCCCATCTCGTCCAATCTGGTTGCATCAACTTACTGAAACAAACTATCGCTTTCTTGGTATGAGTACTGGGCCTGGGACACGACTAACAAATTGGTAACCGTTCAGGGGGTCTGAAAATCCTTACCACAAAGCCACAAAGACACTAAGGAGACAAAGAAAAAGCGCCTTCAAAAACAACTTTTCACCTCCCAATCTTTGTGCCTTCGTGTCTTG
>SDBT01001775.1_pt1 | contig 38506 bp, 36 predicted proteins | sample 2277101 | NCBI WGS metagenome assembly SDBT01 (sample SAMN10404973, study PRJNA504765) | marine sediment metagenome | isolation source: marine sediment core GS10_PC15, 103 cmbsf | place: Arctic Ocean: Southern Knipovich Ridge | collected 2010 | reverse complement strand
AATGGCAGTGAGAATATTGATCTTATGATTACAGATTTAATTATGCCGGGGATGAATGGTAAAGTAGTAGCTGACAAGATTGTTAAATTATCTGATTCTATAAAAATAATTTACACATCAGGATATTCTGAAGAGTATATTGATGGAGAGAATATAGTTTTCGATGAAGCAAGTTTTCTCCAAAAACCCTTCACAATAAAAATGCTGGCAGAAAAAGTAAAAAGTATTCTCACATCAGCATAATTCTTCTTTGCGGTTAAAATTCATCACTTTAAAAAATTTTCGATTTTTTCCACCAGATATGGCAAAATCCGTTTTAATTCCGTTTCAATTTCCACATAAATCTGTTCATAAAACCCCTCACTCATACCAATAGGATCTGCAATGGAGGGATCAATAAGATTTTCCTCTCTGTTCATACTTTTCAGCACATAAATTTTATCAGCATATTCCGGATGATTTCTCAATAGAATATTGTAATGATAGACGGCCATGCATATAATTATATTTGCTTCACTAAGAATTAACGGACCGATAGGTGTAGAACGATGTTTATTGATGTCCACTTTATGGTTATGGCAAATTATAATCGCCTCGGCTGAGGCTTGGTTCGGCATCAGATTTAGCGTTCCGGCCGAATTAATTTCAATCTGTCTGGTAAACTTTGATTTTTCTAAAAGTTTTTTCAAAACACCCTCTGCCATAGGAGACCGGCATATATTGCCCGAACAAATAAATGTTATAACAAATCTCCTCTTTATTGAACTTAAGATTTCAATATTAATTTTTTGTTCGATTTCTTCTTTAAGAATATCCCCTTCCCTAACAAGAATTGGAGGAGAGGTGGTCAGATCGACAACGGACGATCCTTTTAATGAAAATACCGGACCGTTATCAAGAAACAGATCGACATCTTCAGCAAATTTCTCCAAAATTTCGCTGGTATCATCAATATTAGGTTCATAGGATATATTAACACTGGAACTACTAAGTGGGGAGCCGGCTTTTTCAACCAAAATATGACAAAGATTGCTCTCAGGAATGCGAAAACCGACTTTTTCTAAATTTTCAAATCCTGAAATATTTAATTTCCTTTTTGCTTTAAGCAGTACAGTGATCTTGCCAGGCAAAAGTATTCTGAAAAATTCTTCCTCCCTGGATGTCAATCCTCCACATATGTGTTCAGCCTGTTTTATATCGTTTATTAAAATTGAAAACGGTTTTTTTTTATCACGCTTTTTTAGACCATATAATTTTTTTATCGCTTTTTTGTTATTAATCATTACACCAAATCCATACAGCGTATCTGTAGGATAGATTATAATTCCGCCAGAGCGCAAAGTTTTTGTCGCCAGGCTGATTGCCGTTTTTGAAGGCGTTTCCTGGCTTGTTATTATATGTTCACATCGTGAGACGCGGTTTAATTTCATAATAGCTATTCCCAAATAATCTAACTTCTAAAGTTTCTCAAGAACCTGTAAAGCAATATGATCGGGGTTTAATGATTCCATACAATCAAATGTTTTGATCGGGCATTTATTACCGCCATGAATAGCACAGGGTCGGCAGGCCAACTCTCGATTTTCAAATATTTTAGATTTTGGGCCAAATGGAGCAAATCCAAATTCAGGCACTGTTGGACCAAAAAGAGCAAAGACGTTGATATCTGCCGCCGTCCCAAGATGTAATGGCGCTGAATCATTGGTGAGAATTCCTGAACACCGGGTTAGCAGGTAATATGTTTCCCGCAAACTTAATTTCCCGGCTGTCGTGATCACACGGCTACATTGGCTGGCAATCCTGGTGCACAGGTCCTGATCCTCAGGACCCCCGACCAATACAACCCTTTTTCCCTGTCCTTCAACCAATTGACAAAATTTTATATAATAATCTTCCGGCCATCTTTTTGTCGGCCACACAGATCCAGGTGCAACGGCAAATAAATTACTATTTTTAGTCTTATAAAATTTATTCAACAGTGTCTCAACCTTATCTTTATCTTCCTTGGTTGAATAAAGAACAGGTATTTTTTTTTGTTTTTTTAGGCCTATTGCTGATAATAAGGAGAGGTCTCTATCGATTTCATGATAACTACTTTCATATTTGACAATATGAGTGAATGCTCTCTTCCATGCGGTTCGGTTAAATCCTATACGTATATTTGCTTGTGTTTTCCAGGTTAAATATGCACTACGTAAAGATTGATGAGGGGTTATGCAGAGGTCATACTGATTATTTTTCAGGATATTCCCAATTCGAACCAAGCCGTTCAGGCCTCTGTGATGCCCTTTCTTGTCAAATATAATCAGATTATTTATATTTGGATTTGATTCAAGAAGATTTTTTGATCTAGGAATTGTTAGAAAATCTATTTCGACACCGGGATATTCCTGAGCCAGCACTTCAACAACGGGAGTCGTAAGGATGATATCCCCGATAAAGGCTGTTTGTATGATTAGAATCTTTTTCCCGATATCCATAGCGCGGTAAACCACAAGTGACTAAAGTTAAAAGTGATCTATAGTGCATAAAATAACTTTGCTAAAATAACAAAGTTTTTGGTTACAATAGCATAGTGTTTATAAAAATAATCTCTGCGAACTCAGCGTGCTCTGCGTTTAAAACAAAACTATTGTACAATTAATTAACCTTGAAAAATCCCTGAGTATTCGGGGAAATGACAAGAGGAATTAATTAAAAATATCCGGTTTGGTTTTCCAACGCCGATGTGTCCAGAAATACTGTGTTGGAAATTTCCTGATCCATTTTTCAAGTATAGAGGTATGTGATTGTGTTATATCCCGAATCGCTTCATCGTTAACTGTTTTATCTGTTGAATCAGGAATACGTTCAAAATAGATGTCAATTTTTCCTAAATTTCTTCGAATCCCTGTGACAAAGACCATTGGAGCACCGGTTTTTAGATGAAAAATGGCTGTCCCTGTAGCTGTTGAGGCAGATTTACCCAAAAAACTAACAAAAACACCCTGATTTCCAGCATCCTGATCAGATACAATAGCAAGCGATTCACCCCTTTTTAGAATTCTTAATCCATTCCTTAATGCACTCTTCTTATAAATAACTTTCCCACCTGATAATTCCCTGATACTAACTATTAAATCATTGATTCGTTTGTTCTTTAGCCTTTTCATAATCGCAAATACATTTTTCAACTGAAGTATGCAAAAATGAACAGCCCATTCATAGTTTCCCAGATGTCCGGTTACCAGTATCAATCCACGATTTTCTTCTATAGCCTCCTCCATAATATCCCAATTATGAATCTTGAAGTTTTTACTGATAAACTTTTTATCCATTCGCCAGGTTTGAAGAATCTCAACCCATAGCATGGAAAAATTTTTATAGATACCCCTAACCATGAAATTCAACGATTCTTCATCTTTTTCAGGGAATATCTCTCTCAAATTTTCAAGTATAACTTTTTTCCGGTACCCAATAATATGATGTGTAAAAAAAATTAGAATAGTTACCAGGATGTGGCTAAAACGGAATGGTAAACGACGCAAGGACTCATAGAAAGTTTTTACAATAATATATTCTAGCATTTGCATTGAAGCAAAATTACTTAAAAGGTATTCGAGAGGCAAAAAAAATTACTGCAGAATGATTCAGTTGAATTACATTATGTGAGGTTGTAAATTAACAATTTGTAATATTTCTTGAAGAACTGGTCTTCAGGAATTTTCAATTTAGAAAGATTATCAATTTCTGAGTAAGGAGAATATTTTTCCATGATGTCAAAAATGCGTGAATATAGCAAATTTTTAATTATAATTGTTGCCCTTTCCTTTATTGGTTTAATGGTTTTTGAATGGGGTATGGATTATACAGGATTGAACCGGAGACAAAACGTAGTGGGCAGTGTCAATGGTCGTGAATTGAGCTATGAAATGTTTACGGATATGTTTCAAAATCTTTATCAGGCAGAAAAATCCCGAACGGACCAGGACTTTACCGAGAGTCAGGCGGCAAATATTAGAAATATGGTTTGGGACCGTTTTGTCCAACAGGTATTACTTGAAGAAGAAATGGATCGTTTGGATATAACTGTTAGCGATTCAGAAATTGTATACCAGATCAGACATTATCCATTACAGGAAATCAGAAACAATCCGAGCTTTCAAACCAATGGACAATTTGATTGGGACAAATATCATGCATCCTTTAGCAATCCCAATATCCCATGGTATCAGATCGAGGATTACTATCGACAGCAGGTACTACCCTTCCAGAAATTACAGGATATTATTAATTCTACTGTACGGGTAAGTGAGAATGAAGTTCTTGAGGAATATGTGAACAACAACCATAAGGTCCGGATTCAATACCTTGAAGTACCATTTTCAAAATTTGTCGATCCTGAACGTGTTATATCAGAGAAAGAAATAGAGGATTATTATAACGATAATCTATCCGAATTCCAGCAAAAGGAAGGCCGTAAGCTCTCTTATGTGACCTATTCTCTGACCCCAACCAGCAAGGATTCTCAACGGGTGATCTCAGAATTTTATGAAATAAGAGAAAGGTTTACTGCCGGGGAAGATTTTAATGATCTGGCTGAAGAATATAGTGAAGATCCGGCGGTGAAGACAAACCTCGGCCGGTATGATTTTTTTGATCGCGGAGCAATGGTTAAGGAATTTGAGGATGCTTCCTTTAGTGGCAAGGTCGGTACCCTGGTTGGTCCGGTTAAAACCCAGTTTGGCCAGCATCTGATAAAAATCGAGGACAAGCGTGTTCAGGATGGAAAAGAACAGGTTAAGGTAAGCCATATTCTTTTAAAAATTACCGCTGGCCCAAGTACCAGAGAGAGACAGGAATCAGCGGCAGCCTTTTTTGGTGAAGATGCACGTATGGATGGGTTTACAGAGGTGGCTACCAGGGAGAATTTAGAAGTAAAAGAGACAAATTATATCGAAGAAGATAACCAGTTTGTTCCGGGCATTGGCCGTAATTTTCAAATTTATGATTTTGCCTACCGTAATGAGATTGGATCGGTCAGCAATTTGATCGATACAGAAAGGGGTTTTTCTATATTCTATTTAAGCGAAATCAGAGAAGCCGGCCCAAGACCTATTGAAGAAGTAAGAAATATCATTGAAAGTCGCTTAAAAGCAGAAAAACGTAAAGAACAGGCAAGAGATTTTGCTGTAACTGTTCAGGAGATGATAGATCAGAATAAGACATTTGACCAGATCGTGCAGCAGGATGAAACCGGTATCGTAAAATATGATAGCACCGCAAAGTTCACGATTAAAGCCAGCCCTAGAGGAATCGGACTAAATAACCTGTTTAATGCCACTGCATTTGCATTGGAAATGAATCGAACCTCGAATATGGTTGAAACAAACCGCGGAATTTACTGGCAGCAGTTACTGGCAAAATCTGAATTTGATTCTACCCAATATGAGAGCCGGAAAGAAGTTATACGAGGACTGTTAATGACCAGAAAAAGAAATCAGGCCTTTACCAGCTGGTACGAATATTTGAAAGAAAATGCCGATATTGAAGATAATCGGAAGTCCTTTAATCTGTAATTATTCAGTCAAAATTATCTGAAAATCAATATTACCACCAATGGTATTACGAAGAACAGGGTCAGTACATAGATAAAAGGATAAATTTTATTTTTTATAGAAAATTTAGCTAGTGTGTTGGCTAAGAATATGGGAACCCGGGACAAAGGCCACCAGATAAGAATTCCCGAAATATTGAAGATCAAATGTGCAAAGGCAACAACCACGGCATTTATATTACCAGTGGCCAGAGAAGCAAGTATGGCAGTAATGGTTGTACCGATATTTGCTCCCATAGTATATGGAAATATTTGAGCAAGGGTTAAAATTCCTGCACCAGCCATGGGAATGACCAGGCTGGTTGTTATAGAACTGCTTTGTACCATTAAAGTCATAACTAAGCCTACTGTGAAGGCCCGAACGGCGTTTTTAAACAGAATTTTATCAAACCAAATCTCTGCCCGTTTTATAACTAAAACGCGCAATGAATCAACCATTTTTTTCAAGGCAATAAAAAGAATTAGCAATGACAGTATCAATAATAACCAGGGTAAATCGCCCAGAGCGGATATAAAAAGATTTACCAGTGGTTTCGTTGCTGACTTAATAGGATTAAATAGTTTAAAGCCTCCCACATTTTGAAATATTGTCGCCAAATCTCCCGCAAAAACCCCAAGATAATTTGTGAAGTATTGAATTGGGAAAATGATAATAACAGAAAGTATATTAAAAACGTCATGAACTGTGGATGCAGCAAAGGACCGTCGGAATTCATTACTGCGGTTCAGGTGCGCCATAGAAACTATTGTATTTGTCACAGATGTACCAATATTTGCGCCCATCACGATAGGAATTGCATTACTTACTGTGAGTACCCCACCGCCAACCATCCCTACTACTATTGATGTGGTTGACGAGGAACTTTGGATGAGAGAAGTCGCCAGAACACCAATAAAAAGCCCGACAAATGGATTTGAAGTGGTGGCGATAAGCGTTTCTGCGAATCCCTTGCCAAATAACTTAAACGAGGCTCCCATTAATGTTATACTAAGCAAAAACAGATACAGAAAGAATAATAGTTGTAATATTTGAAGTATTACTTTTAATTTTTCATTAATTATTATTGGATTTTTAATCATTGCTTGCTCTTCCACCATGAACTTGCAGGACATGTTTTGCTTAATAAATAATATACATAAATATTATCTGCAAATAGGTCTATAATGGTGATTATCAGATAGGAGGGATATCGATACCACAACAATCGATGTTGATTCATTCGTTATTCCCCGATGGCACTACAGGTTATCTTTTCTCTCTGTATTATTAAATTTTCTGTTTTTTTACCCGGAATCCAATTCTCGGAAATGGATTGACTACACTCGAAGCAACATTACGCAAGTGAGAATTGATGCGCTTGAGATATCTGAAATAGAGGATTAAAGCGACCGCTTTTCCACTCGATATCTTGGGGTCTTTTTCATTTAGAAGATCATTTACATGTTGATCACAAACTCTATTTACCCATTTATACTCAACCAACAGATTTTCAGCTTTTTTATCATCGGCTTGTTCAAATATCTCCCGAACACGTTCAAAAGTATCTTCTACTGCCTTTTCAACTTTTTTGAGATCTTTTTCAAATTTACCACCTTTGAGTACACTTTTAATGGATTCAGCCAATTCAACCATATTTTTTGTGTAATCACCAACCCGCTCTATGTCTATAATAATACTAACTAAGACTAGACCCGAATTAAGATCTTCCATACCGGCAACACACAAATGATTGAATACATTTCGTCTTACTTCACGTTCATATTTGTTGATAGCAATATCCTGGTCGCGGATATCAAAACTAAATTTATACTTTGCGTCATCTCGTAATCGATTTTGAATTTCCTTATACATCTCAAAGGTAATATCGATCATTTCATAGGTTCTTTCATAGGCCTGATCCATTAATGAATGTTTTTTGAATATATTTATTAGTTCCTTAATCATCATAAATTCTCCATTATTATTCTAAAATATTCCCTCAATACTGAAATGGCTCACTAAATTGATTGAGAGACATAATTATTAGATAATTTAAATCAGTACATAAATTAATATTATCAGCATTTAGTTACAAAAATTATTTTAGGACTCTATCTTAACCAATCGCACTTCCTCGATTATGTTCCTACCAGCTCTTGTAATCACTATCAAACTATCATTCAGGGTAATCTTTTCCCCTGCTTCTGGTATACGACCAAGTTCAACCAATATAAATCCTGCCACTGTCTCGTATTCACCTTCTGGTATATTCACACCAATTTGCTCATTTATTATTTCAATGGATTCTGAGGCTCTTATTTTCCAGGTGGTTTTATTTATTCTTATAATTGGTTGTTTTGATTTCTCTGTCGATTCTTCAATCTCACCAAGAAGTTCCTCGACCAAATCCTCAATGGTTACAAGACCTGCAGTCCCGCCATATTCATCGATAACAATCGCGATACTTGTATTCATTTCCCTGAATTCATGTAAAAGTTCGTTGCATTTTTTATTCTCGGGAACATAGGCTACGGGTTTTATGACTTCTTTTAGAAGCGAATTATCAGCAAAAAGATCGTACATAAAGATAATACCGGTAATATTATCAATGGTTGATTTGTATACCGGTATCTTTGATTTACCGGTTTCGATCATATAATTTCTTATAGTTGATATTTTTGATTTCTCACTGATTGCCTGGATGGATGTTCTTGGAACCATCGCTTCACGAACGAGTGTATCAGGAAGATTAAGCACACGGGATATGAATTTTTGTTCTTCTTCATCGACAACGCCTGACAATCTTGCCTCTCTTAGCATGACAACAATATCATTCTTATCAAATAATGTTTTTTCGCTCTTATTTCCCAGTCGAAATAATCTGATCACCCATGAACTAATTTTCACTGATAAGAGGATAAATGGATTTAACAAAAATTGAAAAAATCGCATGATGTACACGATTTTTAATATCAGGCTATGTGCATAGGTTCGGAATAATACTTTTGGTATAATTTCTCCAAATAAGAGAATAGTCAGTGTAATCACAATCCAGGTGAAAGTTTCATCCCAATATTTAATCAAAAATATTGTTGCATATGTAGTGGCCAATACATTCGCCAGATTATTTCCTACCAGTGTAGTTGAGAGAAAAATATCAGGATTTTTAAAATATTTTTGAGCACGAATGGCTGAGCGGAGTTTTTTTCTTATCCATAATTCAAATCGAATAGGATTGGTACTTATAAATGCTGTTTCAGAACCTGCAAAAAAAAAGGAGAATATAAGACCTATAATAGCAATAATCAGTTCCATTATATCACCTATTGCGATAAATATGTGTCATATTTCCAAAGTTTATCATCGCGTTGCGGATAATTGGTATTATAGTGTAATCCCCTGCTCTCTTTTCGACTTATGGCACTACGAACGATCAGCTGAGAGACCGTCGCAATGTTGCGTAATTCAACTAGATCATTCGTTACCACGGTCTTTTTGTAAAATTCTTCAACCTCCGCTGCAATGACATCGAGTCTTCTGGAAGCTCTGGCCAGCCGAAAGTCAGACCTGACAATTCCAACATAATCCCACATCACTTCACGAATCACATGCCTGTCATGAACTAAATAAACCCATTCATCCTGATTTAAAGTCCCTTCCAGATTCCAGGGCAGTATATCCGGGATATTTAAATTTGTTTTCTTTAAATAAACAGATGCCTCCTGAACGGCAGGCTCTGTAAAGACTACTGCTTCCAGAAGCGAATTACTTGCCAGACGATTTGCCCCATGTACACCGGTGAAAGCAACCTCACCACAGGCAAATAATCCATTAATTGTAGTACTTCCCCTCATATCAACGACAACACCTCCACACATATAGTGGGCAGCAGGAACCACAGGTATCCACTCTTTGGTAATATCCACCTGAAAATCAAGACATTTTTTATAAATACTTGGAAAGTGTTTTTTTATTGATTCGGCGTTTTTGTGTGTCAGATCTAAATAGACACAGGGCTCCCCACTCCTTTTCATTTCCCGGTCAATTGCCCTGGCAACAATATCTCTTGGTGCAAGTTCGGCGCTCTTATGGTAATCTTTCATAAAGGAATTTCCACCTTTATCCCTCAAAATGGCACCGTAACCTCGTACAGCCTCTGATATCAGAAAAGCATCTGAACCTGCTTTAAACAAGCTGGTAGGATGAAATTGCATAAATTCCATATTTGCTATTGTTGCGCCGGCCCGATATGCCATAGCTATTCCATCACCGGTAGCGATTGAAGGGTTAGTTGTATGAAGATATATCTGCCCACAACCACCAGTTGATAGCAATGTCACCCGGGCTGATATGATTCTTACCCTATTATTCTCAACATCCAGGGCATAGGCACCCCAGCAATGGATACCTTTGCTATAATCTTTTCCTGTCGTTTGGTGTTCAGTTGTAAGATCGATAGCAATATGATTTTCGAGAATCTCAATATTACTATGATTTTTGACAGTCTGCAGCAATGCTCTTTCAATTTCCCGTCCGGTATAATCCCGGGCATGTACAATCCTTTCCCTGGAATGACCACCTTCTCGAATCAAATCGAGAGACTGTTCATCGGTTCTGGAAAATTCAACGCCGTGGCTCAATAATTTTTCGATCGCAGCCGGCCCGTTTTCAATCATAAACCTGACTGCTTGTTCATGACATAATCCAGATCCCGCACGTAATGTATCATTAATGTGATTTTCAAATGAATCATTTTTGCTTATAACTGAGGCAATTCCACCCTGGGCATAATTTGTATTAGACTCTTTATCTTCTTTTTTTGTAATAATCGTAACACTACCAATTTTTGCAGCATTTAATGCGAAACTCAGTCCGGCAATTCCACTTCCGATGACCAGGAAATCTGTCTCGATTTTCATGGATTCAATTAATCCTTGAGTAATTGTGCTTCCAGATCCCTGCATTTATCCAATAAATCTTTCCGGATCAGGGCATTTCTAAGGGTGAGTTTTAATCGGTTGGTTGTAAAGGGTTTTTGCAGGATATCGTAGGCCCCATCCTCAATCATTTTCATTAAATTATCACTGGTGCCATGAGCCGTAACAACAACGATGGGTGTATCAATCTTTAATTCTTTTTTTATCTTTTGAAGTAAAGTATGTCCATCCATCTCCGGCATCAATACATCTATCAGAATAACTTCAAAATGATTTATTTTTAGAATCGAAAGTGCATCCTTCCCTTTCGTACACGGTGTGATGTCGAAATCATCTTTAAGCAGATAGAATTGAATCAGTTTAATCATAGTGGGATCATCATCTACGACCAAAATACGTTTTTTTTGCTTTTCTTCTTTCATTAGTTTCCCTGAACTATTCATCAATATCTTACCAAAAGTGTTGAAAGCCTAACCGCGAAGACGCAAAGTTTTGTTAGAATTCGGATTCTGTCATCCCGAAGGGATCTTTGCAGTTGCAGGTATAGCTTTACCAAGCAAGTGCAAAGATCCTTATCCCAACGGGATCCCGTTTCGGGACAGGATGACGACTAAAGGGTTTTTTCTTCGTATAATTCGTCAAAATTCGTGGTTTAAATTTCCATCAAAAATTTATCCAGTGTTGAAAAGAAATTAGCCAAAGGGAGACCAACAACATTATAAAAACATCCTTCTACACCTTTTATCAACAAAGAACCAGCACCCTGAGCCCCATATCCACCAGCTTTATCAAAGGGTTCCCCGGTATTGATATAAGCACTTATTTCAGTTTGACTGAGATTACGAAAAGTCACTTTTGTAATTTCATGATTGAATACAAATTTATCCTTTGATAAGAGGGAGAAACCAAAACCGGTAACAACTTCGTGGGTGTTTCCACTTAATCTCTTCAATATATCACGGGCATGTGCTTCTTCTTTTGGTTTTTCCAGGATATCTCCCTTGTGAACAACAATTGTATCTGCAGAAATAACTAGACTTTCCGGTGATGTTTGTGCAATTGAATAGCCCTTTATCCGGGCATTGTTTATCGTATACTCTACTGGTGGAAGATTGTCCTTATTTATTTCTTCGGCATAACTGGGCCGCACTTTAAAATTTAATCCTATCAATTTGAGTAATTCGTATCGGCGTGGTGACTGTGAGGCCAGAATAATATCAAATTCATCAATATTTTTTAGTAATGAAAGCATAATTTATTTTAAATAGATTGCCAATAATCCGATAATCATATCGGCTTTTAACAGATTACTTAAAAAGCCCAGGTTTGCAGGATCGCTATCTTTTCGTGACCTGTAAAGAACGAACAATAAAACAGGATAGATGCCAAAACAAATAATCATGAAATATCTTATGCTATATATGCCCAAAATATAAGGAATTGCTGTTAAGAATACCAACAGAATAAAATCTACAGATATCAATCCAATGGACCTGGAAATACCATACTTAACCGGAAATGTATCTGCACCCGCTTGTTTATCTCCCTCTATATCCTGAATATCTTTTAATATTTCTCTGCCTAAATGAAATAGGAATGCAAAAGCAGCGGGAAAAAAGGTTTCTTTATAATGACCGACTGCCACACCGCCATAAACAAAAGCGATAGCCGTGGCAAAACTTACAGTGAGATTACCCCAGAGAACCGTTCGCTTTAAACGAAAACTATAAAAGAACAGAATTATGCTCGTCATAAAAGCAATCAGAAACATCCAGACATTCATGTATATTGCTAAACACCAGGCCAGAAAATAGACAAATATGAAATAGATAAATGCAGTTTTTTTTGATACGGTTCCGGCAGCAAGAGGTCTGTTAGGTTTGTTTATCCTGTCAATCTCAATATCATAATAATCATTTATAACATTCGCTCCCATGGTAATCAAGGCTGCGGATAAAGCGGCTAAAAGCACATAATTTAATGGATCTAGTCCCCAGGCTAATTCTGCGGCGATAATAATTGTTAAAAATGAAATAATAACATTTGCCGGGCGTGATAGTTTTAACAATAATATAATTATATTCATAAATTAACCTGATCTTTTTATAAATATCTACCGCCAAGACATTAAGAAAAATAGTCCGCAAAATTGCACTATTTAATTCGAATTACACGAATTTTAACAAATATGTATTAAATAATCGTTGACTAATTCGTGAAATTCATGCATCAATTCGTGTAATTCGTGGATCCAATAAAATTTTTATACCTCAATATTACCATCAATTTGATCTCTGAAAATACCAAACTCGCGCATTTTGCGCCACAGCGTTGTTCGTCCGATACCCAAAATATTTGCTGCATCAGATAATTTTATTTTTTTATTGATCAGAAGATCTCTGATATGCTCCGCTTCTATTTTCTTTAGTGAACTATCCAATGGAACTGATTCTTTTCTGGCCGTGTATTTTCTGATCGGATAAGACTGAAGACGTGTAGGCAGATCAGTCACTGTGATTTCTTCGCCAATCGAAACAGCAAAAGCGCGCTCAATAATATTTTCTAATTCTCTGACATTACCTGGCCAATCATACGAGATAAATCTTTTGTGTACTTCTTCTGAAATTTTATTAATCTGTTTTCCATTATTACGGTTTAATCGATTTATAAAATACTTTGTTAATATCGGTATATCTTCCCGACGCTCCCGTAATGCCGGGAGATTAATCTGCACTGTATTTACCCGGTAATATAAGTCCGATCTGAAATTACCTTCCTGAGTTAATTCTTCCAAATTGTGGTTGGTTGCTGTTACCAGCCGGATATCGACTTTTACCGGTGTCGTACTACCAATATGCAGGATTTCCCGTTCCTGAAGTACACGTAATAATTTCACCTGGATAGTGGGGGGTAAATCACCGATTTCATCCAGGAATAAGGTTCCACCTGAAGCTATTTCAATCAACCCCTTTTTTGCGGAAATTGCACCGGTAAATGCTCCCTTTTCATAGCCGAATAATTCCCCTTCTAATAGTGTCTCGGGGATAGCGCTGCAATTTACTGCAACAAAACGAGCATCTGAGCGCAAGCTGTCTTGATGTATGGCTCTGGCGACAAGTTCTTTACCGGTTCCCGTCTCTCCGGTTATTAATACATTGATATCGGATGGCGCTATTCGGCGCATGAGTTCAAATACTTTTTGCATAAGACGGTCGGCAGAAACAATATTATTAAAAACAAAACGATCATCCGAATATAACCAGGCATAAAATGATTTGATTTCATCCTTTAAACCAGGATCATTTGTCTGAAGATAGTACCTCCTGTTTCTGGTGTGAGTATCAATCAATCCAGTTATTTGTGTATGTGACTGGATATATAAATTTGGGGGGTGTGAGGATGTTGCAACCTGTTTATTTTTTGACAGATCAAAATAAATATATAATAGATTTTTATTTCTTTTTGCTGCTGGAATGATCCAGTTAATTATTTTCACACCTGATTTTTCAAAATCTATTAATATAGTATTATCATCAAGCTGATTTGTGAATTGTGTTCTGTTGATTGGAATACATCCTAGTTCGATCCCGGATTGATAGGCTTTAGAAAAATCATCATGGTATAAATAATATTTTAGATTTTCAGTTCTTTTTACAACATTAACAACCTCATGCATATCAGAAATCTGTGCGCCAATAAAAATAAATTGGAAATTATCAAAATTACCGGATATTTTCTTCGCAATATCTAGCAATACTTCAGGATAGACGACACAATTCTTTTTTATGATAGGATCATTTTGAAGATCATTACCTATTTTCTCACCCTGACGGTACATTTTTGTCAAAATCGATCCAACGGATCCCTCATCAAGAGCAAGGTTAAATTCTTTCCGTATTTGTAACAAGACTCGCGGATCAGCGGGTAATCCTTCTTTTCGGCCAATTAAAATTTCGAAAAAATACTTTAAGGCTTCATGATCAACAAGTGGATTATCTGAAGTATGGAGAGTGCTATTCAATTTTTGACTGATGTAATCATTCAAGAGTTTAATGATGACAGTTGAATCTGAGCCTACTGCAAACACTTCAACCAGATTATTTTGCCGGATTATAAAAAGCTCATTTATTTCTGATTTTTTAAATTTACGATAACAATCTTTGATCCAATCATCTCTTTTGATTATACCGGATTTCGGTTTTTTAATACTGTATTGATAAATATGCATAATACTTTTATTTAAATGAGTGAATTCCTGAAAAGAATTGTGTAATAATCAGCATTGAAAATAAAATCCAGAAAAATCCTAAAAGACTGAAATGAGCAATTCTTCTACCATGCCAACGATATCGTTTTTTTCCGATAATCGATATCAAATATAAAATCCAGGCCAATAGAGCAGAGGTCAGTTTAGGATCCCATGTCCAATAAGTTCCCCATGCTGAAATTCCCATAAATGATCCGATCAGTATTCCTATGGAATTGAAAATAAATCCTATCATGATGGCATTATAGTTTAGTTGTTCCAGATACGCCAATGAAGGAAGTCTGTCATAGAAATAACCCATTTTGTTGCTTTTTATTTCATGAATTAAAAATAGATACATTGTAGCGAGGAGAAAGGCAGAGGAAAATGCCGCGTATCCTACCAGGTTGAAAATGACGTGTATTTCAAAAGCAACATTCTTTAAAACATCAGGAAGTATAGCGTTTTCTGAGATAAATAGAACAGAAATACCTTGTAAAACAAATAAAATACCTGAGTAAAAGAAACCCAATGAATAATCCTTGTCTTCCCGAACGATAATCTTATTCAGTATCGCAAAGATAAACATAAATACTGAGAGTGCCTGAAAAGCATCTGCTAATGGTAAATGCCCTATCTCGAGCGTTAAAACGATTAAGAATATGGCATGAATCAGAATGGCTGTATGATCGAGAAATATTGCCCTTTTCAAGTGAACTTCATCACGTTGACTAAAATAAAAGTAGAAAAGGATAGTGCTGATCAGATAGGCTAAAGGAGAAATGACTTTTAGAAATGTTATCATCATCACAATTTCCGGGTTTCATATTTGAACGTTTTTGTTTCATTATGGGACATATTGTAATTATACCCCTATATTTTGTAAAATTATTATTACTCCTAATATAGTAAAATTATTCAATTTATGCACATATTTATTTAGCAGTTCATATTGGTATGATTATTGTAGTACATTATTGTCTTGTTAAAGTGGGGAAAGAATGAAATTATCACTTATTATTTTGTTTTTTTTATTTATTACGACTCGCCTCTTCGCTTCTGTGGTTGTTGGTAAAATATCCTCCTCTATTAATGGCGCGCCTATTATTGGAGCTAATATCTATTTGGAGAATACTTCTTTTGGTGCAGCTTCGAATAATAAAGGTGAGTTCGAGATTAAAGATGTACCTACAGGTGAATATACAATTATCGCAACATATATCGGTTATAAATTAAAAAACAGCCAGATCATTAGCCTCAAACCTGATGAACAACTCAGGTGCGACCTGGAAATGGAAGAAGAAATCTATCAGGCCGATAATATTGTCGTCACAGGGACAAGATCCAAGCGATTGATTAAAGACAGCCCAGTATCAACTGAAGTAATTCACGCCGATGAAATAATGAATTTAGGTGCTAAAAATGTTGGTGAGGTATTAGAAGAAAGAGCCGGAATTATTATTACACAGGATGGAGTGCGGGGTGGAATCTTAAGTGCCAAATTGCAGGGTCTGAACGATGAACATACGCTAATATTAGTAGACGGTGTTCCGGTTATTGGAAGAATTGCCGGACAATTAGATTTATCTCGGCTTTCTGTGCAAAATATCGAAAGAATTGAGATTATTAAAGGGGCTGCTTCATCTTTGTATGGGAGTGAGGCTGTTGGCGGGGTAATTCATATTATTACCAAGGACCCGGAAGATAGTTTTAATTACTTTTTTAATGCCAGTGTTGGTAGTTATGAATCGAGAAATGCCAGAGTTGACCTATCACTGGCCCATAAAAAAACATCTGCCTTATTTACCGCAGAAACAAGAAGAGCGGATGGTTATGATTTAGATCCTACAACAGCTAACACAACTGCTGATGCCTTTAAGAATTTTAATTTATTCTCCAAACTAAAATATAAATCATCAGAATTTTATTCAATCCAGGTCAGTGGTGAATATTTCAATCAGCGACAAACAGGGTTTGATGGCGGCAATCGGATAACAGATACACAAAATTGGTATATCAATGCCAGCAATGACTGGATTATGAAAAATCGCTCCAATTTTAAATTTCGTCTATACCATACCTCCTTTACAAAAGAAATTAATCGAACTGATACTTATGTTAAAAACATCGAAACTTTGAGTCGTACAGAATTTATATATAATCGTGTTATTGCTAATCATATTTTGACCATTGGGGGAGACGGCTCTTATAATTGGTTACAATCAAATCGTATGGAAAGCGGTGAAAAATCAGTAAAAAATATTTCTATTTACGCGCAGGATGAGATTTTTTATAAGCTCATTGAGTTTAATCTTGGAATCCGTGCTGATTATCACTCCGAATTTAGATGGCATATATCACCCAAAATAGGATTTTTATATAAACCGACTGATGCTTTTCGAATTCGTGGGTCTTATGGTAGTGGATTCAGAGCACCCAATTTTATAGAACTCTATCTTGATCTTGATCATTCAGGTTTAACTTCGCAACCATACATTGCTTATGGAAATCCTCAACTTCAACCTGAGTCTTCAAGAAGTTTAAATTTTGGCCTTGAATATCATGTTTCCCTACAGACAATATTTAAAATAAATTTTTTTCATAACCATGTTGATAACATGATAAATAGCCTATTCCTATACCAGGATACGGATGGTATTCAGTATTACACATATGAGAATATAACCGAAGGAGAAACACAGGGTTTTGAATTTGATAGTTTGTTCCGTTTTTGGACATATTATCGTTTAACAATGGGATACGCTTATACCGAAACACTTGATTTAACAAGCGATGAGCCCTTTTATAATCGTCCGAAACATTCAGCACGAGTAAAATTTGATTGGGATTTTGCCAAACCTGGATTTTCCGGAAATCTGCGCTGGCGATATATCGGTGAGCGTCTTTTGGTTGATATTCAGGGTCAGGAAATCGTCGCACCCTGGTACGCTCTGTGGAATACCCGCCTTCTCCAGAGGATATATAAACCTCTCTCTGTATTCGTAGAAGTAAATAATATATTTGATTATCAAAACCGTAATTATGTCGCTCTACCAGGACGAATAATTTTCGTAGGCATTGAACTAAACTAAACATTTATATAAGGAGTATAGTATGAAGGTATTAACGATTCTTTTTCTGATTGTAAGTTTATTTGTATTGTTCGGGTGTAGCACTAATGAGAACGATCCCCTGGGTTCTGAACCACTTGGAGAACCAATGAAACTTACGGTGACTTCCGATCAGATTTATTACATTAATCTTGCCAAGAAAGAAGTAGTTGAAGTAACCGACCCCCTCTTAGACGCGGGTTGGGATCTCTCGCTCGATAATTTAACACGGATTCATCTCAATGGTGGCTCTACCGCTCCCGGCTCCGTTTATGCGGCCCAGGTAGAAGGAATAGCATTTGAAGATTTAATAAATGCCCCGGAAATCACCTATATAACCGACAATCAAAATGGTGGTTACATTGGTGAAAACTGGTATTATTATGATTTAACCACCCATACAGTTAATCCGCTCGATCATTTTTATGTAATTAGAGCTACCGATGGTGAGTTTTATAAATTTAAAATTTCCGACGCGGTTTTTCCAAGCCGTACAGATGGTGAATTAACCATATATATTGAAAAAGTAAGTTCGCCATCCTCGTATGAAACCCAGTCTACTGTAGGCCGTACACTTACCACAGAAATCACCTTATCGACAATAGAATCGGTATATTTTAATTTGAAAAAGGCAAAAATCGTTGAAATAACAGATGAAACTACATCGATGGATTGGGATATCAAAACCACATATCTCACCGTAAATTTAAACGGTGGTACAAGCGGTCCGGGAGATTGTTCGGCAATAATGTATGATGATGTCGAATTTGACAGCGTTCAGGCAATTCCGGCCGACGGTTATGTTGTTGATGATTCAACCACTACCCTGGCTATTGGTGATTCCTGGTACGCATATAATCCGGCAACACACACTCTATCCACGGTTCCAAATGTTTACATCGTTAAAACGGTGGATGGCTATCATGCAAAACTGGAATTTATTACAAAAGATTTTCCTACCCAGTCTGAGGGAATAGCAATACTAAAACTTCACTATACAGAAAATGAGGGTACATTTTAGGAATTTGTAATTGGTTCTCGGTACTCGTTTCTCGGTTCTGGCTACAGACCATCGATAGCTTTATATGTCCTATTTGCTGGGGCGAAGAACTCTCCCCCTGTCCCCCTCTCTTGTGAAGAGAGGGGGAATTTTTTTCATGAAAATTCAAGATTTCTTTAAGATACTTCAAAGAAATTAATAATATTTCAGCAAATATATTTCGGATTCTGCTCCCCTTCTCTTCGCAAGAGAAGGGGCGGGGGGATGAGTTTTTAGAAATATAATTAGGCAATATAATGTGTCTCTTATTTAACTTTTGGATTTAATTCGACGGAAGGTGAGTTAAGTTCATTTTGTGAGTTAAATTTTTCTGCTTTTCCTCTCTCTATTATCTGGTAATATTGATTTTTTCCAAGTGCATAAAAAAATTGTGTTTCGCTGTTTTCGATCAGTTTTCTTTTGACTAGTTTATTATCAGCCAGGATTTCAATCAATCTTTGCAATTCCAGCATCGTGTATTTGTCTTTCAACCGTTCCTTCTTATATAGTTCGGTCATCGTTTGTGGATATTCCTTCCATAACTCTTCCAATACAGGTAATCCTTCCCGGCCATTTTCAATATCCTGAGAAGTTATTTCTGTTTTTAGCTGGATTAGCAGGTACTTACTTGCTAATTGTAAAGCAAGAAAAGCAACCGGAAGAATCGGAACAAAGGCGTTTTCTCGAGGCCTGTTCATTATCAAATTCAGTTCATCCCTAACCATCCGAGGGACGTAGAAGGAACTTCCACGCATATCTAATTTAAAAGGATCTTTCGGGAATATATCTGGAGAAATATACCGATTGATATCCAGTTTTTTGCTTTCATGTTTAATCTCAAAATACTGATCTGCAGAATCCTGCCAATTTCTTAAGGGTAAAACGGTTTTTGGAAAACTGACACAGGTTGAATCAGAGTGAGTATCAAGATTGTAAACAGGGGTTTTTAAACCAAGTTGTGCGAAAGAAATATTTGCAGTAATTATAATGAAAATGAGAGGTAAAAAGCGAACATGGGCTTGTCGAACAAGGTTTTCATCCATAAAGGATCTATATATCTTTTTTCTCTGTCTTTTCACTCTTCATTTCATCTTTTTTCTCGTCTTTCTTTTCATTTTTGGTGCTTTTTATTTGTTCATCCAGCTTGTCCATAGATAATTCTTCCTGAATATCATTACTCGCCTTCTTAAATTCCCGGATTCCTTTACCGAGGCCCTGAGCCAATTCCGGTAATTTTTTTGCGCCAAAAATGAGCAGAATGATGAACATAATTATAATTAACTCTGTAGTCCCTATTCCAAACATATCTTTGCCCTTTCCTCTTTTAATCTATCCAACGAAGGGCATAAGCGGCAATCAGGATGCCGATTACGCCCATCACGTTTAATTTAAATGAAAATCCCAGCGTAATTGTCAACAATATGATATCGAGTGTTCCCGGACCGAAACTGGCACTGGCTGATTTTAAAAAAAAGTCCTGTACCACACCTTGTGGAACAAGAATGCCGATGACTTCTCCTATCGCTGTCCCGATCAATGCTCCAACTATTATAATAAAGATGATGAAAGCAGTACTTTTTTTCCGCATATTTTAATTCCTTCTAAAGCTATCCACAATAGACGATAATATTTTTATACCATCTGAATTTCCGAGCAAATGTTCTGCATTACGCTCAGGATGTGGCATCATACCAAGTACATTTCCAGTATTATTTATTATACCGGCAATATTCACGATTGATCCATTTGGATTTGCTTCGGTATTGATATTACCATCAGGTGTGCTATATCTGAAGACAATTTGGTTATTCGCTTCCAATTGTGACAACTCCTCCGCACTACAATAGTAATTACCCTCACTATGAGCAATGGGAATAGTTAATACCTCTTCTTCGTCACATAAATGTGTGAATAATGTTTGCCTGTTTTCTACTTTTAAATTGACATCCTTGCAAATGAATTGACGGTATTTATTCATAGTAAGTGCGCCCGGCAACAAATCTGATTCCGTCAGTATCTGAAAACCATTACAAATTCCAATTACTTTGATACCCAATTTTGACTTTTCAATCACTTCTTTCATTACCGGAGAAAAACGAGCAATAGCGCCACAGCGAAGGTAATCACCATAAGAAAACCCTCCTGGCAGAACAATAAGGTCGTATGAATCCAAATTTGTCTCTTTGTGCCATACAAAGTCGGTTGGCTGATCTAAAATCTTCTTGAAGGCAATATACGCATCATGATCACAATTAGAACCTGGAAAAACAATTATCGCCACTCTCACGTCAATTCCTCTATTTCATAATCAAAATTTTCTATTACAGGATTAGCCAGGAGCTTTTGACAGATCTCTTTTGTTTCATTTTCGACTAAAGACTGATCCAGACTATCAAATGTCAATTCTATATACTTGCCAATTCTGACGTCGCCTACACCTTTAAATTTTAAATCATTTATCGCGTGTAGTACAGCTTTTCCCTGAGGATCAAGAATCCCATCTTTCAAAACAACTTTTACTTTAACTTTCAAATCAGGCATCCTTTTCTAGAGAATTGTCGGTATTTAAATGTAATATCCAGGTAATCAAACCTGTTAAAATATATAATACCATAAATGGAAATACAACGATTTGTGGAAATATAATTATTAATATAGTCCCTATTATTATAAGAATTACTTTCGTTTTTTCTTTCGCAGAGCCTTTAAAATTCAGGTTGGGCATTGTTTCATATCTTATGGTGCTTACCATTAGTATAGAAACGACAAATACAAGAATAATCATGATTTTTGGAAATTTACCGGCATTATTAAAAAAAAATTCTGAAAATATCACGAAACTGGACAATATTAATGCTGCTACGGGTATCGGTAAACCTGTAAAATAGTCTTTATCGAGTCCTTTCAATTGAATATTAAAGCGTGCAAGACGAATACTTCCGAATAAAAGGGGTAAAAAACTAAGCAATATACCGACCACACCCAGGTTTTTTGCATAAACCGAATAGATGAGGAATGATGGAGCAAATCCAAAAGTTATTACATCTGCGAGGGAATCATATTCTACACCAAATTGGCTGGCTGACTTGGTAAATTTGGCAATTTTACCATCCATTATGTCAAGAAAAGCTCCGGCAAATATCATCCAAGCCGCGAGTGATATTTTACCGTTAAAGGCTGAAATAATAGAATAATATCCACAAAACATATTACCAACGGTAAAAAAACTGGGAACTATCGACCGGGAAACTTTAACCATTTATTTAAATTCTCCAATAATAGTTTCACCGCCATAAACTTTATCTTTGAGAGAAACCTTGAGTTCTACATTTTCAGGAAAAAATATATCAACCCGGGAGCCATATCGGATTAAACCATAGCGGTCCCCTGCGTTCACTGTATCACCTACAACAACATGAAAGACAATTCTGCGGGCAATTATACCGGCAATCTGTTTAAAAAGAATTTTCCCTTTTTCAAGACGGATACCAATAATTGATTGTTCATTTTCCTCTGAAGCTTTATCATCAAATGCCACCAGGAATTTACCCTTTATATATTTAAGAAATTCGACTTTACCGCTGACAGGTATCCGGTTTACGTGTACATTGAACACTGATAAAAAAATGCTTACCCTTCTCACTTTTGTTTTAAAATAATAGGGCTCTTCAACTTCCTCTATCAATACGACCGTTCCATCGGCAGGTGAGAGTATCAAATCCTTCCCCTTGGGTATATTTCGTTCCGGATCTCTGAAAAAGTAAAAATTGAACAGAAATATTATCGCTATAATACCGGTAAGGATTTTCAAAAGAAGAACAGGAAAGAAATATGTGACAATTATACATAAAACAAAGATCAGAAGAGTTATAAAAATTACTTTTATCCCATCAGGTGCAATCATGAATTTAATCCCTTATACTGATCTGTTTGACTATATTTTGATAAATTTCTTCCACTTTACCTTTATCATAGCTATAAATATCTTTATCTATAATATTTTCATTATTGATGCTCCAAAATATACAGGTATCCGGTGATATTTCGTCTCCGACCAATAGATAGCTCTTATATCTGCCTAATGTAATGCGTAATTCTACCAGGATCATATTTCTTCTTTCAAAAAATGATTTAAGTACAGCATTAACTTTGGCAACCGTTCTACCAAGATAATGGACTTCATCCTGACCGATCAGATTAAGAGCATTAATATGAGATTCATTGACGATGGGATTTTTCAATTTTTCATTTTTATAATAATATTCAACTATAGGTGCATTGAGTAAAGATCCTTCTTCTATTCCAAACCTTTTACTCAGGCTTTTATCTACGGCATTTGAGACAATAATTTCTAAAGGTAATATTTCACTTTTCTTGATCTGCATTTCCTTATCACTCAATTTCGAGATAAAATGTGTCATCACATTATAGCTCTCAAGATATTCAAAAATCTGGCTGGAAATATCATTGTTTTTAGCAGCTTTCCCCTTGACTTTTCCCTTCAGGTTGCCATCAGCATCAACCATGCTATCGTTAAAGGTCAGGATAAGCCTATCTTCAGAATCACCTTCGTAGATCTTTTTTGCGCCTACTTCGTCAAGAAGTTTTTTATTCGACAATGGTACCTCCTTTTTTTATTTAACCCAGGCCAACTCTTGTAAAAATAGTGTCAAGATTTTTTAACCGATTTTCTAATTTAAATATATCTTCAATTTCATTTATTGAAATCACCTCCAAAAACTCGTTATCCCTTTTTAGGGCTTCAAAAAAGGAAATATTTTCGTCCCATACCTTCATGGCATTTCGCTGGACCAACTTATAAGATTCTTCTCGACTAAGACCTTTTTTGGTTAAAGCCAGCATCACAGCCTGTGAGAATATTAACCCATGTGTTAAATTCAGGTTGTCCTTCATTTTTTCCGGATACAATACCAGATTCTTAATTAATTCGATAGCTTTTTTCAGCATATAATATAATGTGATCGTGGAATCCGGAAGGATTACCCTTTCAACCGATGAATGAGATATATCTCTTTCATGCCAGAGGGCCATGTTTTCCATCGCAGCTAGAGCGTTTCCCCTTAATAAGCGGGCAAGTCCGCTTATACGTTCACTGATAATCGGATTTTTTTTATGCGGCATAGCCGAAGAACCTTTTTGACCCTTAGAAAAAAACTCTGTCGCTTCAAAAACCTCGGTACGCTGAAGATGTCTGATTTCAATCGCAATTTTTTCAAGGCTTCCGCCAATAAGTGATATCGTATTCATGTAATGTGCATGACGGTCGCGCTGGAGAATCTGGGATGAAATATTGGCAGATTTAAGTCCCAATTTCTCACATACATAGTCCTGTATAGATGGATCCAGATGGTCGAAAGTCCCAACTGCCCCTGAAATCTGTCCAACCCTGATAGTATCGATAGCCTGACTCAATCTTTCCATCTGACGATTTAATTCATCATACCACAATGCTAATTTAAAACCAAAAGTAATCGGTTCGGCATGAACTCCGTGTGATCGTCCGACCATCACCATATTCCTGGTTTCTAAAGCCCGGGTTTTAATTACAGAGATCAGTTCAGCAAGTGATTTTTTTATGGCTTCACCAGCCTGCACCATCTGAACAGCCAGAGCCGTATCCAATATGTCAGAAGAGGTCATTCCATAGTGAATGTAACGTGAATCCTCACCCACATATTCAGCCACATTGGTAAGAAAAGCAATTACGTCATGTTTCACCTCTTCTTCTATTTTAAGGATTCGGGAAACGTCAAAATTAGCTTTTTCTTTTATTGTTTCAAGAGATGATTTTGGTACAACCCCCGCATCGGAAAGTGCTTCTACGGCTAAGATTTCTATTTTTAGCCAGATTGAAAATCTATTATTATCACTCCAGATATCGGCAATCTCGGGCATGGAGTATCTGTCGATCATATTAATAGTCCCTGATGCTTTCCAGATTCAAGTTCAGATTAACTATTTTACCATCTCTCCACACTTGAATATCTATAGTATCACCGACTCTGAGATCTTCTTCATAAATTGCTTCAGTCACATGTTTGTCAAGTGCAATGGTGGTATTTCCGAGCTTTATGATAATATCTCCAAGATTCATACCTGCCTTTTCTGCAGGACTTCGTCTGTCGATATAAGTTACAACGACACCATCTGTACCATCATACCCCATTTTACGCGCTATGACACGATCAAGATTTTTAACACGTATACCAATCCAGAAATCCCTATCGATTATGCGATTTGTTTTTAAATCCTCGATCAATCGTGATATTCTGTTTATTGGGATGGCAAATCCGATTCCGACAGATCCCTCCCCCCGATCTGAATAAATAAAGGTATTCATGCCAATCACTTCACCAAGAGCATTACATAACGGTCCACCGCTATTGCCATGATTTATTGAGGCATCTGTTTGGATCATATCCTGATAAATACGTCCACTCATTTCTCCAAAATCCCGGTTAAGCGCGCTAATGACCCCGACAGTTACCGTTGCCCTGTTGTTAATTTCAAAAAGGCCGAAGGGATTACCCACAGCAATAGCCCATTCACCCAATATAACGTCATTCGAATTACCTAATTTTGCATATTGAAGAGAATTTATATCAATTTTCAACAAGGCCACATCGGATTTCGGATCAATGCCTATTATTTGCGCTTCCGCTTTTTCACCATTTGTTATCGTAATGATTACCTCGGTGGCATTTTCAACGACGTGTTCATTGGTAAGAATATAACCATCAGAAGAGATAATAAAACCTGAACCAAGGGAGCTTATTTGCTGTTGATAACGATAGTCTTTGAAAAGTTCCGGGAAGAATTCACGTAACAGAGGATCCCGGGTAGAAAATGGGCTCCTTCTTTGATATTCACGTACCTGGGTTACATTGATTCCAACAACGGCAGGACTTAATATTCTTACTGCCCGGGTTATACTGTTTTGTCTGGAGGAATTAATATCCTGACTAATTTTATCTATTGTAGAATTAGCGTATAGGTTATTTACAAAAAGGGAATCTTCTCCAAATGATGAACTCTCAGAATCTGATCCAAAATGAAGATATAAAAAGATTCCTGCTATTATCCCTATACAAAAAACAAAGATTGTTCGAATAGTTTTTCTTGACATAATGATACGAATTTTACAGGCGTTTTTTAACTTTTTCCCAATCTTTTAAGAAGTTTTCAATTCCCTTGTCCGTTAACGGATGTTTTGTAAGTTGTTCGATCACTTTAAAGGGGATCGTAGCAATGTCAGCACCCATCAAGGCAGCGTCAAGGACATGTAAGGGATTTCTAACACTGGCCACAATGATTTCTGTCTGAATACTATAATTACGGAAGATTTGCACAATTTGGGAGATTGTTTCCATTCCGGGTGTTGTAATATCATCAAGCCGTCCAACAAAGGGACTGATAAAACTGGCTCCGGCCCGGGCCGCCAGTAATGCCTGGATAGCAGTGAAAACCAGAGTGACATTTGTTCTTATACCGTCCGAATTCAGAGCCTTTACGGCCTTTAGACCCTCTTTGGTCATCGGAATTTTTACGACAATATTCTGGTGGAGCTTTGCTACCTCTGTTCCTTCTTTTACCATACCTTCCCAATCGAGAGAAATAACTTCTGCACTGATTGGACCGTCTACGATTTCACAGATCTGTCGCAAAATATCTGTTGGATGCCCTTCTTCCCTTGAAATCAGGGTTGGATTTGTAGTAACACCATCAAGAACGCCAATGCTCGCCGCTTCTTTAATTTCGTCGATATTTGCCGTATCGATAAAGAACTTCATATATTGCTCTCCTTAAAAATTCATGTATTGTCTCTTGTAGGGACGTTGCATGCAACGTCCCTACAAGAAAACATATACTCTATAAATGATTACTTTAGTAATATACCTTTTCCAAAATCAGTCCTCTGGCTGGTGCAGATTGACTGGCTAATGAACGATTTTTATCTCTTAATATGTCATTTATATCAGCGACATTTAGTTTGGATCTGCCTACATCTACAAATGTTCCCACAAGCGCGCGCACCATACCGTGAAGGAACCTATCCGCCTGAATTATAAATATTATAAGATCATTTTTTTTGTGCCATTGTGCTTTTTTTATGTGACAAAAATGATTATTAACTTCTGCTTTTGTGCGGCAAAAGCTGGTGAAATCATTTCGACCCGTAAGACCTTTTGCTGCTCTGTTCATGCGCTTCAGATCAAGGTTATAAGTTAAATGCCATGAATAGTCACGTAGAAGCGCTGTCGGTTGAGGAGAAATGCAATAATGATATTCGCGTAATTTTGCACTGTAGCGCGCATGAAAGTTGGAATTTACCAACGAAATATCTTTAATCCGAATATCTGTTTTTAATATCCCGTTCAAAGAACGCAGTAATTTTTCGGGATCTTTCTGATATTCGAGATCAAAATGGGCAACCTGCCCTCGTGCATGAACTCCCGTATCTGTGCGACCGGCACCAACAATTCCAATATGTTCTGAAAAAATCTGTTTTAATACGCGTTCAATTTCACCCTGGACAGTTAACTGGCCATTTTGTATTTGCCAACCATTGTAGGCTGATCCGTCGTATTCGATTTTGAGGCGAAACCGCATATATTTTTATAAAAAGTCTTAAAAAACAAGGCTTAACTTAATCATTCTTTAAACTTATTGCAAATCGATTTGGGCTTAATAAAAAGCCCTAACCTAAATATATATTTAACTTAGCGTCGATCATAGTTCGATTTTGCCACATTTCCTGGAGAACCCTCGCAACCACAAGTATGAAGGCAGCGGATAAATATCTCTTGACTTTTTTGGGGTTAAAAAGTAGTTTCTACAAAATTTTCTTCCTAAAATTTTTCAATTAATTATAAACAATCAATTCATAAGGAGCGCTTATGGAAAAAACGGCGTTTGAACCGTTTGTACCCGCAGATTCTGAAATGAAGGAATTATCGATAAAGGCGATTGTCCTGGGTGTTATAATGGCTATTGTATTAGGTGCAGCCAATGCTTATTTAGGGATGAAAGCCGGATTGACTGTTGCTGCCACATTTCCCGCGGCCGTAGTTGCGATGGCCGCCCTAAGAATTTTTAAGGGAACAATTTTAGAGGAAAATATGGCAAGAACTACGGCCTCTGTTGGTGAAGCACTAATTGCCGGTGCGATTTTTACTATTCCTGCCTTTGTTATTAGTGGCGTTTGGGATGAACTTTATTATTGGGAAAGTACAGCGATTATGCTCATTGGCGGTATTCTTGGAGTTTTATTTGTCATTATTCTACGGCGCTCTCTCGTAGAAGAAGCCGATCTTCCCTTCCCGGAAAGCGTAGCCGCTGCTGAGATTGTCAAAGCCGGTCAGGGAGGACAAACCGGTGCTATATATGTGTTTAGTGCCATGGGTCTTGCTGCTCTTTGGGAATTATTTAAAAATGCCAATGGTTTTTACATGGTTAAGGACTATGTTCGGGACTTTTTCCCCATGGCTTCATCAAAAATCACCATGCTTGGTAAAGAAATTAGTTACGGAGGTGGATTTCTATTTGAATCGCCCGCTGCATCCCCTGCATTGATAGGTGTCGGTTTCATTGTAGGTATGCGGGTTTCTGCTGTTCTCTTCGCCGGAGCTGTGTCTGGCTGGCTATTTCTGGTTCCCGCCTTTGTTTTTCTCAATCCTGATTTGGGTAATTTACTGGAAACTGGCAACAACTGGGTGGATATTAGTATGGAAGTATGGAGGCGTCAGGTGCGACCGCTTGCGGTAGGCACGATGATTGTTGCTGCTTTATATACTTTGTATAATCTTCGCACTGCGCTTGTCACAGGAATTAAAAAAGCGTTAAAAGATATTGCCGCTTCAAAATCGGGTGGTGATGAAAAGGTAAGCCGGCTTGAACTGGATTTGGATTTTAAAAAAGTGATTATTACAATCGGAGCTACCGCAATTCCACTTTTTTTACTCTATTACTATTTTAGCGGATCAATTGGTGGATCAGTTCTCCTAGTAATTGTGATGATTATTATTGGCTTTCTTTTCGCCGCCGTTGCCGGTTATCTTGTTGGTCTGGTTGGAAGTTCAAATAACCCTATAAGCGGCTTAACGCTTTCCGCACTGCTTATCGCCGCCTTACTGATGGTTGCTATCGGGGTAACCGGAAATCAGGGAATTATGGCTGTTTTGGGCGTCGCAGGGGTTGTCTGCTGTGCCGCCGGTATTGCCGGAGATATGATGCAGGATCTGAAAGTTGGACATATTCTTGGTGGAACACCGTGGCGCATGCAAATTGGTGAGATAATTGGTGTTGTTGCTGCCGCCTTGGTCCTCATCTGGGCGATGATTGTTCTTGATCAGGTATATCATATCGGAAGTGAAGATCTTCCTGCCCCTCAGGCAGGGCTCATGGCATTGATGGCCCGCGGTATTGTCGGTGGTGATATGGCCTGGCCCCTGGTCCTTTCCGGAATGTTTCTGGCCTTTGGGCTTATTCTTGTAAAAGCACCTTCACCGATGCTGGTTGCTGTTGGAATGTACTTGCCATTTCATTCGACTGCTGCCATTTTTGTAGGTGGAATCATTAAATGGTTCCTGGAATCTTCGCTGAGGAAAAGTAATGCGACGGATGCGCAGAAAACAAAGGCTCAAAATACAGGTGTTCTTCTATCATCCGGTTTGATTGCCGGTGAATCTCTGACCGCGGTGATTCTGGCCTTTGTTGTCGCAGGAGTCAGTTTGAGTGAGGGTACATTTAAGCTATCCAATTACACCCTGTTTGATCCAACGCCTTGGTTAGGGATTTTAGCCTTTATTGGATTATTTTACCTGCTCATTAAAGTGCCACTAAATAATGCGCGGGAATAACTTTAATCTTTTCAGAAGGGGAGTCATTTTACACTCCCCTTTTTTTCTATGATGATAGATTTAGTCCATCTTCAAGATGGATTACATCTTGTTTATATTATTAGAAAGGAACGGGCTTGGAAAAGGATAAAACAGACTGGACGCAGTTAATTCCTGAACGTAATATGGATTGGGAGACTGATCCGGAAACTCAATTTGTCGTAATCAAAAAACCAAAGTTTAAAAATCCTTTGTTAAAAAAATACCTGTTACCAAGATTAAAAAGATCGGATTATTCTGTAAAACTGGATAAAATTGGATCTTTTGCCTGGAAGAATATTGATGGGATAGTATCATTCGCAGAAATTGGTGAAAAAATGAAAAAAGAATTTGGGGAATCGATTGAACCAGTTGAAGATCGTCTCGGACAATTTATCAATTCACTTCGTCAGTATGATTTTATCAGGTTTGTTAACCTGGAAGACATTAGTTCCGATTCTCATTGATACAATTCGAAAATCACGTAGTGATCTACTCCCCCTTCTCTTTGCAAGAGAAGGGGGCTGGAGGGATGAGTTCTTATCATCAATTGAATCAAATTATTTTTAACCGAACACTCATGATTTCAAATAATGACTAATTCCCAATGACCAAATATTCGAACGACATTTATATATCAGTTTGGACATTTGAAACTGGAATTTATTTGATATTTGGAATTTGTTTATTGGGATTTCATAAGAGGCTACACAAGGGATATTTGATTATCCCTATCATGCACTTCTCCAATTATCGATACCGGCAAAGGATATTCCGCCAGATCATTTAGAAAATCAGTTGCAAATTCAGATGGGATGCTTATTAATAATCCACCTGAAGTCTGTGGATCAAACAATAAAGCCTGATACCACAAATCCACTTTTCCCATATCAAGATGTTTATGTATGAATCGCTCATTTGACAAGGTCCCTCCGGGGATCTGCGTACCTTTTTTGGCAAATGGTATAGCATTATCAAAAAATGGAATTTCATTTACAGATATTGTAACACCAACCTCTGATCCTTCCAGCATCTCCCATAAATGCCCCAGAATACCATAACCTGTCACATCCGTACAAGCCGATACCGGATATTTATGTAGTAATTTTGAAGGTTTATCGTTAAGCGTTAACATACTTTTTATTGCTGATGATATGTCATCTTCATTCAGAATACCATTTTTTAAAGCGGTGGTTAAAATACCTGTCCCAATCGGCTTTGTTAGAATCAGATAATCACCGGATTTAAGGTTATGGTTTAATTTTATTTTCTCCGGATGTATTTTGCCCGTAACTGCCAGACCGTACTTTAATTCCTTGTCACTCACGGAATGGCCTCCTAAAATGACTATTCCAGCTTCTTTGGCCTTTTCTGCTCCTCCCTGAAGAATTAGCTTAAATGCTTCCGAATCTAATACCGTGTCTGGGAAACATATGATATTTAGAGCGCTGATTGGCTCTGCACCCATGGCATATATGTCACTTAAAGCGTTAGCCGCAGCAATCTGACCATATATATAAGGATCATCGACTATCGGTGTAAAAAAGTCAGTTGTTTGTACCAATGCAAATTCTTTGTCGATTTGAATAATTCCAGCATCATCCGCATGCGATGCATCGACTAAAACATTACTATTTGTTGGAAAATCAATAGTCCTCAGTGCCTCATCCAGCAACGCTGGATTCAATTTGCTGGCTCAGCCTGCACAGGAGGCAAGAGAAGTAAGTCTGTATTTTTTACTGGTCATTTCATTCTATCCAAGTTTTTTTCTTTTGATCATGTACTCCATTAATGCCAGATCCAGTGTTTGGTCCGTCGTAAGTAAATGATAATCAATCAGATACTCTCGACACTGACGGCGATAACTTTGCTCGAATTTTTTAACAGCTTCAATATATTCCTGACGAATATACCATGGATATGTTCTGATTTTTTCTCCGGACTCTAAATCCTCAAATTCGATATCACCTTCAAAATCAAAACTCAATTCTGCCGGATCAAGCAGATGAAAAACCAGGACTTCGTGTTGGTTATACCGAAAATGCCGCAAACCGGAAAGTACATTTTCGGGATCATCATAGAGGTCTGAAATAAGAATAATTAACCCTCTGCGTTTTAATCTTTCCGACATTGTGTGAAGAATTGACCCAATATCCGTGTCTTTTCCTGCCTGTATAGTATCTAATTCTGTTAAAATTGGCTGAAGATAAGAAGAGACGGAACGCGGAGGTAAAATTTTCTGTATTTGCGAGTCAAACAAGGATAGTCCTACCGCATCGCGTTGTAGAAGCATAAGGTAGGACATAGCCGCCGCCAGGTTTTTGCCATAATCAAGTTTAGAAACTGATGTTGTGCGAAAAGTCATTGAATTGCTTACATCCAGAAGAATATAAGCTTTCAAATTTGTCTCCTCTTCAAACTGTTTTATGAAGAACCGATCTGTGCGGCCAAAGACCTTCCAATCAATATATTTCAGATTATCACCATAATTGTAGGGTCGATGTTGAGAGAATTCAACACTGAAACCGTGGAATGGACTTTTATGAAGTCCGGTAATAAATCCCTCAACAACCAACCTGGCTCGTAACTCTAAATTATCAATATTGCTCAGAACGGCGGGATCTAAATATTTTTTAAATAAAGAAACTTGTTTCAAATCTTAGACCTGTCTATAATCCCTTTGAAATTGGGCGCAAGAATCTGAGAGTAAAATTTCTATATCATGTTTTTGACATTTATAATAAAAATTATCTTTACTATCTTCATCCGTTAATTGAATAAAAGACCTACGATATTTACAGTACTGACAGGAATTTGATTTAATGACTTTGTTTTTCTGTGGTTGGAAAAATATACCACTGTGTTTAAACAGAAGTCTCACTTCAAATAGTAGTTTATTCATCTGTCTGAGAGTGGAAATGATTTTAAAAAATGTTACCGCTTGAATACCAAAAAGAATCAGAAGTGCTATGAGAAGAAAGTCAGTCATTAAATTATCACTCTATCCTTCCTGATATTCAGCCGCAGTCAGTGTATTCTTGAGAAGCATGGCGATGGTCATCGGCCCCACTCCTCCCGGAACCGGTGTTATCTTTGAAACTTTGGGTAAAACGTTTTTGAAATCAACATCTCCTGCTAAAATATACCCTTTTTCATTATCGGCTGAGACGCGATTTATACCTACGTCGATTATTACTACATTCTCTTTAATCATATCTTCAGTCACAAAATTAGCTTTACCCATCGCCGCGATTAAGATATCAGCCTGTCGCGTATAATGGGCGATATTTTTGGTTCGACTGTGAACAACTGTTACAGTAGAATTTGCCTGCGGAGATTTTTGTATCAGAAGATTGGCTAACGGTTTACCGACAATATTACTTCGCCCAATGATTACCACATGTTTTCCTTCTGTACTTATATCATTGGCCTGTAAAAGTCTTAAGATACCTGCCGGTGTGCAGGGTAGAACATAAGGCCGGCCGCTTACCAATTTTCCAACATTAACCGGATGAAAACAATCCACATCCTTTAAGGGATTTATAAGTTCGATCATTTTTGTTTCATTAATATGCTCAGGAAGAGGCAATTGAACGAGGATACCATGATATTTAGGGTCGTTATTTAATTGTGCAATCAGATTTAAAAGATCTTCCTCAGTTGTCTCTTCAGGTAATTTTATCGTTTCTGACACAATACCTGCTTTCTCGCAGGCCTTACTTTTATTACGCACATAAACAGCTGAGGCAGGATCCTCTCCCACTAAAACAACAACCAAACCGGGTTTGATACCCCTGGCGATTAGTTTTTCAGTTTCTTCCCTGACTTCTTCTTTAACTTGATTGCTGACGATCTTGCCATCAATCAGTTTATCTTCCTGATTCACCCTGTCTCCTTTTAGGCATAATCCACGCCTCTAAATTCCCGTATAACTACAACTTTAATTTGACCGGGGTATTCAATTTCCTCCTCTATCTTTTTTGCTATATCCAGGGCAAGCTGATACAATGCCGTATCATCAACTTTTTCATGGGAAACAATAATACGGATCTCTTTACCGGCTTGAATGGCATATGAGTGGTGTACACCATCAAATGATTCGGCAATCGCTTCCATCTGTCGCATACGATTGATAAAATTCTCCACAGCCTCTCTGCGGGCACCTGGTCTGGTTTTGCTCAATTCATTAGCGATTTGGACAATCACTCCTACCGCAGAAGTTGGTTCTACTGTACTATGATGAGCAGCGATTGCATTCTGAACAATTTCACTTTCATTAAATTTCTTCGCAATATCAGCCCCTATTTCAGCATGATTTGTATCCGTGGATTTTTCTGTTCCCCGCCCGATATCATGTAATATACCTGCCCGCGTGGCCAGATTAATATCTAATCCTAATTCAGCGGCAGCGATACCTGCAATTACAGCTACCTCCTTCGAATGCTGGAGAACGTTTTGACCAAAACTGGTTCTAAATCTCAATTTTCCTAACAGATAGACCAATTCCTGGTGAACACCATGGACTCCACATTCGAGAAGGGCCTGTTCACCCAATTCCCGTATATACTCATCCATTTCGCTTTTGATCTTCTCATACATATCTTCTATCCGACCCGGATGTATTCTTCCATCAGTAACAAGTTTTTCCATTACGATCCGGGCAATTTCACGCCGCATTGGATCAAAAGCACTTAATATAATCGAACCAGGCGTATCGTCAACAATCACGTCCACCCCGGTGACAATTTCAAAGGCGCGTATGTTTCTTCCCTCGCGTCCGATAATCCGTCCCTTCATATCATCAGCGGAGAGTACAACAGTTGAGACAGTGGACTCGATCGCCATATCCACACCGGACTGCTGCATCGCGGAAAGTATAATATCTTTTGATTGATTTTTTGCGTCTGCTTTTGCTTCTTCTACAACGTTTTTAATTGTCTTTGCTGTGCTTTTTTTCGCATCTTCGATCAGATTGTCCATCAGTACTTTTTTTGCTTCGCCTGCCGTCAATCCGGCAATTTTCTCCAGGATCTGATTTTGATCGTTAATGAGTGTTTTTAATTTTTCTTGTTGTTGTAAATTCTGCTCTTCATTAATCTTTAAGTTTTTTTCTAAATCATTCAGTTCCCGTTCTTTTTTAGTAATAAAATCTGATTTACGATCGATAGTTGTATCTTTTTCATTCAGTCGGTGTTCTTCCTTTTGTAGAGATCTTTTTTTATTGCGAAATTCCTCTTCGAGGTTTTGTTTGAGAATATAAAATTCTTCGTCCACTTCGAGACGTTTTTCTTTTTTTACATTTTCTGATTCAATTTTCGCATTTTCAATGATCTCATTTTCTTTTTCTTTTGCGCTCTTTAAAGATTTTTTACCAAATGAAGAATTTAGAATCCATCCTATTACTAAAAAAATGATCGCAGTAATAACGATAGTTATCAGAAGTGTTAAAAACATTCTTCCTCCTGCCCCCTGTTCATTCAGCATTTCAACAAAAAAAAAGCCCTGTATTAAACGTGAAATGCCATTTTTGAACCTGTTTCCAGTATGATGGGTACTCTCCTGAACGGGTCACGTTTCCCTCATGGGGTATACATTTGCCGCCCAGAGCCGAGTTCCCTGTTTAAAGGTGTTGGTTCTTAAATAAGCACCACGTTTAGATACAGGGCAGTGCTAAATGCCGTTTGTCTATTAAAGATCTATTACGTCTTGCAAAGAACGATTAAGCTTTTGTGATTCGTGATTTACTTGCTCTAGTAAACGTTCTTGATATTTTTGATTCTGAAATAATTCTTCAGCGATGTTTAATGCTGCTAAAATAGCAATTTTTACATTTGAATTAATTGCCTGAGACCTATCGATTTCTTTCATTTTTTGGTCGACATATTCAGCTATTTTTATTAGTTCTTCCTGATTTTCAGTCGCTTTCAGAACGTACTCCGCGCCAAAAATATTTACTCTTAATTGATTTGTTGGCATTATATCCTTGTATTAAAACTCAACACCCTCTGTCAGGCTTTTTACCTTGTTTCTCAAATGCATAAGCCTGGAAGTAACTCTTTCCTGTCGCCGTTTCAGTAGACTATTTTCCGCCTTTAAGCGATCTAGTTTCTGAACAGATTTATTTGTGCCGGTTTTTACTTCTTCCTGTAATTTTTCGTTTTTTTCTCTTAGTGTGTTATTTTCAAATTTCAAACGGACAATAAGGTCCGCAGATTCCTTAACTAATTCTTGCAAACGGTTAAATTGCTCTAAACTCATGTCGATTCACGCAATGTTGCATTGTAGTTTTTTATCGCATCACTAATTATCTTATTGAATATCTTACTAACCTCCTTATCATTTAATGTTCTCTCAGAAGACTGGAAGCGTATGCGAAAAGCGATGCTCTTTTTTGTATTATCTAATTGTTGCCCTTTGAAAAAATCAAAAACATTAACCTTATTGACAAGCGGTTTACCAACTTTATATATCAGATCCTCTAATTCTTCTGCTTTTACTTCATCTGATACAATAAATGCAAGATCTTTTTCGATAAATGGAAATCTGGAATACATCTCAAAGAGCTGATTCAGATTAATACGATCTTTTAAAACATTAACAAAAAATTCAAAGCCATATACATCTGAGTCCACATCAAATCGTTTGGCAATTTCCGGTTTTATCCGGCCAAAATATCCCAAATTCTTATTTTTGATCTGGATTGCAATTGCCTGATCCTGATCAAAGTAGATTGTCTTATCATATAAAATAAATTCAAAATTGTCAAGGAATATTTTGTTAAGATACGCTTCAACAGATCCCTTTATATCATAAAAATCAACAGCAGAAGCCTTTTCTGACCACCCTGGATTTCTGCGTGAACCATGGATTATTCCACTCAAATAATATGGCTGTGAATCTGCGGATTCCGTCTCTGAACTATGAAAGACCCGACCCATTTCATATATTCTCAAATCCGTTGCGCTTCGATTGAGATTATATGCCAGTACCTTTAACAGACCGGGAATCAGCGAACGACGCATGATATTCATATCATCGCTTATGGGATTCATAATTTTCACAAAATCATTTTTTTCAATCGTCTCCAGTTCACGTGATGAAACCATACTGTTTGTTAATACTTCATAATAACCCTGCCCCATGATTTCACTTTTTAAAAATTGATGGAGTATTTCATCACGATTTTGTGACGTATCATATTCAATGTTTGTTTGCTCTTTTACCGGTATATTGTCATAATTTATCAGACGTGCAATTTCCTCGATAAGATCGACTTCCCTTTCAAGATCAGGTCGAAAAGTGGGAATAGTTGCTTCTCCCTTCTGATATGTGATCTCAAGTCGGGAAAAGATCCCGTTTATTTTATTTTCAGTTAATTGCGTACCCAACAGATGATTAATTCTTTCCAGCCGTACGTCAATTTTTTTTGGAAAATATTTTATTGGATATTCATCAACAATCCCTTCAAGAACTTCACCACCGGCTAGTTCTGCCATTAGGAATGCTGCCCGGTCGCAAGCAAATGGGATACCATTTGGATCCACGCCACGCTCAAATCGTTGTGAAGCTTCTGAAGGAAGTCCTAATTTTTTTGAGGAGACACCGATACGCACCGGGTTAAAATAGGCACTTTCCAATAGAATATCGGTAGTTGTTTCAGACACCTCAGAGTTTATTCCACCCATTATACCACCAATTGCCACAGGTTTGTCGTCATCGCAGATCATTACCGTATTTGGCGGTAGTTTTCTTTTTTTCTCATCCAGAGTTGTGAATTCTTCATTTTTTAATGAGTCACGTACTTCAATTCTATTACCGGAAATCTGCGACAAATCAAAGGCATGCAATGGTTGCCCTAATTCGAGTAATACGTAATTTGTAACATCTACGATGATGTTAATGGGCCTAAAGCCTCCAGCTATAAGTCTTTCAGCCATCCATTGAGGGCTATTACCCATTTTAACCTTTCGGATAACTCTTGCCGCATATCGGGGACACCCTTCCGCATTTTTAATAGTCACCGATATAACATCAGAGGCCTTCTTTGAAATTTCTGACTTTTTAATATTCGGTTTTATCAATTTTTTAGATAAAATAGCAGCCACATCCCGGGCAACACCTACCATACTCATCGCATCTGGACGATTTGGTGTTACCGATATATCCAGGACATAATCCTGATTCTTCTCAAGTTGTTCATATAAATCCTTGCCTAACACCAGGTTTAAGGATAACTCCCAGATACCATCGGAATGTTCTGCCAGACCAAGTTCCTGCTCAGAACAAATCATTCCGGAGGATTCAACACCCCGGATTTTGGCTTTTTTTATAACTAATCCGTTGGCTAGTTTTGTACCGATTGGTGCGAAAGCGATTGTCTGACCTTCAGCAACATTTGGGGCACCACAGATCACCTCCAATTGTCCATCGCCCGTATCAACACGGCATAGCGACAGTTTATCAGCATTTGGATGCATTTTAACAGAAAGAACGCGCCCGACGATTATTCCCTCAAATTTGGGGAGAAGGGGAATAACTTCTTCAACTTCCAAACCGGCCATCGTTAGTTTATCAGCCAACTCATCGGGTGATATATCAAAATTCACATAATCCTGAAGCCAATTATAAGATACTCTCATAAATCTTTTTTTATAATGTTAAATTTATTATCTTCTTCATTTAAAGTCATTCCGCCCTTGC
>SDBT01001774.1_pt1 | contig 38516 bp, 33 predicted proteins | sample 2277101 | NCBI WGS metagenome assembly SDBT01 (sample SAMN10404973, study PRJNA504765) | marine sediment metagenome | isolation source: marine sediment core GS10_PC15, 103 cmbsf | place: Arctic Ocean: Southern Knipovich Ridge | collected 2010 | reverse complement strand
GATTTAATTTTTCTTTTAACAATCCAACCAAGATTGGCGAACTTACAGTCCCCAATATACCTGATAAAATGATTACCGACAGACCAAGGGAAAGATTAAAAATAATATCCATTAAAAAAATGACTGAAATTATTCCCATAAACGTGAGGAAAAAATTAAACCCACTGTAGAGATAATAGGTTGATTGAAAACGTTTTAATTCACTTGCTTTCGCCTGTAAACCGATCAAAAAACCTGCCCAGCCAAGTACAAGTCCGACCAGAACATTCAGTTTTCCAATAATTTCACCGGAAAGCAGTCCGAAGAAATGTGGGCCAATCACATATCCAATGACCAGGTTCAAACTTCCGGAGAATAAGAAAACTTTGACCCAGCCGGTAGCCAGATTATATCTTTGATATAAGAAAGAACCGATATAGGCAAGGAAAAAAAGAAATATTATTCCCAGTAGAGGCGTCATAACATTCTGTATTTTAAGAGTTTATGTGTGTTTTACCCGAATGCTGTCAGGCAATATTATCGACAAACCATTTAACGGAATTGGGTGTATAAATGATACCGAATGGTTATGAACTTTTTTCGATGATGACTCTTTCAGATATGGGTGTAAAGATGCAGATAGCTTCAACCTTTTCATCGCCAACAACGACAGAAGAGTGACGTACATTCGGAAAAACCAAACAAATATCTCCAGTCATTAATTCAACTTTTTCACCGGCAACCGTCAAAAGCAGGCGCCCTGATTGAACAATCGTTACTTGTTCCTGTGGGTGCGAGTGTTCTTCAAATTCCAAGCCCGGATCATAGACATAATGGACAACCATCACATTTTTTGATGTAAAAACCTGTTGACTGAGTTTTGGATCTAAAAATTCGTGGCTAGTATCCTTCCAGCTAGATTTGATATAATTTCTCATGAACACCTCTGAAGGTTAATATCATGTTCAAAATCGATTGAGAATAAACAATAAATGAAAAATGATAAAATTGCAAGCGAAAAATGGTTAATTCATCTTAATTTTTCCTGTCTTTGTGTCTTTACGGTTAGATCGTGCGACATTGCTTCTAGAGTCATGTCATCTTTGTTAATGTCAGAATGTCATGCTGAACTTGTCTGTACTGAACTTGTTTCAGGATTTCAGAATCTTGTGATTGTGTTTAAGATTCCGAAATTCCGAACGCAGTTCGGGAGAATGAGGCAACCAACAGTACTTGATTGACACGGCACTAAAGAAAAACCTAATATAGATATACTTATTTTAATTCGTCGCGCCATTGGAAGAGGGCCTTCTTTATAAAACCATCATTATCATCCAGAAATGTCCTGGCCGTCTTCAGATTTACCCCGGTGATAGCCATTAAAATCGCCGATTTGACATGACCGTTTGATTCGGCCAGATAATGGGACGCTTCCTCATAATTCTTTTCTGTGGCCAGCATGATTATTTTTTTTGATCGCTCTATTAATTTCTGCGAATTCTGCTGTAAATCGATCATCATATTTTTATAAATTTTTCCTTGTTTTATCATCGCTGTGGTTGTCAATATATTAAGAACCATTTTCTGGGCACTACCCGCTTTCATCCTGGTTGACCCCATGATAACTTCCGGTCCGGAAACAGGACAAATTGCTACATCCACATCTACTTGTACAACTTCTCTTGGATTACAAATAATAAAAATCGTTTTTGCTCCCAGCTTTTTCGCTTCTTCCAATGCCCCAATAACATAAGGAGTTCTCTGGCTTGCTGCTATTCCACAGACAACATCTTTTGAGGAAATCTTTTTTTCAAGTAAATCGGCAATACCCTGCTCTTTTTTATCTTCGCTTCCCTCTTGTGCACGTACCAACGCTTCAAATCCGCCGGCAATTATTCCCTGTATCATCTCAGGATCCGATCCAAAGGTCGGAGGACATTCTGAAGCATCGAGCACGCCAAGCCGTCCTGACGTACCGGCACCCACATAAATCAGTCGGCCTCCTATTTTAAAGGCCTCGGCCATGATATCCGCAGCCTGCACGATATATGGAATTTCTTTTGAAATTGCTTCTGCTACATTATGATCCTCCTGATTAATCAGCCGTACAATCTCTTCCGTGCTCATAATATCGATATCATTGGTATTTGGATTACGGCTTTCCGTAACCAATCCTGCCAGCTCTTGAAAAACTGTATTTTCAGCCACTTATCTCTCCAATTTTAAAATAAATTTATGATTTAAATAACTTGAGGCCTTTAACCAATCCTCATCGGGAGTAATTACTTCAATCTTAAAATTATTTACACTCAGTTCATCAATTTCCTGTTTATAATCACCGCCTTTAATCGCATATAGACACCCCCCATCTTCAATCAAATGCCGGGACCATTTCCAGAGCAGATCCAATCTGGCTACAGCCCTGGAAACTGCCAGATGATATCCATCGAATGTCTTAGGATTATATTCTTCACATCGCTGACAGATAATCGGACAATCGAGCGCTAACTGTTCACAAGCCTCCTCTAAAAATAGAACTTTATTGTGTGAAGAATCAAGAAGAGTTAACGATATTTCCGGTCTTAAAATTTTTAGAACGATGCCCGGAAAACCCGCACCGGTACCAATATCAAGAAGTTTGCCATCGATTATATCCGGCAGACAGAATGAAAGAAACGTGGATGGTAAAAAGTGTCGTTCAACAAGATGAATGATATCCTTTTTTGAAACAAGATTGTGTTTACGCGACCATGTTTTTAACAATACCTGATATTTTCTAAACTGATCCTGCTGTTGATCAGAAAGGACAATAGATTGTGAATCAAGAAATAAAAACAGCTTTTCCAGGTTAAGCGGATGTTTCACGTGAAACCTTTTTCTGATGTTTTGCTCTTTCCAGATAGATAAGTAAAATCGATAAATCGGCAGGAGACACACCGGAAATGCGTGATGCCTGCCCAAAACTTTCCGGTTTAATCTTTTCTAATTTTTCCAGCCCCTCTGTAGACAATGATTTAATTTCACCATAATTAAACGCATTCGGAATTGTCTTGTTTTCAGATTTATAAAAGCGGTCAATTAGTGCCTGATTTCTTTTTATATATCCTTCATACTTAATATTAAAAGCGACCTCCTGGACAGATTCCTGGCTATAGTGATTAATCTGAAAGAGATCTAACAACTCGCCTAACTCAATTTCCGGTCGGCGGGTAAGAGACACGAGTCTTTCGGCCTGCTTTATTGCTGAGCTTTTATGTGAAAAGATTTTATTAAACAGATCCGGGTTCAAATTTGTCTTCTCGACCGTTTTTTTTAAGTCCTTAATCTGTTGCTTTTTTTGATCAACGTGATCTATTTCTGCTTTGGATAACAATCCCTTTTCATTACCATACTTACTCAAACGCAGATCTGCATTGTCCTGGCGTAGAAGCAAGCGGAACTCGGCCCGGGAGGTGAACATACGATAAGGCTCCAATGTGCTTTTGTTTATCAAATCGTCTATCAGGACACCGATATAGGCTTCTGAGCGCGACAATCTGATCGGTTCAGATTTTTGAATTTTGCTTGCGGCATTGATCCCGGCAATGATCCCCTGTGCCGCTGCTTCTTCATATCCTGAAGTTCCGTTAATTTGTCCGGCAAAATAAAGTCCGCTGATCTGTTTTGTCTCAAGTGTAAATTTTAATTGATGTGGTGGAAAAAAATCATATTCTACCGCATATCCCAGTCTTACGATTTCGACCTTCTCCAGACCGGGAATTGTTGTCAGGGCCTTTTTCTGGATGTGCTCCGGCAGACTGGTTGAAAATCCATTTACATAAATTTCCGGATCCGTATATCCTTCCGGCTCCAGAAATAGTTGGTGACTTTCCTTGTGGGCAAAACGGTTGATTTTATCTTCAATTGAAGGACAATATCGTGGGCCGACAGATTTTATTCTACCGGTAAACATCGGTGACTGATCAAATCCTTCCCTAAGAGCATCATGGGTCCTGGAATTTGTATGTCCGATAAAACAAGAAATTTGTTTTCGGTCAATTCTATGGGTGGTATAGGAAAAGGGGATTGGCGGATCATCCGGCTTCTGTTCTTCGAATGCATCAAAATTAACCGACTGCTTCAGAATCCTCGGTGGTGTACCGGTTTTTAACCGTCCCGATTCGAATCCGGCTTCAACCAGAGCCTCTGTTATTCCCAGGGCTGGTTTTTCGCCTGCGCGCCCGGAATTAAAATTTTTCAGACCAATATGAATAACCCCATTTAGAAAAGTGCCTGTGGTGAGAACAACTGCTTTGGAAGAAATTTTTTCGCCGTTTTCCAGACAAACACCCTGTATTTGATTATCTTTTAGAATTATGTCGTTGGCGGATCCTTGGATGATTTCTAATTTCCGGATGCGACACAATCGTTCCCGGGCCACCTCGGCATAGTATTTTCTGTCGGCCTGAGCCCGTGGTGACCAAACGGCCGGTCCCTTGGATTTATTCAGCATCTTAAAATGAATACCACTGCTGTCAGTAATTTTTCCCATCTCGCCGCCAAGGGCATCGATCTCTCTGACCAGCTGACCTTTGGCCAGTCCACCGATGGCCGGATTACAGGACATCAAACCAATTTTATACGGATCCATGGTGACCAGGGCCACCGAAAGACCCATTCTTGCCGAAGCAGAAGCTGCCTCTATCCCGGCATGTCCTCCCCCAACAACGATGATATCAAAATCTTTCATTTTATCCCATGTTTCACGTGAAACACTCTACCTTCTTGTTAACATATATAACCGCCAAGACAAAAAAAATACCAAAACTCAAAAACCAAATGACAAATAAATTCCAATCTCAAATTACCGAAATAAATTCTATAAAACACTTTAATGTTTGGACATTGATATTTGATCCCGCATATGCGGAATGTGATTTATTCCTTTGCGTTCGCCGGTAGGCAGCCTGCCCGCCAACTGGCGGGAATCCGCCCACTGGCGTGATCTTTGCGGTTAGAAACCTATTATTTTCCTATACAAAAATTGGCGAAAATGTTATTCAGAATATCATCTGTAACCGTTTCGCCGGTGATTTCCCCCAGGACATTTAGCGCCTGTCGAAGATCAACGGCCGCGAATTCAATCCCTCCATCATTCTCCAATACATGTCGGGCATCATAAAGATGAATGGTTGTTTTCTCGATAACTTCTGTTTGTCTTTTGCTTGTGATGATCAAATCATCAGAATACTCTTCAAATCCTGTTGACACTTGTTCAACGATGGACTTTTCTAATTCCTTTAACCCTTCCCCGTTTATTGCCGAGATATTAACGATTGGTTTTTTTAAAAAGGATAGTTTTTTCAGGGTTGCCTGATTCAAGCCTTTGTCGATCTTATTTGCCACCAAAAGAACCTGTCCCTTTATCCAATTGACAGATTCTTTGACCAGATTTAGAGAGTTATCTGAAATTGAACTACTTACATCTACAACCAGTAATACAATATCGGCCCGTGATGCCTGAAATTTTGTTCGTTTTATGCCTTCAGATTCCAGTTCGTTCCTTGTTTTTCTCAATCCCGCTGTATCAACCAATTTTATTAAAACATCGTTTATTACAATATTTTCATGAATGGTATCACGCGTTGTCCCGGGAATATGACTGGTTATGGCCCTGTTTTCACCTAATAGCTGATTCAGAAGCGTTGATTTACCGGCGTTTGGTTCACCAATAATCGTGAGATGGATACCCCCTTCTAATAGCTTTGCGAAATTATAACTGGTCTTTAGTTCACTGAGATCTTTTTCAATTTTATGCAAACGGGAAATGATCTGAGCCTTTGGTATGATTTCAATTTCTTCCTCTGAAAAATCCAGATCAATTTCTATCAGCCCGAGAATATCAATTAACTTTTGCCTCATCTGCATAATACGTGAAGCAAGTTTGCCATTTAATTGCTCAAGTGAATTTTTAATCCCGAATCTTGATTTTGCCTGAATAATGCTGGCCACCGCTTCTGCCTGAGACAGATCCAATTTACCATTTAAAAATGCCCTTAAAGTATATTCACCCGCCCTTGCTGTTTTAGCCCCATGATTCATTAATACTTCAATGATATCATTAACGATAAAGGGATTGGCATGGCAGGATATTTCAATATAATTTTCACCCGTATAAGAATGAGGCATATGAAAAACTGAAACTAGTACCTGGTCAAATTCACGATCTCCATCCACTATCCGTCCATAGTTAATTGTATTGGCCGGAACTTCTTCTAAATTTTTACCCTCAAATACACGATTAACAATTACAATCGCATCCGGTCCGCTCATTCTGATTACCGCAATACTTCCCGATCCAAGGGCCGTGGCCAGAGCCACAATTGTTTTGGAAAAATCAGTTATTTTGTTCATAAAAAAAGCTCCCGTTGGGAGCCTGTTTATATAGATAATTCAATGCATATTGTATGTATCTATTTGTTTTTTTTGGTTTTACCTGTTCCATCTGTGAATTTTTGCTGAAAAATCGTTAAAACATTAAACATGGTATAGTAGAGATTCAAACCCGACGGAAACTGATTAAATATCAACAACATAAAGATCGGCATAATATAGACCATCGCTTTTTGTTTAGGATCCTGCATGGTCATTTTAGATTGAAACATCATTGTACCGGCCATGAGGATGGGAAGGATATTAAACTGATCGCCATACAAGGGTAGTGAAAATGGAAGTGTAAAGATCGTATCTGCGCTTGACAGATCATCTATCCAGCCCGGGATAAAAGAAGCACCACGAAGTTGTATTGTTGAACGAAAGACGATAAACAAGGCACCAAGCAATGGTAGCTGGAGCAACATCGGCCAACACCCCCCGAGAGGGTTGATTCCATGCTCCTTGTATAGTTTCATCGTTTCTTTATTCATTCGCTGTGGATCGCTTTTATATTTTTCTTTAATCTCGGTAAGCAATGGTTGAACCCGGCTCATTTCTTTCATGGATTTGTAACTTTTCTTCGTAAGCGGATAAACAACTATTTTCACCAAAATTGAAAAAAGAATAATGACAATACCATAATTTGGAATAAATAATTGAAAAAACTTAAAAATTCTCAGGATCAACAGACTGACCGGCCGAAAAGTTCTTTCGTACCAGCCGTGATTCATTATCAGATCTGTGAGGCCATTGTCATAGTCCCCTAAAACAGTGTAATCAAGTGGACCCATATATATGCGGTAAGTATCTTTGATAGACTCACCCTGCAGGTCACAAATGATCGATGTGGTATAACGACGTTGTATAACATCATTTATTTGGACACCTTCGCCGGCAAAAATTGCTCCGCTTGTTCGTCCTTCGGTTGGAATAATCGCTGATAAAAAATATTTTGTACGAATTGCAATCCAATCTGTCTGACCGTTTATTGGAACAGGTCGTATCCGTTCTTCTGAATCAATGCTGAAATCTTCCAACTCCCCACCCATACTCGCATATGATTCGCTATAAGTATATTCCTCGGAAACATTCTTTTCATTTGACGGCAAACCATTAATCCAACTTATTTCATAATCGTCATTTAAGAGCAAACTTTTCGCGCCCATCACAGTCAGATTTAAATCGATATGATAACTATCTCCATAAATTGTTATGTTTTTCTGGATTTTTGTGTTTTCCAATTCTAAAGAATATCTAAATGTATATGAATCTTCACTTCCCAATTCGATTTTTTGGGGAATACTTCCTTCCAATTCAAAATTATAATTGTTTAAATTGACTCTTTCGCCGGTGAGTGTTGTAAAAGTAAGACCGATTCCATTTTGAAGAATCGCATGATCGATAATTATTGCTGAATGGCCTTCCCAGGTATCATATTCATTTAAGAGCCAGTGTTCAAACGTACCTCCGCCCTGGCTTGAAATTTTTGCTGTAATTAATGGTGTTTTAATATCCGAATAAAAGACCTCCGCTGCCTCTATGATTGCGCCTTCCGGAACCTCTATTGTTTCTTCTTCCGCACTTAGTACTTCGGGAGTTTTAATCGGTTCAGTTGTGATAGCTACATCCTGCTTTGGTGTAGTTGATTCTTTCACAACTCTTTCTTTTACCGTATCTTCAATGACAGGTTCATCATAAATCAGATTATAATAATAGGGCAGAATGAGTATAACAACTGTAACCAATACAATTGCTAATAAAGATTTTTTGTCCATAATAAGTGCCTAAATTCTTGTTTAGTTTTATTTTTTTACCGGATCAAAACCACCTTCATGAAGTGGATGACATTTACTTATGCGTACAAGACTGTACCACAAACCTTTTATTGCGCCATGTTTCCTGATAGATTGATAGCTATATTCAGAACATGTAGGATAAAATCTGCAATGTGGAGGAAAAAAAGGTGAAATAAATTTTCTATAGAAACTAATTAAAATTAAAAATATATTTTTCATAAGATTGCTAATTTTTTATCAAATTCTTTCTCTAAAAGCTTATAATTGATTTTACCACCATAGGTATAAAGAAAAATAACTTGCCGGTTTTCAAGAAAATTATCAATTCTGTTTCTTATATATGCTCTTATTATACGCTTACAATAATTTCTCCAGACAGCTTTGCCTACGCTTTTTTTAATAAGAACAGCAAAATTTATCTGATCGTCTTTTCTTTTATTACCAAGAAAAAAAGTACCGTACTTTGTATAAATTTTTTTTCCAGTCGATAGTAATTCTTTTATCTCAGTATTTTTTTTTATCGTTATGATTTTATGCTGAGCGAACAAATTCATCGCTGATGGTTAGTTTTTTTCTACTTTTTGATCTTCTTCTCGCCAGTACAGCACGTCCGTTTTTCGAACTCATTCTTTCCCTGAAACCATGTTTATTTTTTCTTTTTCTGTTACTTGGCTGATAAGTTCTTTTCATTTTAATTCCCTTTATATAATATTTTCATCTTATATTGTCGAAACTTATTATTTTAACATAATAGCAATCAAGAATCAAGCCAGATGTATTAATTTTGGTGATTTTAACTTATCCACAGATAAGTTGTGAATATATCTTAATAAATTGTGAATATTGTTATTAAAATATTAATAAAAAAAAATTTATCTTTTTATTATGTGCTTATTATACCTTTACTCACATACAAATTTTAACTACTTTTATTCAAAACACACATTTGCTGACCTTTAAAAGAGTTATTCACATATTCACAGGACTATATACTACAACTATATTATATTATATATATTTAAGAGTATAAATATGGTCTTGAAATAAATGCTTTTTTTAAGTATTTTTCATTCATTACTTTATCATATGGAGGAACTATGAATATTACGGTCTCAAGAGATAGTATATTCAAAGCTTTGCAGAAAATTATCAATGTAATACCAAGTAAAACCACAATTGATATTCTATATAACATTCTCTTAAACATTGAAGATAGTAAATTAAAAATTGTTGCTACAGATCTTGAAATTACTCAGATATCATGGTGTGACTGCAAGGTTGAAGAAAGTGGTTCTATCGTTCTTCCAGGTAAACTATTAATGGATATATTACGAGAAATGCCGGATACGGAGTTGACATTTAAAGTTGATTCTAACTTTAAAATTATTTTGGAATCACAATTTGGAGAGTATAAAATATCCGGTCAAAATGTAAATGATTATCCGAGCATTCCTTCTCTGGAAACAGAGGATACTATAAAAATAAAGAATCAATATCTCAAGCGGATGATTGAAAAAACAATGTTTGCTTGTTCAACGGATAATCTACGTCCTGCTCTCACAGGAGTCTTTTGCCAGATTTTTAATGATAGTATACGAATGGTTTCCACTGACGGACACAGGTTGGTAAAAATTTCAAATTCCGATTTTAAGTCACCGGATATTCAACGGGAACTGATAATTCCGACACGTGCCCTAAATCTGGTGGCCAGAAATATTTCCGATGATGGTGAGCAGGAATTGATTTTAGGTAAAAATCATGTGTTGTTTAAATTTAAAGATACGCTTTTATATTCAAGAATTATAAACGAACCATATCCGGATTACGAGCGTGTGATACCCCAAAATAATACAAAAGAGTTAACAATAAACAGAGATTCGATGATCGCCTCAGTGAAGCGTGTTTCACTATTTTCAAATCCGATCAGTTATCAGGTCAAATTAAAATTTAGTGAAAATAAAATTGATATCTATGCACAGGATATTGACTTTGGTGGTGAAGCACATGAAAGTTTAAATTGTGCATATGCTTCTTCAGAATTGGAAATAGCTTATAACGCAAATTATTTATTAGATACACTTAGACATATTGGTACCAGTGAAGTACGCATTTCATTGGAATCACAGGACGGACCGGGATTAGTCTTTCCACAAGAACAAAAAGATAAAGAAGAACTGTTGATGTTGGTGATGCCTGTCAGGTTAAGCGGATAATAGATGATTCTAAAAGAGTTGGAGATTGAAAACTTCCGTCTTTTTCCATATCTAAAAATAAAATTTTCCGATGGAATAAACATCATCTCTGGATTGAATGGGCAAGGTAAGACGAGCATCTTAGAATCGATTTATTACCTTGCTCTCACCAAAAGCTTCAGAACATCCAACGATAATCATGTGATTTCCTATAATAAAAAGCACTTTAATATTAACAGCGATTTTGTTTCCGGGGAATCAGACAAAAAAGTTATCAGAATTTTTCACTCAAGTTCAGAAGGGAAACATCTTTTTATAAACAAAAAGGAAGTGTTAAAATTTTCTGAATATATCGGTACAGTACCCTGTGTTATATTAACACCGGATGATCTGAAACTTACCCTGGGTGGTCCACGGGAAAGAAGAAGATTTCTTGATATACTTATTTCGCAGATCAGCCCCGTGTACCTTGAAGATCTGAAAATATATCGTCGAATATTGCAGCAAAGAAATGCCTTACTGGGAAAAGAAAATAAAGGGAATATAAAAAAGCAGATTTCTATATGGAATGAAAAACTTATTGAACATGGATCCCGTATCATTTCTAATCGTTTGGATTTTATAGATTTTTTAAACATACGTATATCTGAATATTATAATAAAATCTCAACATTAAATGATAAAGTAGGCGTTGAATATCAATCGAGTCTGGGAGATAAAGATTATTTATCAGACAGAAAAAGAATTCCGGTAAGATTTGAAAAAAAACTCAATCTTGTTTTTGAGTATGAAGTGGAAAAAAGAAAAACCGTTATCGGACCTCACCGTGATGATGTTCAGTTTTTTAAGGAAGATAAAATATTTAGAGACTTTTGTTCTCAGGGAGAAAATAAAACACTTGTAATAGCTTTAAAGTTTTTAGAATGGGAGTATATTTCAAAAGAACGTCACATTAAACCTATATTATTACTGGATGATATTTTTGGTGAATTAGACGAAGTTAGAATGCGGGGATTATTAGATTTTTTGAAGGTAATTGGACAGGCCTATATTACAACAACAATGCAGGATAAATTTAAGACGCACCATACCGGTCAAAAATTTGTTTTGAAGGAAAAAAGATTATATGACGCGTAATCGTAACTATCAGGATTTGCCCTCGATACTACAAAACCTGCTAAAAAAATATGATTTGACTGAAGCGGTAAACAGCGAGCTGATATTTAGCCGTTGGGAGTCCCTGGTAGGAAATAAAATTTCTAAACAATGTAAACCAGTGGAAATAAATGATGGTGAATTGGTTATTCAGGCAAAAAATAATATATGGAAGCAGGAACTTGCACTAAGACAGAAGGATTTGCTAAATTTGCTTAATGGAAGGATAAAACCCTCCCTTGTGAAAAAAATCAAAATAATTTAGGGGTAGTATTAATGACCGAAACGATAAACAATAATAAAGAATATACGGCAGAAAACATACAAATTCTCAAAGGACTGGAAGCTGTCCGCAAACGGCCGGCAATGTATATTGGTGATACCACCACCCGTGGCCTGCATCATCTGGTTTATGAAATAGTTGATAACAGCGTTGATGAAGCCTTAGCCGGATATGCTACAACGATAAAGGTAACGGTCGGAAAAGATGAGTCAATAACCGTTGAAGATAATGGCCGGGGAATCCCAGTTGACAAACATCCGCAGGAAAAAATTCCAGCTGTCGAAGTAATAATGACCATGTTGCATGCCGGTGGAAAATTTGATAAAAGTTCATATAAGGTTTCCGGTGGTCTGCATGGTGTCGGTGCATCGGTTGTGAATGCGCTCTCTGAATGGTGTACGGTTGAAATATGCCGGGACAGAAAAGTATACTTTCAGAGCTATAAACGTGGCATCGTGAATGAGCAATTAAAAGTTATCGGCAATTGTAAAAAAACCGGAACAATTGTAAAGTTTTTAGCCGATAATGAAATTTTCCCTAAAATAGTATATAACTATGATACATTGGCGCAAAGATTACGGGAACTCGCATTCCTTAATAAAAATTTGAGTATTACTTTTTTGGATGAACGGGAAGACAAAAGTGATGAGTTTCAATATAAAGGCGGACTTATTGAGTTTGTAAACTATCTCGACGAATCAAGAAATCCCATACATAGAAAACCAATTTATATTGAAAAAACAGATGGTGACATACCGGTTGAAATAGCCCTGCAGTATAATTCCACCTTCACCGAAAATATTCTCACATATTGTAACAATGTAAATACGATAGAGGGGGGTACTCATTTATCCGGTTTTAAATCTGCTCTAACCCGAACAATGAACAATTATGCCCTCAAAAACAACCTTATTAAACCAAATGATAAAATCACCTTACAGGGTGAAGATACCCGTGAAGGACTAACAGCAATTATTAGCGTCAAAGTACCGGAACCGCAATTTGAAGGTCAGACAAAAACAAAACTTGGCAATTCAGAAATTAAAGGAATTGTCGAGTCCTTTCTCAATGAAAAGCTTTATGAATATTTAGACGAAAATCCTCCGACCGGTAAAGCGATCATTGAAAAATGCAAGAGCGCAGCCCGGGGCCGGGAGGCAGCACGTAGGGCGAGAGATCTTACCCGGAGGAAATCCGCATTAGAGAGTGGATCATTACCGGGAAAACTTGCCGATTGTTCGATTAATGATCCGGAACATTGTGAGATCTATCTTGTAGAGGGTGATTCTGCAGGAGGTTCCGCAAAGCAGGGCAGGGATCGACGATTTCAGGCTATTTTACCTTTAAAAGGAAAAATTCTGAATGTTGAGAAAGCCAGATTTGATAAAATTCTTACAAATGAAGAAATAAAAACAATTGTCACTGCTCTTGGAACTGGTATTGGCGACGATGATTTTAATGTCGAAAAATTGAGATACGGAAAAGTAATCATAATGACTGATGCAGACGTAGACGGATCTCATATACGCACCCTGCTGCTTACTTTTTTCTATCGCTATATGAAAGAATTATTCGATTATGGAAAAATATTTATTGCCCAACCACCGCTCTATCGTATCAAGAATAAAAATAACATCGTTTATGCTTTTGACGAGGATGAAAAAGATCAGTTACTCAAGAGATTGAATGGTGCGGGAAAGATAGATCTGCAGAGATATAAAGGTTTAGGTGAAATGAACCCGGATCAGTTATGGTCAACGACGATGGATCCGGAAAAAAGAACCATTCTCCAGGTTGCCCTGGAAAACGCAGCTGAAGCAGATCATATATTTTCCACATTAATGGGTGATGATGTGGAGCCCCGGCGGGCATTTATTGAAAAAAATGCAAAATATGTTAAAAACTTAGATATATAGACGGGAAAAAATATGGCTAACGGTGAAAAAATTATACCGACTCTGATTGAAGATGAGATGCGCAATTCGTATCTCGATTACTCGATGTCTGTAATTGTATCGCGAGCGCTACCGGATGTACGTGACGGGCTAAAACCGGTTCATCGTCGTATTTTGTATGGAATGCGTGGTCTGGCTTTGAATTATAACAGACCTTATAAAAAAAGTGCCAGAATCGTTGGTGAAGTTTTAGGTAAATATCATCCACATGGCGATGCCGCCGTGTATGAATCCATGGTTAGAATGATTCAAGACTTTTCTTTGCGTTATCCGCTAATAGATGGCCAGGGTAACTTTGGCTCGATCGATGGCGATTCCCCGGCGGCCATGCGTTATACGGAAGCGCGTATGTCTAGAATTGCCGACGAAATGTTAATGGACCTGGAAAAAGATACCGTAGATTTTACGGCAAATTTTGATGATACATTGGAAGAGCCAAAAGTTCTTCCTGCCGTAATACCAAATCTGCTAATAAACGGTTCTTCCGGAATTGCTGTTGGAATGGCCACAAATATTCCTCCACATAATCTTTCGGAGGTAATATCGGGTATTCATGCTGTAATAGAAAATCCTGAGCTGGAACTTGAGGAATTATTAAAACACATACACGGTCCGGATTTTCCAACATCGGGAATTATTTTTGGTTATCAGGGTATCAGGGATGCCTATATGACCGGTCGGGGTCGGGTCATTGTAAGAGCCAGGGCTAAAATTGAGGTGGCCAGAAGTGGCAGAGAAAGAATTATCATTTCTGAAATTCCCTATCAGGTAAACAAAACAAATCTGATTGAAAAGATAGTTGAACTTGTTCACCAGAAAAAGGTAGAAGGAATCTCTGATATCAGGGATGAATCGGATCGCGATGGTTTACGAGTTGTTATAGAACTTAAAAAAGATGCAAATTCAAAATCGATATTGAATACACTTTATAAACATAGCCAGATGCAAACCACTTTTGGGATTATTATGCTTGCCCTTGTTAAGGGACAACCAAAAATCCTGAATATAAAAGAAATCCTTACCAACTTTATTGATCACCGGCATATTGTGGTGGTCAGGAGAACAAAATACGAACTTGATGAAGCTGAAAAAAGAGCTCATATCCTGGAAGGTTTAAAAATAGCTCTGGACAATATCGATGAAATAATTGAGTTGATAAAAAAATCCCGTGATCCGGAAGCAGCAAAAACAAACCTCATGCGGCAATTTAAACTGAGTGAAATTCAGTCTAAAGCCATCTTGGAGATGCGCTTACAGCGATTAACAGGATTAGAGCGTAAAAAGATAGAAGAAGAGTATAAAGAAATCCTCAAACTCATTGAAAAATTGCGGTCGATTCTGGACAACCGGGGTCTTCGGATGCAAATAATAAAAGATGAACTTGATGAAATAAATGGGCGGTATGGAGATGATCGTCGCACGGAAATTATTACCAATTATGAAGAATTGACGATTGAAGATATGATTGCCGAAGAAGACATGGTAATAACGATTTCGCATCGCGGTAATATTAAAAGATATCCTGTCAGCGGATTCCGGCGCCAGAACAGAGGCGGTCGGGGTTCAACCGGGGCAACAACACGCGAAGAGGATTTTATTGAACATATGTTTATTGCCAGCACCCATCACTATATTCTGTTTTTTACAGATAATGGGCGGTTATATTGGTTAAAAGTTCATGAAATCCCGCAGGCCGGAAAAGCGTCAAAAGGAAGACCGATTATTAATTTGATAGATATTCAGAAAGGAGAGAATATCCGCGGTTTTGTACCGGTTAAAAATTTTGACGATGATGGCTATATTGTCATTGCCACAAAACTAGGGATTATAAAGAAAACCGTTTTGAGTGCTTATAGCCGGCCCAGAAGAGGGGGGATTGTCGCGGCCACCATTCGAGAGAATGATGAATTACTCAGTGCGGCTGTTTCCACCGGATCAAACGATATTATTCTTGTTACACGAAATGGCTACTCAATTAGATTTAATGAACGTGGAGTAAGGGATATGGGAAGATCCGCTGCCGGTGTAAAAGGTATTACACTTAGAAGCGGTGATCAAGTCATCGGTATGGTTGTAGTAAAACGGGAAGACACCCTGTTGACCATTTCTGAAAAAGGAATGGGTAAGAGAAGTAATGTAAGCGACTATCGAACTCAGAGCCGTGGTGGAAAAGGCATTATTGCGATGAAGGTTAATGAAAAAACCGGTCATTTGGTGGCTGTTTTGGAGGTGGTCGATAATGAAGATATTATACTAATCACAGAAAATGGCGTAGTAATTCGTCAGCATATAGGTAAGATTTCAGTTATTGGACGGAATACACAAGGAGTGAAACTTATAAGGCTCGATAAAAATGATAAAATCGGAGATGTTGCAAAAATCGTTCTTGGAAATGAAAATGGGAACGGGAATGAATATGGCACGAATGATATCGAAGAAAGCTAGACATATAAGGGCATATACTATAACTAATCTTTCTTGTCGGAGGCCAGAATGAAGAAAATATCAGATTCAACGATAAGCCGTCTGTCAAAGTATTACAGAACTTTAGGACGTTTGATCGAAAAAAAAGTAAAAACAGTTTCTTCCGATGAAGTCGCTGAAATTGATGGAGTAACTTCAGCACAGGTACGAAAAGACCTATCATTCTTTGGTACATTTGGTAAAAGAGGATTGGGGTATAACACAGTTGATCTACAAAATAATATCGCCACAATCCTGGGACTTTATAAAAAATGGAATGTTGCCCTTGTTGGGATTGGTAATATTGGACGTGCCCTGGTTGATTATCAGGAATTTAAAAAACAGGGTTTTGTTATCAAGCTTCTACTCGATAGCGATGAGGATAAAATTGGTACAATTGTTGGCGATCTTGAAATAAAACCTTTTGCACGAGCGGTAGAATATCTGGAAGAAGAAAAAATACAGATTGCCATTGTGGCCGTTCCGGCAAAAGTTGCGCAAGGCGTTGTGAATAGTTTAACAGATGCCGGAGTAAAAGCCATCCTAAATTTTGCGCCCTTAAGTTTGAAAGTGCCAAAAAGCGTAATGATAAAAAATGAAAATATGTCTATTGAGTTGGAAGCACTGTCATATTTTTTAACTAATCGTGGAAAATAAAAACGGCAAAATCAAACCACGATCTTGCCGTTTAAAAGGATTGGATTTGTCTATATTGTTCGATATATCTCTATTATTCCTCAAGTTGTTTTGATTTTTCAAATGCTGCTTCAGCCTTCTTTTTCTCTCCTAATTTGGCGTACAGAAAGCTCAGATTTTGCCATACAGAAGCTGATTCTGGAAAACGTTCAACACCTTGCTCTAATATTTCTCTCGCTTTATCATATTGTTTAAGCTGAAGAAGCAAGGTTCCCAACAAATCATAGACTTCTTCAATTTCAGGATCAATTTCCTTTGCTTTTTCGAAATAAAATATCGCTTCTTCCATTAATTTGTTTTTCTGAGCTTCGTCTTCTTCTACAGCATTCGCCTTTTTAAAGAGCAACAACCCAAGATTAAAAGGAATCGCTTTTTCTGTCGGACTTATTGTAAACGCAGTTTTATATGCAGCAATGGCTTCATCTTGCTTATCGGCCAGATCAAGACTTTCTGCATATCTGATAAGACATTCAGAATCTTGAGGTTCAACTTCTATACCCCTTTTGAATTGTTCCGCTGCTTTTAAGTAGTCTTGATGGCGCTGATAGTAATATCCTAAATCAGTATAGGCCAGTGCCGTATCGGGCTTTGCTTCTGCTGCAGCATATAAATATTTTAAAGAGCTTGAATCATCTTCCGAAAACTGATATGCAATTGAAATCATCCGGTTTGCCATATAGTCGTTTTTGATATAGTTAACATTTGTAAAATCACTGATAATCTGTTCAAGTCGTTTTGTTGCCTCTTCACTTTTTTTATCCTCGATTTTTATCATAGCGTTGTAGGAAGAAACACCATTGTTGTAGTATTTGTTGAAGTAATTTTTCTTCGCAAAATCGATTTCAGCCTGATGTGTGTTTTTGAGTGATAAGGATTTATCAAAGGAGGCCATCATTTCTTTAACCTGACCTTTTCTTCCCTGAAGTTCACCCAAATAATACCATGCCTCTTCATTGTCCGGATATTTTTCGGTGGCGACCAAGACTTCAGTATAGGCATTATCATAACGACCACCATTATAATCGATAACCGCCTGCTCAAGTTCCGGCGGCCGGCAGGCATTTACCAATAAGGATATGGTAAATAAAAGAATTGTTAAAACACCTGTGTAAATTCTCATTTTCTCTCCTTTAAAGATTGCTTAATGAGTATAGGTAAATTTTTTGAAATTGGTTGTTTAATTATTCCCTTTTCAGTAACAATTCCAGTCAGGAATTCTGCAGGTGTAACATCAAAAGCCGGATTATAGACTTCAGCTTCATGATATAAGTTATCATTATAACCATAGATATGCAATATTTCTTGCGAATTTCTCATTTCGATTTCGATCTCATTCCCTGTTTCTAAAGTAAGATCAAAGGTAGAACTGGGAGCAACGGCATAACAGGGAATGCCATGAAATCTGGCCAGAGCTGCGAGATTATATGATCCAATTTTATTGGCGACATCACCATTTTTGCTAATTCGATCTGCACCGAAAAGTACCAGATCAACTTTTTCGTCTTTCATCAATGATCCGGCCATGCTGTCAGTTATGAGAGTACAGGGAATTTTATTCTTCATAAGTTCCCAAAAAGTCAGCCGGGCACCCTGTCCCAAAGGTCTGGTTTCATCAACATAAACATGGATTCGGTATTTTTGCTCCCAGGCGGCATAAACAACACCCAGGGCGGTTCCCCAACCGCCGGTGGCAAGACTTCCGGTATTACAGTGGGTTAGTATATTACCAGGATTTGGCACCACCTCCAGTCCATTATAACCTATTTGTTGACAAAATTCTCTATCCTCGGTATGAATTTTTATTGCTTCAGCCCTTATAAATGATATAACCTTTTCTACCGTCTTATCGTTATTTGAATGATAGAGGGATTTAATGCGTTGGATAGCCCAGCCTAGATTCACAGCTGTCGGACGGCTATTATAAAGTAAATTGCAAATAGCGTCCATCTCTATTCGAAATTCATTATATGTTTTTGAAGACAATGATTGTGCCGCTAAATATAAACCATAGGCGGCACATATTCCGATTGCCGGAGCTCCTCTGACACGCAGGATTTTAATTGCCTCAATACATTCTGTCATTGTTGTAATTGAAATATATTCAAAACGGTCAGGTAAAAGAGTCTGGTCAATTATGGTGAGTTTGTCGTTCTCGAAGATTATTGCAGGTGTATACATGATTACCGTTGATAAAAATTTCTGTAAGCTAATTACTGCTAATCAAAATATCAAGTAATTACCATGAGAAGGAAACGGCCTTATATTTTAACTTTATGGTAGTGTTATTTCTAATGACAGATTTTATTATATTCAAGATCGCCACCGGAATAAAATGAATTGTTCAAACCTGTATTAATCAGTAAATTTTATTATGTCCAAAGAAAATATAAGAATTCTTCTTCTTGTCGTTGTGCTCTTTCTTCTGGGAATTACCGGCTACTCTTTGATTGAAGACTGGAGCTTGCTGGATTCACTTTACATGACGGTAATTACACTCTCGACAACCGGATACAAGGAAGTATATCCTCTCTCGGAGGCAGGCAAAGTTTTTACCATGATCCTGATCATATTTGGGATAACCATTTTTTTGTATGCACTAAGAGAATTTAATTTACTGCTTTTTGAAGGAAAATTTTTTCAGGATAGAAAAATGCAAAAAAAAATCAACCAATTTGAAAATCATTACATCATTTGCAGATCGCGTTGTTCTACCCTATGAAATAGGTGGGTATCGAATAACCCAGGCATTATTAAGACCAATAGTTGTCGATTTTATTGATGAAGTATTCTCACGTTCAGATTTAGGATTAGGAATTGAGGAAGTAAAAATTATTGAGGAATCAAAATTAGTCGGCAAATCGATCGCTGAGTCAGAAATCAGAAGTGACTTTAACACGATTATTGTCGGCATATATCGAGATTCGGGTAAGTTAATTTATAATCCACGTTCGGACACAATGATAGAAAAGGAAGATATTTTAATCGTTATCGGAGAAATAAAAAAGCTGGATAAGCTGCAGGAAAAAGCCAATGAAAAATAGTTTAAAGATTGTGGTACTTCTCATTTTTATATTTAACGGTAGCGTACAGGCACAATTTAATGAGTCGGAATTTTTATATCGTGTAAAGACAATTTATCATTCGTTGAGGCTGACAAAATTAGATAATTTTTCCAGTTGGATAACCTCAAATATTTTTCTCGAAGCATCAAAAGAAATTTCAGAAGAAGAAATATATCCGCTGGAGATTATCTGGAAAAATCCTAATCTTATATATTATATCAAGAGACCTCTACCTCAAGCGGGTGATGATGATAAACAGAAAGAGATTCAACAACTTCAAATGGATATGATACAGGAATTACAGGGATTGTTAATAGACTGGCAGCGATTTTCAGCAGGAAATATACTGGATGATCTGCCTGAAGCATATCTGGTAACAGCTATAGATGATACGGCATTTATTGAATATGAAAAATTTGAAAACGGAAAAAATGTAAAGGTAAAAATGTATTTCGGAATAAATGGGCTTTGTATAAAAATCATCACCAAATATGTTCACAAAAATGAGGTTGTATATATCTATCCGGTATATATTCTGGTTGAAGATAAATGGATATGCAACAAGTGGACGGTTCAAATGTATAAAAATGGTCAGGTTGAAAGCGGATTTTTAGTTAGTTTGAAATCAAGAAAGTTGGAGGATTATTGGATTCCACAACGACTTATATTGCAATTACAAAAAAAGGGGATAGATAATACCTGGTTTATCCGGGATTATAAGTTTCGAAATGTTGTGTTGAATAAAGATCTGCAGGTACTGAGGTGAAAAATCAACGGCGCCGAATAATTTTTTTCAACTCATCTTCCAGGTTTTTAGGATACTCTTTTTCAGCCGCTTTAAATTTGATTATTTCTTTTAATTTTTTTTCAAACTCTACCTTTTTGTCACAGGGTAGACAATAACTTAAATGATCATCAATCATCAGAAGCTCTTCATCCGAAAGATGATTATCAAGATATGCCTGTACTCGTTTTTCAACCTCTGCGCAATCATATTTTTTTTGATCAGTTTTTTTCATTCAGAACATAACCTTTCTTTTTAGCATAACTCCAGAGATATCTCTGAAGCAGTTTTCTCCCCCGATATAAACGAGACATAACTGTGCCAAGTGGTGTATCGATAATATTGGCAATCTCGTTATATGAAAAACCTTCAACATCACAAAGCAATACCACAAGCCGAAATTGGTAGGGTAAATTTTCTAAGGCATCTTTAACATCATCCTCGAAGAAATTTTCAAGAAAATCTTCCTTAGCTGTTTCCTGTAAACTAATCGATTCATCCAATTTCTTATACAAATAGAACTCTTCAAGATCGTCATAACTAACTTTTTGTGGTTGACGAATTGCTTTCCGGTAAGCTGTTATATACGTATTTACCAGGATTCTAAAAGCCCAGGCTCTGAAATTGGTGTTTTTCTGGTATTGGTCAAAAGCTCGAAAGGCTTTATATAGAGTATCCTGCACCAAATCTTCAGCATCGTTTTGGTTATGAGTCATCCTGAGAGCGGTACTATAAAGAGAGCTCAGGTGTGGTGCAATAAGAGATTCGAACTCCAGTTGTCTTGCAGTTGGCAATAGAACTCCTCTGTATTAAATTCGAATTATGATTCGCAGATGTTAATTAAAAGTAAAAACTTTGTCAAGATAAAATCATTTTTGCCTATATTGGACGTCTTAATAGTATTCGAAAGGTGGAACCTTTCCCAGTACGTGTTTCTTTTAAAAAAAGTTTCCCTCCGTGGTATTCTTCTATGATTCGTTTAGCCAAACTTAAGCCTAATCCCCAGCCCCTTTTTTTTGAACTAAATCCAGGTTTAAAAATATGATTTTTATCTCTTGCGCTAATACCCTTTCCTGTATCGGATACATCTATTGAAATAAATTGGTCGTCTTCAGCTTTTAGTTTCAGTTCAATTGTGCCTGACCGGCTTTCAATGGCATCGACAGCGTTTTTTACTAAATTTTCTATCACCCATTCAAAAAGCTCACCATTGAGTTCAATAAGAGGGCTAAATTCATAATTTTCCATTATTGAAATTTTTTTATCGATACGAGGTAAGCGTTTTCTTATATAGACAATAGCATTTTGAAGAATTTCGACAATATCTAATTTTTGTAATGCGGGAAAAGACCCAATTTGTGAAAAACGCAAAGCAATCTTACTCAGTCTATTAGCATCAATATCCATTTCATGCAGGGCCTTGTCAAGTCTTTTCGGATTATCCTTGAGTAGTTCAATCCATCCGTGAATTGATGAGAGAGGTGTACCCAACTGATGAGCTGTTTCTTTTGCCATCCCTACCCAGATATGTCTTTGTTCGCTCTTTTTTATTTGCGAAAAACCGATATAGCCAATCAGGATGAAAAGAATCACGATAACAATTTCAATATAAGGTAACCAACGTAATTGTTGTATAATGGAAGAAACACCATAATGATAATAACCCAGAATATAGCCCTGGTATGAAATTGAAATAGGAGGATTTTCACTATCAAGATCCTTGAGTTCATTTATTAGCTCATTTGAAATTTCAGGTGTTAATACCTTTAGAGAATCGAATTCTGGTTTAATGTTGATACAAAGCTGAGGTATCATTTCTGCATCTGTGTATATGACCGGGAAATCGATACCCTGGATAACTTCAGTAAGAAGAAATCCAAAATCGCCGTTCATGTTCGGATTGTTCAAATTTTCTTCCAGAACACGCACACGGAAATTGATAGATTCGCGGGATTTTTCCTGAAGAATACTGACCAGATGTTGTGTATATAATAGAATACCACCCACGATTAGCAAACCAAGAATAAAAAGAAATCCCTTAAAATTTCCTTTACGTTTATAAGTTACTTGTGACATTTTTTATTTTCGGTTATTAACCCACCCTCTCTTTCCCCACCCACTAATCAGATTAGAGAGGGGGATTAAAGGGGGAGACGTTAGTGTTACTATTTGACAGATCTAAATTTCATAAAATTTTCAGGTTAAATATTATCAATACCAACAAAAATTATATCATCTTCAATCTGTACTTCGAAGGTTTGTAGTGACACTTATTGTTTTTCTATTTACCCGAACCTTCATTCCTTTGCCGGGCCTGAGATCATGTAGGGAAACGACAGGATAAAATTTTTTCATATATGTATTTTATCCTTCATACGAAATCCTTTATCGCTGGATAGCACGGTTGATGCTTCGCGAAAAGGATCATGTTCATAAAATAATATCCATCCCTCTTTTGCCGCCTGTGGTAGTAATTGGTTTTTTTCATTCATGGTTGTCAGGGGATTATTATCATAGGCCATCACCCAGGGAACCGGGATATGAGATGCGGTTGGAATCAGATCAGAACAGTATAAAAAAGTATTTTTAGAACCGGAAATTTTTACGATCTGCATGCCCGGAGTGTGACCGTACATAACTAGTAGTTCTATTCCGGGAAAAAGTTCCATCGGACCGGGCAATTTATTTAATTTTTCTTTTTGTTCAATGAGCAAAAAATCATTTTTTATAAAACTTGTTCTGTCCTTTTCGGAGGGGTTTAAGGCCCAATCCCAATGTTCACCCTGAACATGATGTATGGCATTCGGGAAGGTCAATTCCAGGTTTCCATTATTTAAAAAGGTTGTGCCTCCGGCATGGTCAAAATGAAGATGTGTAATAATTACATCAGTTATATCTGTCCTGGAGAAATTGTATTTATCCAGACTTTTTTCCAGAGAATATTCTGAAAATTCTATGTTATATATTTCCGAAAATTTTTCATCGAATTTATAACCAATACCGGTATCGATAAGAATTAGCTGATTATCAGATTCTAATAAAAGAGATCTTAATGCTAAGGAGATTCTGTTGTTTGAATCAGATGGATTCATTTTCTCCCAGAGATTTTTGGGAACAACACCAAACATCGCCCCTCCGTCCAGAGCAAAACTCCCGGTTTCAACACTAAACAGATTATAGTTTTCAATTTTCAAAGAACAATATCTCCCGATCTTAAATTATAGATCTATCTATAAAGCCGGCTATCTTAGAAATCGATCAAACCAGCTTTCTGTTAATTCGAAAACCGTTTCTAAATTTTTTGGCATTGATTCCAATGGGTGACGTGCACCAAAAGTATGGGTACCACCTTCAATAATCATCAGTTCTTTGCTCGGAGAAGCTATGTGATCATAAATAGTTTGAGCTTCTTCCACTGGTACGGATTCATCCTCCTGCCCATGAATGATAAGGGTTGGTGTTTCAATTTGTTCCGCCGCCCCTGGAATATTTAGCTGCGCCCGGTTCTTCTGAATATCCTCTAATAACTCGATTCCAACTCGCATTAACTGTCCGGTTCTCTTATTTTCGAATTCGAGATATTTTTGACTTTTCCATTGATTTATTTGCTCAGGAGAATATCGCTCAACAGTAGCGATGGCCGACCAGGTTACGAGGGATTTGATACGCGGATCGTTTTGGGTATAGAGAATTGCGATACCGCCGCCTCTGCTATGACCTATCAGGCCAATCCTCTCAGGATCAATCAACCCCCTACCGATTTCACCGGAACTTACAGCATCAACGATGCATTGTAAATCCTTTATTTCATGAGAATAGGTATTTTTCTCAAATTTATCTAATTCTGTAAAATTTTGTAAATCCGGCCCAATCCCGTTTCGGGAAAAGTTAAAGGCAAGAGCTATATAATCAGCCTGGGCGAAAGATTCAGCTAAGACAGGAAAGAATGCCCAATTTTTAAAACCTTTAAATCCATGACATATAATGATTACAGGAGCATCTTTTGTCGCATTACGATGATAAATTTCCGCCCTAATTATTTCGGACTCTGAATTCGTGACTGAAATATTCTTTCGTATCATTGATGTATGCTTCTCCTTAATTAATTTTTATCTTAAGATTTGAAGATCATTTAACAGTTCTGCTGCATGTTCTTTTACTTTGACCTTTGGATAAACCCGGGCTATTTTTCCCTCCGGATTAATTAAAAAAGTTGACCGGATAATCCCCATAAAAGTCTTTCCATACAAAGACTTCTTTTTCCATACATCATATTTTTCGCAGACTTCTCCCGATTTGTCACTCAGCAAGAGAAATGGTAGCTTATATTTGTCGGCGAATTTCGCATGTCGTTTGACACGGTCTTTACTGATACCCAGGATTGTTGTATTTAACTTTTGAAAATTCGGAAAATCATCGCGGAAGTTACAGGCTTCGATTGTACATCCCGGGGTCATATCTTTAGGATAAAAATAAAGAACTACCCATTTACCATGAAAATCTGATAGAGAATGATTTTTGTCAAATTGATCAGAGAGAGTAAAATCCGGGGCTTTTAATCCTTGTCCTAACATTGTTACATTTCCTTTTGCTGTTTCTTCAAAATTTAAAATTACTAGAGGTCAAAATAAATAACAAATTTTTAATTTTTTACAGAAATGTAAGGCAAACCCTATCGATTTTTGATATTTTGATAAACAATCAGAGCTGTGGTAAGCAACAGACAAAAAAAAAATAAAAAAAACTCAACTTTTTATCTAAACACTTGATAATAAGGTATATCCATTGAGTATAAAAACGAGAAGAGCTAAAACCTTGCATTTTTGGGGCGTGGCAATTAAATTATTTTATTTAACTCTATATAATTACAAATAGTTGGACCTAATGCCCACCAATTAAATTTGGAGTCTAGCATGAAAAATTATGGCCATTTCTGTACAAATTTTATGCTGCTAATGATAGCAATGGTCTTTCTTGATTCATCAACGATCCTGGCACAAAGGGCCAGTGCTGAATATATTTCATCAATTCTACCTACTAGCTTAGAAGCCGGTCAGGAAGTAAAGGATGGTATACAAAATGTTACCTATCATGACAATATTTTATATGTCATTAATATCTGGGCCGGGATTCAGGTTGTTGATGTCAGTAACCGGGAGACACCAAAAGAAATTGGTAAGTATCTGAATGAACATCGTGCCCATAACTTTTATATTGACGGGAATTATGGCTATTTGTCTGATGAATTGGAAGGTGTCCATATAATAGATATATCTACTCCTTCAGTACTTACCCGGGTTGGAAAAATTACGACCAAGGGGAACGCTTTCTGGGTAGTTGCAAAATATCCGTATGTCTATGTGGCAGAAGAAGAAACAGGTGTTTCCATCTATGACGTATCAAATCCGGCCAGCCCGGTAGCGCTTGGAAATTTTGATACACCCGGTTGGGCCTGGGAGATGATTATTAAGGATGATATTCTTTATGTCGCAGATAAAAACAGAGGATTGCAAATATTAGATGTAAGTGACAAAAATAATCCTGTCCGCCTGGGACAGTTTAGTAGTCCCAAAAATATGAGGGCAATATCTTTAGATGAAAATTATTTATATTTGGCCGACGGTGCTGAATGCGTATGTATCATTGATGTGGCAAATCCGAAATTTCCCACACTGGTTAACAAAATGACTGTCGATGGATATATACCGGATGTTTTCAAATCGGGTAAAAACTTATTTATAGCCAACGAAACAAAACATAGCATGGAAATCATTGATATTTCTAATTTGCCCGAAATGATACCCGGCGGCAGCTATCAGGCGGAAGACAAAGTTTACGGACTCTGGAAAGACGATGTTTATGTATTTGTCGCGGCTAACAGCAAGACCTTAATACTGCGTTATAACAGCCCCCCCACCCTGGCAGCAATTCCTGATACAATCATAAGTGAACAGGAAATCATAACTATTACGGCAAAAGCTTTTGATCCGGACGGAGATATACTTTCTTTTGAAATCGATAATATGCCGGAAGGTGCGGTTTTTGACACATTAAACGGAATCCTGACCTGGACTCCTACATATGAACAATCGGGAGATTATACCAATATCACCATTCGTGTGATCGAATTTACCGATAGCCGTTTAACCGATGAAAAAAGTTTCAAAATAGGCGTCAATCATGTAAACCGTCCTCCTTCCCTGCCCGAGGTGGATGATCAGACGATAAATGAAAATCAGGTACTTGCGATTGAAATTGCTGAAGGTACGGATGAAGACAGAGAGGATGCCGGAAAACTGGTATACACAGTGGAAAATATACCGGAGGGCGCGACTTTTGATGCCCAAAAACGTATCTTTACCTGGTCTCCAACTTTTGAACAATCAGGTACATATGTTCTCGATTTTGTGCTCTCTGACCAGGCTGGTGGAGTGGATCGTGATGCCAGCACGATCACAGTTGTCCATGTAGATAGAAAACCGACCATACAGATTGTTGAAAACAAAACCGTTAATGAAAATATAAGGTTAGAATTTGTTGTAAAGGGAAATGATCCTGATAAAGAAGATCAAAATGCCATAGCCTTTTCGGTCGTTGGCCTTCCGGAGGGCGCTGTTTTTGATGCGGTGGAACAAAAGTTTTCCTGGACCCCGGGATACGACAACTCCGGTGTGTATGAAAATATAGTGCTTATTATGCGTGCTGGAAATCTTGCTGATTCGACATCAATAAATATAACAGTTGCTCATGTAAACAGAATACCCGCCATGAATGATGTGGCAGATAAGACAGTCGATGAAAATAAAAAATTAACTTTTGTTATCAGTGGGACGGATCCCGATACAGAAGACGATGGCAAACTTGTTTTTACAGCAACAAATCTTCCACAAGGAGCAACTTTTAATGCTGATTCAATGCAATTTACCTGGACGCCGACCTATGAGCAGTCGGGTACATATGAAAATGTAACCTTCACGGTTCAAGATCCATCAGGATTTTCACACAATGTATCAATGTCAATTACCGTTAACCACATTAACCGTTCTCCGGTTTTAGCAGAAGTTCAACCACAGACGGTCGATGAAAACAATCTACTTTCTGTTGATCTGCAGGGAAGTGATCCTGATAATGAAGACCAAAATAGTCTGCAATATAGTGCAAAACAATTACCGGAAGGAACAACTCTGGAAGGCAGTAGTCTGAGTTGGACTCCGACATATGAACAATCAGGTCAGTATACGATAGAGTTTTCATTAAGTGATGGGAAATTGTCAGATTCAAAATCGGTCACCGTTACCGTCAACCATGTAAACCGGCCACCGACCATCGAACTGATTGAACCCAAAACGGTAGAAGAGAATAAATCAATTGAGTTTAAAATCGTTGCCAACGACCCGGATAAGGAAGATGCCGGAAAGTTTACCTTGACGGCAACACAACTTCCCCAGGGAGCTGTCTTCACACCGGAAACAGCAACGTTTACCTGGACGCCAACGTTTGAGCAAGCCGGTAATTACACGATTACATTTAACAATACAGATGCTCAGGGTCTGGTTACAAGCCAAACGGTTGAGTTGACCGTTAATCATGTCAATCGTACACCCGTATTAAATCCGATTACGGCACAAACCATCGAGGAAAATGTCCTGCTTCGTGTGGTGATTCCCGCCGGTGAAGATCCTGATATAGAAGATGCCCAGAAACAAGTGTACAGCACACAGAATTTACCGGAGGGGGCAACCTTCGATCCGACCACGCGAACCCTGACCTGGACGCCAACTTATGATCAATCTGGTAACTATGAAATTCCCATTTCATTAACAGATGGTGAATTTACTGTTACACAAAATCTGACAATCACTGTTACCCATATTAACCGGCCGGCAACACTGGCCGATATCCCGGCACAAACCGGTGATGAAAACCAAGCTCTGACCATAATAGTGCAAAGCAGTGATCCGGATACGGAAGATGAAGGTAAGCTTCAGTTAACCGCTAACAATCTGCCAGAGGGAGCAACATTTAATGCTACTAACGGGGAAATTACATGGACTCCGACCTATGATCAGGCCGGATCGTACACAAACATTACCGTATCCGTTAAGGACCCGGCAGGCCTAGGAGGGGATAAAACATTTGCTATTACTGTTAATAATGTTAATCGTCCCCCGGAGCTGAGTCCTGTTGGACAACAGACTGTGGCAGAAAATGTAGCTCTATCGGTAACCTTTCAGGGTACGGATCCTGATAAAGAGGATGAAGGAAAATTACAGTATTCAGGGGAAAATCTACCCCAGGGAGCTGCTTTAGATCCGGCAAGCGGTGCTTTAAACTGGACACCTGGTTATACTCAGGCAGGTAGCTTTCAACTTACAGTTAAAGTAACCGATGCCGGTGGATTATCAGCTGAATTAACAGTACCGGTTGAAGTTACTGATATGAACAGACCACCACAGTTGCAATCTGTACCGGCACAGACGGTTGATGAAGGTGCGGCGCTTTCTTTTAATCTGAGTGCTACCGATGAAGACACAGACAATCAATTAATCTACTCTATAAACAATTTACCTGATGGTGCCACATTGGATGAAATCAGCGGGCAATTTTCCTGGACACCTGGTTTTGATCAGGCCGGGAATTATACATTGTCAGCGAAGGTCTCTGATGGAACCGTGGAAAACTCTATAAGTATCCCAGTTACCGTTAACGATGTAAACCGGGTTCCAACAATCGAGGGCGGTGGTTCCGTTACGGTAACAGCAGGAGAAACAGCTACCCTTAGTTTTTCTGCATCAGATCCGGATGGTGATAATTTGACATTTGAATCAAGTGACTTACCTGCCGGTGCTAATCTGAATGCAGGAAATGGTACTTTTTCATGGACACCGTCTGATGACCAGACAGGAAACTTTACATTTACAGTCAGAGTTTCTGATGGGAAAGAAAGTGCAGAAACAACAGGAAGTGTAACCGTAAATTCTAAGCCAGAACCAGAACCACCGGCAGAATCAACACCGCCACAAAAATAATTGAAGATTGAAAATTGATGATTGAAAATTAAAGAAGAAGATCGAAAAACAGTTTCAGAATTAATCTCTTTATCGTTTTCTATACAATCTTCAATTTTCAATTAAATATCTTGCGAAAATCTTTTTACTCTTAGGATCATGAATTAATGAAATTCTTCCAGAGCTTTAAGCGGCGATCAAAAAATTATTTCTTATCCGGCATATTAGTTGTTATTCCAATTGTTATTACAATCTTCGTTGTAAAAGCAATTTTCACCTTTCTGGATGAGTTGTTACTCCCTTATTTAATGCCTAGGCTGGGTTACTGGGTTCCGGGGATCGGTATTATTATTACTTTTACTGGTATTTATCTGGTTGGAATTCTGGTTACCAATTTCATCGGACGGAAATTTATCTCTCTGGGAGAGAGAATCGTTCTGAAGATTCCTGTTGCTAAAACCGTCTACGGATCAGTTAAACAGATAATGGAAACATTCTCATTTAAGTCCGAAGAATCGGGAAAAAAAGTGGTTATGGTGGAATATCCCAAAGAGAATGTCTGGTCGATTGGATTGGTTAATGGAGAAATTAATCATCCGGCTAGTAATGAAAAGTTATATAACATTCTAATAATTGCTGCCATAAATCCGACCTCAGGATATTTTATTCTTGTACCCCAGAACAAGGTTGTGCATCTAAATATATCGGTTGAAGAAGCGATGAAGTGGATTGTCTCCGGTGGTATTGTTATGCCAGATAAATTTAAGGCGTTGGAGAAAAGCGAGAAATGAAATGTAAGGGCGGGTCCTACGTGCCTGCCCTTTATTTAATTATGATAGCTTTTAACCACAAAAGACAAAAAGGGTCCACGAATTACACGAAGAAAAAATTATAATTAATTCTTTGCGCCTTCGCGTCTTTGCGAGAGGAATACAAAAATAGGGACTAGGGGGTTGTAAGATACTCGATGCTGGAAAAAGTATTAAATAAACTAGATGCTCAAACGGTTGTAATTCTTATCGAAGAAGAGCTTAGTTGCCTAATGGAAGAAATAGAAGTTGTTGGGGAAAAGGATACTTATTTCAGAGATATGATCCGGATACTGGGTTCTCAGGATATTTTCCTTATTCAGGAAAAATCCGATAAAGATGAAATTTTAATTCGTAAAGCAGACTCTTTAGAAGATGGACAAAAATTTATTCGGAATCGATTGGCCGTCTATGAAAACATGTGGAATGGATGCGGTTGTAAAGTGAATTACTATGAATAATCGTGAGTGCTTATTCGTGGCGGAGAGCATCTATTACATTGGCGTTTGCGGCACGAATTGCCGGATAAAGTCCTGCAACAACCCCTATACCTCCGCAGATAAAAAAGCTGTAAATGATCCAGGGCCAGGGGAAGATAAGATTATTTCCCAGATTAAAGTAATTAAAAATCATACCACCTGATATTCCGATCAAACCGCCCAGAATTCCCAGTGTCATCGCCTCTGTTAAAAATTGTAAAACAATAGCAAGTTTTTTTGCACCTATCGCACGTCGGACTCCTATTTCACGAATTCTTTCAGTCACCGACACAAGCATCACATTAGCAACACCAATACCGCCGACAAGGAGTGATATCAGGGCGATCAGGATGATAAAATCTGCTATCTCTTTATTGGTATCCTGAATAGTGGAAAGATAAAAATCCTGACGGCGAACACGGAAATCATTTTCCTGATCGGGTCTCAAACGATGATTTCGACGTAGAATGGTCTCAATATCAAAAAGTGCTTCGTCAAAATCGGAAACACCATGCATCTGAGCTAAAATTTCAGTTAAATTGTCCTTCCCGAACAATCTTTCCTGCGCGGTTGTAAGTGGCACAAATACCTGCTCATCAGGGCTTCCCCAGCTCTCGCCTTTGGCAGCTAAAAGTCCGATCACTTTAAATCTTTTTGAATTGATCAATATTGATTCACCAAGAGGAGAAACTTCACCAAAGAGTTCCTGATGAGTTGTAGCGCCAAGTACACATACTCTTGAGCGTTGTCTTACTTCGTCATTATCGAAAAAACGGCCGGAGACCACACTATTATTATTAACGGTAAGATGTTCAGGTGTAACACCATTAACCGCTGAATTTGTATTTTCGTCTTTATATTCAAGGCCGGCTCGGGAAGAATAGACAGGAGCAATATTGATAATAACTTCAGAACTTTGGAGAATTTCATCTGCGTCGCTCTGTTTTAGATTTACAACGCTTGTTGTTGTTCTAATGCCGTGTCTTCTGGAAGCACCGGGCCGGATTCTGAGTACGTTCGGACCCATTGATTCCAGGCGGGTCTTAATTCTCTCCTGAGTTATTTCACCCAGGGTGACGACATACAGGACGGCAGCAATCCCGACCGCCATACCAATCAGGGTTAAAATCGAGCGTAATGGATTTGATTTTAAACTTTTTAACGCGATTAAAAAATTCTCGACAATTATCAAAAAAACCTCACTATTGGAGTAGTATAATATTTAACTCATTTTAGTTAGTTGTACCAAAGCTGCGACTACTTCGAATTCTAGTTTCACGCCGGTCATTCTCCTCCTTGAGGCGAGAAGTCATAAATACTCCAACAATATCCCCATCATTGAGACCAGAAAGTATTTCGACTTCTTTGAAGTTGTCAAGGCCTATTTCGATCCGCCGGGGTTCATAACTCTTTCCCTTCTTCAACATGACAACCCGCTTATTTTTATCTGCATTACCTCCTTCAGGAATTCGGAGGGCAATATTGGGGACCAATAATACATTATCCTTCTGAACAATGGTGATCTCGATGGAAGTATTCATACCGGATTTTAATTTTCCTTCCTGGTTCTGCACTTCAACAATTACGTCAAACAGGGTCACATTTTGTTCAATTTTTGCCTCCGGAGCAATGCGTACAATTTTCCCTGTGAATTTTGTATCCGGGTATGCATCCGCTGTAACTATTGCCGGTTGCCCTACTTTCATCTTGCCAATATCGATCTCATCGACACCGGCCTGGATGTAAACTGAAGACATATCGGCGATATCGACAATAGGTGTTCCACCACTGACGTTGCTAATTCCGGAAGCAATAATCTGGCCCTTTTCCACATATTTTTGGAGAATGATTCCATCAATGGGGGCCCGGACGATGGATTCGCTAAAGCGTTCTTTTGCCCTGGTCAGAGCAGTGGTTGCCTGAATCAGTTTACCCTTGGCGATTGCCAAATTCAGTTCGATCAGATCACGATCTTCTTCAGAAATCAGCTGTTGTACGTAAAGTTCATCTTTACGCTTATGTTCACGACGGGATTTTTTAAGTTCTGCCACGGCAATATCAAAATCTGCCTGCGCCTGACTGACAGCAGCACGTTCGTCCTTTTGATCAAGCCGGGCGATAAGATCTCCCTTCTTTATAAAATCACCCTGTTCAACCGGTAAATCCTCGACGAGCCCACTGGCTTTTGATTTTATCTCAACACGGTCGATAGGAATAACACCACCATTGGCTGTAACCAGAATTTTAAATGTCCCTCTTTCGATAGTATACTCTTTAAATTTCTGTTTACCGCTTTTGTAATTACCTGTACTGTTCTGGGTGCTGGTAAAAATCACCGCGGACAGAATTATAATAATTATCGCCCCTAATATTGCGTGCTTTTTTGTAAAATTCATCTTAATTCGTTTCCTTTATTATCAGTCAAAAAAAGTAACCCCGGAATTATACGGATAAAACACGTACTTATCCTTTAAAAGATTATGGTTTAATAATATAAGATTATTTCTTTAACAAATTATTATAGTATTAATTCTTCCTTTTAAATATTCCGTGTCCTTCTATACTCCATGGTAACTAATCTAAATGTATCCGTACAATTTCTAAATTTATTCTCAAATTTCCGGGAAGGCAAAATATTTTCTTAAATGATAATTGGGATTAATTTTATTCTCCAATCCAAATTAAAGGATATCTTACCTGATAATATTTCGAATAAATGCATCTATCTTATTTAGACAATAAAAGCCCAAAAATATTCCATAAAATCTATCTTGTAAATTTTCTTATTTCGTTTAGAAATTTAGTATCCTGGGTGACCTCAGTGGTTAATACAGAAATTATGCTATCAAGTATCGAATAAGTGAGGGGCTCACGACCAAGTGTCAGCGCCCGGCCGGGTGCATATAAAAAAACCCTGCCCCGATTGCCGATACAGGGTTAATATATATGGGGTGTTTGGAAATATTTTACGGTTTACCGCGTTGTTTCTTTTGTTGTTTTTGCTGTTCTTCTTGTAATTTATTTTCGAGAGAGGATCCCTTTTTCTGTCCATGAAGATTTTGATTCTCTCCTTTTTCAGAATCCTTTTCTGTATTTATATTATCATTAATGCCATCGCCGTCAAGGTCAACAAATCGGTGCCGTTTTCCCTTATCTTTTTGAGATTTTTGCCAGTCCGAATCAAGACCATTCGGGATTCCATCACCATCATGATCCGGAGCATTATCGTTGTAACCATCTCCATTCTCATCAATAAAATGCTGTTTATGCTCTACGGGTTGCTTCTTTTTGTCTGTTTTTGTGCTGTCCTGGGCATAAAGACAGTTTAAGGACACGATTAAATAAAACCCTGTTAGCAGTATGAATAAAAGATTTGGTTTCATGTTTACACCCACATAATAGGTTTATCTTCTTTTTGTATTAATTATATTTAATTTACTCATGCGTGAACGTAGATGTCTTTCGGAAATCCCCAGTAATTCAGCTGCCCGACTTTGATTTCCATTTTTTATATCAAGAGCAGCATCGATCATGGCCATTTCAAAAGCTGCGACTTTATTTGTATAGGAATCCGTAAAATCGTTGGGATCGAAGACGGCTTTTTCATTGGTTAATGATAATCCGGCCGGTAAATCACTGGTAGTAATCACATTTTCACGTGACATAACCACTGCCCGCTCGATAGTGTTTTCCAATTCACGAATATTCCCCGGAAAGTGATAGCGCATTAAATAATCCTGTGCTTCTTTACTAATTTCATTTACTTTTTTATTATTTTCCTTAGCATATTTCTCAATAAAATGTCGTATTAAAACTGGTATATCCGTTTTGCGTTCACGAAGAGTGGGTAAATTGATCGTTACAACATTTATTCTGTAGAACAAATCTTCCCGAAAAAGACCGTTTTTTATTAATTCATCCAAATTGCGGTTTGTCGCAGTAATTACACGTACATCCACTTTCATTGTTTTTGAACTACCGACCCTTTCAAACTCACCAAATTGTAAGGCGCGAAGAAGTTTAACCTGAGTTTGTATGGCAATATCTCCGATCTCATCAATGAAGAGGGTACCTCCATCCGCTTGTTCAAATCGACCAATTCGCAGGGAAGTAGCACCGGTAAAAGATCCCTTTTCATGTCCGAACAACTCGCTCTCCAGAAGATTTTCAGAGAGAGCAGCACAATTGACAGTTATCATAGTTTTATCTTTTCTATCACTACTGAAATGAATCGCTTTTGCTATAAGTTCTTTTCCTGTCCCACTTTGACCTCGTAATAGGACGGTGGCTTTACTCTTGGCCACACGTCCGGCCATATTTAACACTTCTTCCATCTCACCGCTTTGAGAAATAATAGAATCAAACTTATATTTTTCTCTGAGCTGTTCTTTGAGTAATTTATTCTCAGAAATCAGATATCGATGCTCTTTAGCTTTTCTGACAAGAAGTTCCAGTTCTTCCAGATCTACAGGTTTGGACAGATAATCGAAGGCCCCCTCTTTCATGACTTTTACGGCATCTTCGGTATCACTAAAAGCTGTAATTACGACGACCGGTATCTCCGGATTGATTTTTTTAATTTTTTGAACAACCTCAAGACCATTCATTTCGGGCATCCGGAAATCTGTGAAGACCAGATCAACATTACCGTCATTTATAAAAGAAAGGCCCTCTTGGCCAGAGTTGGCTGTAAGAATCACATAATCTCGGCGTTTAAGAAATGATTTAATTGATGTAATCTGGGCCGGTTCGTCATCTATGAGTAGAATACGAAATTCTGACATTATCATAATCCTTTCCTAAAAACGCCACTGAATGCCCCCGCCGATAATCCGGTTTGAATAATTGTACCAGTAACTATTAGATTTATTAAGGGTATATCCGAAATAGATATTAAACATTAGGGAATTCATCCAATTTCTTTTAAAATTAAAAGTTTTGGTGAAATTTAAGAACAGATTGTTTTGATCATCTGCTCTCTGCCCACCCAAACCCACGGTATCATCAATAGAAACAAAAGCCTGTTCACTCACATAATTTTTTTCAATGAGAGAACCACCGAATTGTAATCTCATTGACCAGGGCATCATCCAGGTCAGCTGAGTTGAAATTTCCTGACCCTCATAACTAAAAGGGTCATCGAACAATTCTTCATCCTGGTAAAAATCTTCACCGGTTATTGAGGTGATCTGATCAGAAAGACTTATCTGTTTACGATACTGTATAAATACCCCCATTTTTTCGTAAATAGATTGAGCAACACGCCCCAAAAGAATTAATTGACCCATCGGCGGGACTTCTGAACTTGAAGTAACAAAACGAGAAGGTCTTATTTGTCTTCCGGGACCGTGATTGCTGTCATCACTATAAGTGGAGTAAAGAGCCTGTGACGTAAAGGCCTTATATCCCAGGTCTGTCTCGAGAATAAAGGTTGTACGTGTTGAGAAAGATTTATTGGCCTGAATAAAAATGTAATGACGTAGATTTGTTAACTCGGGAATATTGGAATAATCGCGGTAGCGGAAATTGTACCCGGTTTTCAGGAATAAGCTTTCAAGATCAAAACGGAAATTTGCATAAGCATATAACTGGTTAAAATCATATTCTTTATATTCCTCTCCGTCGATACGGATCAATCCGTTTCCACCAATAAAAAAAGTATGAAGATCGTCTTTACCAAATGACCGGTAATAATTTATGCCAAATTGGTGCAAAGAAAGGTTACGTTCTTTCAGGTTACGATAAAAAATAAAATTACCATTATAGAGAATTTGTAAATTTGTATTATTAAACCTGTAACCTAAATCTATATCAAGATTGCTTATAAAATCTTCAGTCGGCTCCGGTGAACGAAAAACATTGTCATCGAATGCGGAATTAACTTCCAGGCTGCTGCTGACTTGTGCCAGTATTGAATGATTTATTACAAAGATGGACCAAATTAGATATTTGACAGTTTTCATATAATATTCCTTATTAGCATCAATTTATATGTATCAAATTTGATGCCAATTTTCTACAATCGTAAAGCCTGTCAATTAGGGCATATATGAGCGAACACAGTATAAGTTACATAAAAAATCGACTATGTGGTCGAAAAAATATATAAAAGGTCGAAAATCACTTACCGCCACTTTTTTTCTTGACTTTTGTTCCTGAGCCTTCACCGCCTTTATTACCATCGCCGGAACCGGTTCCCAGCCCGGAGCCAACACTGCTATTATGAAGACCTTCTCCATTGAGGCGAAAATCAAGAAATTTTATTAAATTGAATTGGCAGACGAATTATAAATGTTGTTCCCTTGTTGGGTTCACTTTCGACTGTAATGATCCCACCATGTTCATAGATAATTCGTTGAACAATACTTAAACCGATACCCGTTCCTTGCGCTTTTGTTGTAAAATACAAGTTGAATATATTTGACCGGATATTAACCGGCATACCTGGACCGTCATCGGTGATATTTATTTCAATCTCTTTAGAGTTTATTTGCTCAACAGATAGCCGTATGTTTCCATTTTTGTCAATGGCATCGAACGCATTTTGAATTATATTTAAAAAGACCTGGCGGATTTGACGACTGTCCCAATATACTTCCCCGCGCCATTTAAATTTCACATATAGATTAATATTTCTTTCTTTTAGCATATAGTGATATTGTTTTTTCACCCTTTCTAAAAAGGATTGTATTTGGAAAGCCTCCGGCTGTATAGGTTCCGGGCGGGCGAAGCGTAAAAAATCCTGAATGGTTTCATTGATCCGTTTTACCTCCCCATGAACTAATCCGGCCAGTTCATGATATTCGTCCCTATCTTTATCAGGTTCAAAATCTTTGTCCAGTTGCTGGATAATTGTCCCGATAGTGTTTAAGGGATTTCGTATTTCGTGAGCAACTCCTGAAGCTAATTCTCCCATGGCAGTCAACCGTTGTTCCCGTTGCATTTGCTCTTCAAGTCTTTTTTGTTCAGTAAGGTCTCTGATAACCAGAATATGTATTTCATTTTCCTCACTATCAAAAAACCGGCTTCTCGATACAAGCAAGAACTTTTTTTGATTATCTATCTCACAGCTAAACTGTTGAAGCGTGGATGGTGACTTCAGGATAATCTTACATCCGGTTTTGGTCAAAAAAGTCTGCAACGAATTACCGAGCACTTGATTTTTGGTGATATTAAACAGATTTTCTGCTGCAGTATTAAAAATTTTAATACCATCAATTTCGTCATAAACAATAATCGCATCACTCACATTACTTATAATATTTCCGGAATAGGTTTCTACAACTTCATATTGTTTTTGCAGAAGATTGAATCGTTGTCGGGTAAAAATAAACGTAAACATAAAAGAACCGATTACCACAAGAATGATCGTAATAAGAATCAATCGTCTGTATATTCTCTGATTAATTTCCTGAATAGGATCCATTGCTAATCCCACCCG
>SDBT01001773.1_pt1 | contig 38530 bp, 28 predicted proteins | sample 2277101 | NCBI WGS metagenome assembly SDBT01 (sample SAMN10404973, study PRJNA504765) | marine sediment metagenome | isolation source: marine sediment core GS10_PC15, 103 cmbsf | place: Arctic Ocean: Southern Knipovich Ridge | collected 2010 | reverse complement strand
GCGTAAAAGAAAGACATCATGAGTGCTCTGCCCCAAAAGATTGGGCTGATGTTGAAGGAGCATTCCTCAGTAGCTTTACTCACACCGTCCCCCATGGGCCTTGTTCTCTCACTAACGCGAGAGATATCGAAGAAGTCGCATGTTGTGGTCGGTGTAAGCAGTCTATCGCGTGCCAAAGAGCTCGCGCGCATCTCCCGAAATCAGATGGGTGTGAAGGTTGGAGCTAGAGAAGGAACCAGGGTCACAAAGAACCTCGAGTACCTCTCTGTCAAAATCCTATTCGGGGTGATGCTTGACCACGAGCGGGATGGCTATCCGTGGGACCTGATAGTGTTGGAAGATGTCCATGAGCCGCTTCTTTACAGGGACCTAGTGTTCTCGCTGTGGAGGACAAGAACAGGGAGAAAGCCAAGGATGTTGATGCTTGGGCGTAACGTTCGCTCGCCTCTTCATGCCGAGAAGGTGCACTCGTTTGTTCCTTCCAGGTCACCCATAACAAGAAAGTATGCCGACAAGAACCCTTCAGGTGGCATGCCCGAGCGGGACCGCTTCCTCGCACGGAAGGTCGTTGAGTACTACAGGAAGACCGAAAAGTTCCGGGGGCGTGTTGTTCTCGTCTACATGGAGAGCGACAACGCCGTCCGACGCATAGTGCCGTTCATAGAGGAAGCATTCTCCGGAGAAGTCCCGAAGATCGTGCCCCTTACATCCTCGAACTCTCTCTCCGGACTGGACGGCGTCGTTGACATCCACGAGCGCGCCGAGAGGGCTATCATTATCGCGTCAGACAGTACCAGGGAGCTTCTTGCGCTCCAGGATCTCTGTGCGGTGATTGACTGCGGAAGATCGCGCAACAAGGAGTATACCGAGTGGGGGCGAACGATATACGTCCCAGGTAACGCCCTCCTGTCCGAGAGCATCGGGAGATCCGATCTCCTCGGCTACGGCGGAATGGGTCTCTTTTACAGTGCCATCCCAGAGAACAGCGCTCGTCCGTATGATATGGGCAGAAGATCAGTCTACCCAGAGAGTCTCGTTCTTGCGCCTGTTCTCGAAGCCATTGGTGCCGGGCTCGCAGCCGAAGCCAGGTTGAGGCCTGCTTTTGGCGAGAGAAGACTCAATCGTGTTCTCTCTCGACTCCAGAGACTTGACTACATAGAGAGAACACCCGAGGGGAAGTACACCACCAAGAAGAGGCCGGAGCTGGCCAGTGTGACCGCGGATATGTCGCAGATACTCAGTCTTGCGTTCAGGTTGTCCGGGAAGAGGCTGCGAAACCCCAACATGCTCTATCTTCTCGGGGCGCTTGTTGTAAACTACCAGGCTGGGGTCCTTTATTACCCAAGAGAGGCTCTCACAAACGACCGCAAGAAGACGAGAAAGTACTTCTCCGAGAACTTCTCGGCCTTTGCGTCGACCCAGCCGCTCGAAACTTCTCTCAGAGCGATTCTGGAGCTTCCTATAAACAAGGCAGCCGCAATGGGAAATCCGGAGCCTGTGATCTCTTCGGAGGCAAGACGCCTCTCCCTGCGCAGTTTCGAGGTCGGAAAGGTCATCGAAACCTACGCATCGCTCACTTTAGAGAAGGGGCTCGGTGACCTGGCATACAGCGAGCCGGAGCTCCAGTGGGCTCTGTACTACTTTGCGGAGGCTTACTCCCTGCTCTACCCCGAGAGAACCTACACCAGAGATACCAAGGAGGCCGGTGTGGAAGCGTTCTACTCCCGCGATGGGAAGACACCAGAGGAGAAAAAGTATCTGCTCAGCCAGGACCTGTCCTTCTGGGTCCCCAGTGCGGCCAAGCAGGGTGAACCAGACGAGCACCTTCCAGACAAGGTCCTGTATCTGTCCCTTCTGCCAATGAAGAGGCCCGGGGGTGCTTTAGGCACCATCACACTATGGATGACGGCCCCATCGTACCAGAAGATATTCTTCGAGCCGAAGGAGCGCGTCATCTCTCTGGACCTGAAGCTGTTAGTGCACATACGCCCAAAAGAGACAGGCAAGTTCCGGAAGACGAAGGGGAAGATTGATTGGGTGAAGGTCCTGTCGGGACAACCCGAACTACCCCCGCTCAGGAGGGTGAAGTACAACCTCGCTCGTCTGAAGGGTCTCGGGTCACTCTCGCGATATTCGGAGCTTGCAGTCCCCGAGAGCCGCAAGCAGGCCATCGAAAGGCTCTCGAAGAGCACCGACTTCCCCAAGTATCCCAGATTCCCGCCACCGGACGCATACCACGATTTCGCGCCTTACTTCGACACAAGCCCCTACTCTCTGGCCAAGCTCGGGGTCAACTCGCCCGCCGTGTTCCGCTCGCAATACGCAGAGGGGCACCTGCAGCTTGTCCAGACTGTTGAGGCCCGAGCGGCAGACAACACGCTGAGGGTCGAGATAGACACTTCCATTGTTAAGTATCCACTAGAAGACGGCAGCACGCCCACAGACCTCTGGAAGAAGCGCGAGGTGAGGCGCAGTGCAATAGAGAGCGGAATGGACGGGCGTAACCACGTGGACTGGGCGAAGGTGAGGCGCACAATGGGACTGGAACCGGGCATCTTCGAACTTTCGTGGGCCAAAACAGTACTGTCGATGGTTGGTGCGCGTGATTCAGGCACCTTCCGTGTCTTCGACCTCTATGCCGGATGGGGAGCACGGACCAAGGCCTGCTTGGAGGAAGGCCACGATTACCAGGGCATCTACTCATTGGCGCCAGGAGACGAGGACTCGACTGCCAGATTCCGTGGGATGGCTGAGAACAGAAACATAGAGGTCTTCTTCGAGGGCGACGACATCTCTATTGGCGAGAAGGACCTCTGCTTCATGGATGTGCCCGTGGGCCCCGAGACCGACGCCTACATTGCAGGTCTAAAGAGGGCCGCCGAGTTCTGTTCATCTACACTGGTCGAGGGTGGATGGCTGCTCCTTCGCGCAAAGGACCCTGTCTTGGTGGAGCTTGGCAAGCACATTGAGGCATTCCCGGACATGGTGTACCGGGGTCCTATGAGGCTGAAGAAAGACGACGCAGTGTTCTTCTGGAGGAAGGGTGTAGTGGGGAAGGGTGTGAGCCGCTTCTTCTGAGGATTAAGATATGTGTATTGTATACACGTTCTGGAGATGTTCTTCATGGTAACCCTTCTTAGAATTGTCTGGTAGGCTTTGGCCCCATTCTAAGACTCCAACATCACTTTAAAGCCCCGAGAGGCTGAAGGAAGGAAGATGGTGACCGGATGACTTTCGTGATGCATAGACAAGTAAGATGCGGACTGAATGTTGGAAGTTTGGAGTCGCGAACTCAAGGTCCAATTCTCTGAGCTGTAAGTTACGATCTCGATGTTGGAAGTTTGGAGTCGCGAACTCAAGGTCTAATTCTCTGAGCTGTAAGTTATGATCTGAATGTTAGAAGTTTGGAGTTGCGAACTCAAGGTCTAATTCTCTGAGCTGTAAGTTATGATCTGAATGTTAGAAGTTTGGTGTCGCGAACTCAAGGTCCAATTCTCTGAGCTGTAAGTTATGATCTGAATGTTAGAAGTTTGGTGTCGCGAACTCAAGGTCCAATTCTCTGAGCTGTAAGTTATGATCTGAATGTTAGAAGTTTGGAGTTGCGAACTCAAGGTCTAATTCTCTGAGCTGTAAGTTACGATCTGAATGTTAGAAGTTTGGAGTTGCGAACTCAAGGTCCAATTCTCTGAGCTGTAAGTTATGATCTGAATGTTAGAAGTTTGGAGTTGCGAACTCAAGGTCCAATTCTCTGAGCTGTAAGTTATGATCTCGATGTTAGAAGTTTGGAGCCACGAACTCAAGGTCTAAGTTCGTGAAGTTGTGTATTGCATTTCTTGTCACAGACCCTGCAACTGCTGTACAAGCTACTTAGCTGCTTGTGTGGTCTTCATATTAACGCATTCTGTCCGAACTACAAACCACGCATTCAATGCCAATGGCTGCATTTAAAGATCACTCTCTGCTTTTGGTATCTAGTAGCATTGATAAAGTCATCTCAATGCTACTAACAGTTCCCCAGTTGCTATTTCCAAGATCAAAAATGCAACACACAACTTTACGAACTTAGACCTTGAGTTCGCAACTCCAAACTTCCAACATCGAGATCGTAACTTACAGCTCAGAGAATTGGACCTTGAGTTCGCGACTCCAAACTTCCAACATCGAGACAATAACGAATACTGCATGGACGGAGAAATCTTTAGTCAGCGACAAGGCAAACACATGAAGATGAAGCCTACTGTGCGAGATACGTAGCTGCGCTAGTAGTGGTAGATGATTTGAGAGAAACTGCATGGATGGAGAAATGTTCAGTCAGCGACAAGGCAAATGCGCGAAGATGAAGCCTACTGGCGCAGCTACGTAGCTGCGCCAGTAGCGGTGCTGATTTGAGAGAAACTATATGGAGGGGCGCTGTTCAGTTGTTACAGGGTAAATGCGCGAAGATGAAATCTACCGTGCATAACCTGCTGGACCAACTACTGCATTAGCTTCTCTGCCGGATCATGATCAAAACTCTCGTGTTTTTCGCGTCTACCTTGAGACTTCCAACCCACCACTGCAACTCCAATCGCCACACCCGATCTTGACGCCACTACTCTGCTTGCAACTTCGCGGCAACCACAACTTCAACTTCCGCAGAGAGCCGCGTAGAACTCACAAGTCGGCTCCCACTTCCGTTAATCGAGATATGTGTATTGTATACACGTTAAAAGATTCTGTGCCTTCTTATTGACCCTTTCTTTTCGCCAGTAGCACGGCAATGCTGTAAACAAACTGGCCTTCCGTCAACCTGGTGAGGCTTACACCCTCTCGACTTCCCAGATTCCTGAGTAGGGAATCTGGCATTATAAGAAGCTTCCTTGCCTCTTCCGACACCGCTCCGAGTCTCGCGATCATATCCAGGAGCACATCCTCTTCCTCCCCAGCAAGAGACCGGAATACAACATCTGAGGAAGCGTTGTGTACGCTCTCCGGGTACAACAGAGCTCTGGCCAGCTCACGAAGTGACTCTTCGCCTTTCTCGACAATCAGATCCTCGAGTCCTCTTGTCCTGCTTTGAGAACTCACGGTGGGAATTGCAAGTGAGACGTACCCCTCTTTTCTCGGCACACACCCCACCACAAAGTCCGGGATCCCCGCTGTGGGAAAAAGAGCACTAGGGTCCTTTTTCCCAAAGTAGAAGTTTACATTACCGGTGTTCTTGTACAGCAGACCTTCGGTCGTCCATGCTGCGTCGATCTCCTGGGCGTTGCTTCCCACCCAACCTCTGACCTTTCCTATCACCATTGGCCTATCGCCTGGTCTGGGGGAGTGGATTGTCTCGAAGATGGGCTTGGCGGGCAAGTTGGATTTCGGAAGTAGATTGACTCTTCCCTTGAAGGAGGCTGCTTCTTCGTGAGGGAAACTCTCCTCAACAAAGAGGTAAGAGTTTCCCTCATCTTTAGCCGTCCAGTCCATTAAAATAGCCTTTGTGTCGTTCTCGGCCCCAAACATTCTCAAGGAGGTGGTGAAGGTCCTCACGTCAAGCGGCCTAGAGAGCGGACAACCCGAAAGGTCATCGAGCAATATCATGCTTGCTGGTGGGACGCCGACGAAGAGAGCCTTGGGCTTGGGTGTCGTTATCGTAGGTATCGCATCCACTCTTACAATAGGACCGCTCGAGAAGAAAATACAGCGTTCAGCGACCCTTCTTCCCATCACAAGGACATCTGTTGCGTCCCCATCGACTTCATAGGGATAGACGTCACCCTTTTCGCCCACAACGTGCGAGTTCGTTATCTTTACAACATACATCTCATTCACCAGGTTTGTCGGTCTGAGCTCCCCGAACACCACCCGCTTGGTCTGCAATGAGAAGGCTTTCTCAACAAGCTCTTCCTTTGTCATTGGCCTTATCAGCTCCGGTTGCGGAAGTTCATCCCTCGCTACGATATACAGGAAGAGCTTCTCTCTCGACATCCGAGCAAAGCCCTTCCTCCCAGCCACCTCGATGTTTCTCTTTGTGACTTCCTGCATGTATACTTTGCCAATGTCTGTGAGGAGGTAGAGCTCGAATTTCGTTTTGTCACCGGTTCCTATTCTGTGAAAAGCACGCCCAAGCACGAAGTCGACATATCTTTCGCCTTTTGGGCTCTCGGAAAAGATGAGAGGCTCTGGGTCCGGACTGGGATACGGGTCGACAGCAAGCTTCCCATTGACCAGGAAGAAGAGCTCCCCGCTGAACGTCGAAACCTTAGTGAAGCCTTTCCCAGTTCTGTATGGGAAGAATCGCAACTTATCCCCCACGCTCTGCTCCATGTGAAGCACCGAGGCCTCGAAAACTCCATACAACCTTGCGTAGTACCTCCAATTCATCAGACCGGGTATCCTGTCTATGAATTCGTCATCGTGTCTGGGTGAGACGTTTGTCTTCACCCACAGCTTCCAGAAGCCGTTTAGCGCTACTATTCTTCGCACATTGTCGTTCTCTTGCATGTAAGCAAGAATTACGTGCAGAGGAAGAGTGGAGAGGACCACCTGGTCCGGACCACTGATGTTGAGGATATTTTTCAGGATGCTGAGGTCCTGGCTGTCTTCTAACTGCATCTTTTGTTTTGGTTGGTGTATTTTCTGTAGCGCCGCATTGGCACTCGTTTTTGAGATCGCTGGTCCTGAGATGACATGGGGACATAAGCATACTCACCAACAAGTATCAATGGTCAGTACATTTCTCCTTATCTCTGGCTCCCAGAGATCCGCTACTCAAATTTCCTGAACGTGAAGTTAATACGCACCGGGTCAACTCCTTCCCTGTCTCTATTCTTGGCGACGATGCTGTTCAGTGCCTTATAGGTCTTCCTTCCCTTTGGCAACGCAAGACCGCAACCTTCTATGTGTCTGACAAGATCTTGAATGTCCATCTTGGGCACACGGTGCTTGTAGAGCTGCTGACACCCCTTCTGTTCCTTGGTTGTGCCTTTCATGTGGAATGTGTCACCGTGAGAGAGTGTGTAGTTTGCAACCACCAACTTGGCACCTACGGGTCTAAGCTGGAAACGACGCGAGGCTCCGAATGACACACTCACAACATCTGTGTTGAGCGCCTCCTTGTCTCTGTGGAAGCCGATGTGGTCATTGCCGTCTCTGTAGACGTGCGACAAGACGTAGTCGAACCGGATGCCATACTCTTCTTCTATCTTGGCCCGAGTTTCAAGGAGCCCAGCCGGAGCATCTTCCCAAGTGAAAGCAGGTGTCTCCTTGTACTGCGCAGTGGGCCCACTCACGAGCCTCCCCGATGTTGGGGACGAAGATGCAAGATATGCGCGGCGTAAGCACTTTCTTCCCGTGGATGCTGAATGTTGAGTGCTTACATCTGGTTTCCAAGTCTGAGAGAAGCAGCTGGAAATCTTCTGCCGCCATTGGGACAAAGAAGGGCTGTAAGTCCATGGCACGGACTTCAAGGTGGACATTCTTTCCTAGCGCGAACCCCGGGCACTATTTCTGCACCCGCCAGATAGGTGCTGCTTCTTCGTCGTCCAAAACTGGGGCCTTCCATCAGCTTGATGCAACACACCTTCGTCCTCTAAGCCCACGAAACTAGCCGCTGGTATGGGTGAGACAATGGAGTCACCACCGGAGCTTGATGCGACCATGTCTTCGTCCTCTAGGTATGCTAAACTGACAATAGAGCCGCCACCGGAGCTTGATGCGACCATGTCTCCGTCATCTAGATATGCTGAACCGGCAGATTCTACCATAACGACAATAGAGTCCTCGCTGTAGGATCCTAGGCCCGCTGAGAACTTCATCTCACTATAGCTCTCTGTGCCGGTCTCGCTCTCCGTGCTTGGATAGACAGCAGAAAGGTGGGGCTCCGTGTCTTTCTTGGAATTACTGGAACCCATGAAGGTGTTCTTTTATCTTGGCTCTCTTTTCGCGACGCAATTAAGCCGGGAACACTTTCTCTTCGAGCAAGAATCAAAACTTCTCAGATGCAGCCAAAGAATCCAGACCGTAAGCCACTCTTTCTAGCTTGTGACCCCAGCCCTTATCTTCCAGAGCATCCCGGGTCCCTCGGAACATCAAGACATCTTCTTGCTGGTGCAAGTATCTTCTCACCTTCTTTGGTGGCTCTTTGCTCCATGTTATGTATACGATACATATTCGCGATGATGAAGGCGACTAGGGCTTCGTGTGGAAGAACCAGTCACGGCCCTAGTACGAGTAGGATCATCTGGGTCAAGTCCAGGTCTAGCTCTCTTGACTGTCTTTCCGCTTCCACCTTTTGGTCCCCGAAGACCTATAACGCGGTGGTGCGTATACGTATCCTTTCTTACAGCGCCCCCACCTCTTGCTTTCTAGGCGCCTGTAGCGCGGAGGTGCTATGTATAAGTCTTCCTTCTTGCCGCGTAACAGCGAAGGAGCGTATGGTGTCTTCTTCAGGCGCAGTCCCTTGTAGAGCAACAACACCGCGTCCCTGTCGTATGTTCGGAGTCTCTTGCTGGTGTTGTTTCTCTTCTCACGGTCTTCGCGCTCTTTCTTCTCTTCGGCGGGTGTTTCGGCCTCCACAAACGTCACCCGGAACAACTCGCCCAGCCTGAAGTGTTCGAATATTGTCCTCGTCCTAGCGATGTGGAAGCACGACGTGACTATATGAAGCTCCACCGGGACTCTTTTCACCTTTTCCCTTTCACCATCCTCCGACTCGGCGTGCCCCTGTTCTCTCCACCTCTCGGGCGCAAAGAAGGTCTCGTAGATCAGGAGCGAGCTCTCCAGGCAGTTCTCTATGGTGTTCATCGATCTATCCTCCTTGAGGATGTCGGTGGCGGGGACGTCCCTCTCAAGGAGGTACTCGGCCATCACCTCCGCCTCGCTCACGCACTGCCGGCCTCTCCCGCTCAGGAGAAGGGTGACACTTCGCGAGCTGGACAGGGTCCGGTAGAGGGCGAGCGCTCTGTCCAGTCTTCCCTTCATCATGGGGCTGGGACTTCCCACGCCACGCACCACACTAAATCCACACCCCAACACTACAACAGTGGCCATCTTCATGATTTGCGGTGGTCTCTGTAAAAGGGACTGTTTTTGGAATGAATTTCGAACTGATAGAGGACTCGATCCAAGAGGGGACGCTTGACTTGGACTACTTCAACCCCGACCGCGACAGTTTCTCGGTGCTCCTCGGCATCCCCTTCCTCCTGAAGGCCTTCGACGAAACCGAGAGCGGGAGTCTGATCGGCAAGGGCGTCTTCAGTCTCGTCCATGACGTTTCCAAGATCCGTGTAGGCGGCAAATACAGCGAACGAACACTCGACAGCTACATGAACGACCTCAGCAAAGTCCACACGGTAGTCTACGAAGTTTTGGAGGTCCTTTCTGGAAGAAAAAGAGCACACGGAGACCTCATCGCCCGGCTCCACACCATCGCAAGCGAGATCACACCGGGATACGACGGAAGCAAAGAGGAGCTTCTCATGGATACGCTAAAGCGAGCTCGTGGAAGTGTCCTCGGGAGACTTGAGGCCCCAAAACATCTTGTTCGCAAGCTCTACGGCATACTACACTCTGCAGAGCTTACTGGGAGCTTCATCCCCACGGAGTATGCTCTCCGGGTCGAGGCACCTTGTCGCGGAAAGCAGAGGGGGCTAAAGTGGATTGTGTGTGCGGAGACAGACGCACCAGGTGGCCCGCGAGATGTGGAGTACATACCCTTCTTGAAGGGGGAGACCGTGGTCCTCCCCTCCTATGTCGCCGCCGGGACAATAGGATCAGTACTAAATAGCTTGCAGGATGAGACGGAAGTTTTCGCCATGGTCTACGGCACCTTCGTCCACCGCGTGCCGTATGCAGCCAAAAACAAGCGGGCGCCCCTCACGAAGAGCTACACCTTCATAGAGAAGGCAATGCCCCTCTTCGACGTTGTTAAGACAAAAGCAGACTTCTACTCTCTCGTCTTCGACATCGTCCACGGGCTGTACATCGCCCAGGGCCGATACGAGTTTGCCCACAACGACCTACACGCGGGGAACATCCTAGCAACCCCACACGATGGCACGGGGCGGATGTACTGCTACGGGACGGGTTCGGGCAGGACAAAGTGCGTGATTGGCGAGCATCAGAGTGCTATCGCAAAGATCGTCGACTACGGGACCGCAAGACTCTGCGTGGGGCCTGGCGGGGCTGAAGGGAGTACCATACTCATCTCGCAGCATCGCAACCTCGCCAGCTTCAACAGCGGCGACTACACCCCTGAGTACGACATCCTAACTCTTGTCGGGCCGGGGCTCTTCTTGGAGTACAGGAGAGAAGTCGAATCCCTTCTCAGCGCAACAGAGTATGCCGAGCTTTTCCGGATTGTTACGGGCGCCCCAATCACAGGGAGGTCGTATGGCGATATTCTAGGTGAAATGGGTGCACTGTACAGAGGGTATAGGCCTACCCTGGCCTTCCAGCGGTCTGTGGCGCGCCTGGGGAGTTCCGGGACGTTCCACGCCACGATCCTCGATTCTCTGATTCTCTTGATCAACTCACTTGAGGGAAGCATGAAGTTCGCGGAGACCGATTCCGACCGCGTGCTTCCGGTTGTGTGGTCCCCGCCTGTCCCCCTCTACTATGCAGACTCTGGGAAGGGGTTCGGAAAGCTGTCCGACCTGGTCTCGCTTACTAAAGCAAATGCGAAGAGGAGGAAGGAGCTCCTCCAGAGGAACAAACAGGACTGGGGTGTTCCGTGGTTCCGTGTCTACCAAGGAAGCCCGTACGAGGTGAGCAGTGCACTCAAGAAGCAGTCAGGTGGTCGCGGGGCGAACGACAGGAGATCACGCTCCACCGTTCACGTCGCGCTTATCGACATGAACGCCCTCCGCGCATACAAGAAGGAAAATTACACCTTCAATACATCGTGCTGCGGCTCCCATCCGCTCGACTTCCTTCGCGAAGAGTCCGGCGTCGTCATTAACGGGTCGTTCTTCGACTCGCGAATGGAGTACGTCCCCATCAGAAGCTATTCGCAGCTGGAGTCGCCCCGAGACTCTCTGAAGAAGCGCGTCTTCCCGCAGAAGGGTTCGGTGGGGTACGACTCTGACTTTGGACTTATCAGCATCCCGCGCGGCGGCATGACCATCAGGATCAGCAATGAGAGGGGTGGCGGTGCTAACTACTTCGAGAGTGCGCCCATACTGGCATATCCAGGTGCTACACGTAAGGATCTTGTGTCTCGGTTCCAAGATACACAGTATCAAGGAGGAGTGGGTGAGGTCTACAAGTACAAGTGCGACAATGTTGGCCCGGGGAAGAGAGTCACTAAGAAGGGACGCCAGATCTTCATCTCGGACAGGAAGGGGAGCTACGCCCAGAACTGTGGCACCATCGAGCCCGGAAACCTCTCCCATGGAATGAACCCGAACCCCCGCTCGATGCTGGCGCTCATCGGCGATCCACAGAACCCGAGCTATGTGGCGCTCATCGTGGCTGATGGTGATAGGAACGTGACCATCAGAGACAGTAAGAACGAGACAGGGCTCACCTTCGAAGATCTCGTTGATCTCGCAGCGCTTCTTGGAGCGAAGAAGGCCATCAACCTCGACGGTGGTTCATCGAGCAACATCTGCTGGTCCTTCGGTGGCGGCCCGAGCGGTTCGACAGACCAGCCCGTGTATTGCACTTCGAGTTTCGACCACCTCCCAGTGGGGAACCTGCTCGCTGTCTCCACAGCACTCTGATCTAGCTTTAATGTCTTAAAGCTGCACCTTGTACGAATAAGTGCTTTACATTTCGTAGTTCGGTATCACCCGCGAAGTTTCGATCTCACCGGATCGAAGATCTGTCAACCATCCCAGTGCTCGGAGACAAGAGGGTGCGAAATCGGAAAAGTGGGACACTGATATGGACGATTGTTGACAGAAAGGGCGACTGGTGGGTTGACCCCTGGTGACTCATGGCTTTCCAATTATTTGTGGTGCTACAAGAAATCCGCATGAGAGAGCATGGTCAATTGGGGGCCCTCGACCCCAGCCTCTAAAAGCAGACGAAGACTCAGATCACTGACTCTGAGATGTTTTTGTGATACTTGCGATTGTTTTCTTCTGTTTCTTGGCCCACAGACTATACCTGACAGAGAAAGCCCCGATCCCAACACTTTCTTTTCAGCTTCTCTGGCGTAGAACATAGCTCAGTGTAAAGATCGAACCTATCTAAAAGCAGATGGGTCGCAATGTCGGCTTCGACAGGGTGCTTGTCACCATAACGGTTTTTGTCATACTTATAGTCGCCATCTGGTGGTATCTGGTCAACAGGATGTACCGAGCAGCCGTATTCAACAACAAACCGCTCGGCATGAAGGTGAAAGTCCACACAGGAGACAAAAGGCGCGGATTGGACATGCGAATCAAGAGCGGCGACGGCTTTGTGCACGCAAGGTGGTACGATGACTTCCCTGGAAAGCGGACAGTCGTCTTCTGCCACGGAAACGTGGGCACCATCGCAGATCGTGGGTATATGGTCGAAATAACACAGGTCATTGGGGTGAATCTTGTGCTATTCGACTATAGGGGCTACGGGAGATCAGAGGGGACCATGAATGAAAGAACGATTATGGACGACACGCTGAACGTGTATGAGTATGCTGTGGGCGTGGCAGGCAAGGAGAACATCATCCTGTGGGGGGAGAGTCTGGGCGGGGCGGTCTCGATGTTCGCAGCCGTTTACGGGAGTTGCAGTAGGCTCATCCTAATGTCAACCTTCTCCAGCCTCCATGACGTACTCAAGCACTCCAATGTATCCAACTCTGTGAAGCGCCTGGTGGGGCCTGTCTTCATAGACTCCGTGAAGTCCATGCCTGCCTCAAAATGGGCACGGGAGCTCTGTTGTCCCGTTATCGTGATACACAGCAAGGATGACACGGTGGTGCACCCAAAGAACGCTGAAATGCTCTATGAAGCAATCGGCTCCGTGTCAAAGGAGCTCCTCTACGTGACAGGTGCACATGCAACGCCCCGCTTGTCGAACGACGACTTCAAGGTGCTAGCAAAGTTCATCTTCGCAGACAACGGCGAGGACTACACTCTACGCACGAGCGATGCAGAGCGTTTGGGCTCTATCATCGCAGAGTACGAGGATCTGTACAAGAATGAGGAGCAGAATGTGATAGACGATATCGCAGAGCGCTTCTTCGAGGACAGCTAGCTTGGTGTCTGATATGAGATATTCTCATATTACCTACCCGCGCTCTTGTTTTTGAGAGTTACAAGGGTCTGTGACTTTCTTCTGCTTCTCACGGTCCTTCTTGGACTGCTTGATGACTAAATTCTTTGTCTTAGGAAGGTCAGAGTCTCTCATTGACTATCACTCGCCTTTTCTTCGTCGTATAGGTCAACGAAAGAGTCACTGCTTGTGAGGACCCACTTCTCCCTCTCGTATAGAATGATGTCACTGATAATTGCGCTGTCGCAGTTGATGAAGACATCGGTCCTTCTCCACGGGCATCCGTTTTCCGCAGCCCACCTCAGCATGCCAAGATCACCGCCTTCTCCAAAGGTAGTGCATATGTCTCCCCAGGGAGCACCACAACTTATTGCCCATTTTAGTATGCCCGGGTGGCTCTCGTGAGCCGCACATTCACTGAATCCAGCACTGGGGAGAGGTGGAAAGATTTTTCGTAAATTCTTGCAAACATGACCCAGACAGACCTTTGCACACAAGTCATGCTTTAGTTCAAGCCACCTTCCTATTTCGTGCTTCCATATGGCCAAGGGGAGCCTGGCTGTGGTATGTGGCCAGCAGTCTTCCATTTGTGCTTAGCGGCACAGGAGGCACCATTTTCGATGTGTCATTCAAGTTTCAGTTTCACTAACGTAAAGTCACTCGATAGGCCTGAAACCCTCCTTCCGCGATAAACTGCTCTTTACCAACCACAAGAGAGCTTCCGGATGCTCCAGCAGATCTCATAGAACGCCTCTGGCCCTTTTTCTCCTCTTTGCCGTTGTAATATGCGTATTATAACGGTAGAGTCTGCGTCTCTCTGATATATTTCAAGTATATGCGGGGTTCTCGCCTTCTGGGCACAGTATGCAACAAATGTTACTCCCTGAACTGTGCAGTCGAGCATTTCCTTCCTCTTTCCCAGTATCCGAGCTGGGAAAGAGGAAGGGTAGTAATTCGTTACCAGAGGCATTCCCAGTAACTTCTTTGTCTCCTTCTCGATCTGATCAGCCAAAGTCCCACTCAAGAGGTAGTTTCTCAGTCTCAGTATGTGTTGTTCCATGTTTTACAAGGAAGTTTAGGGTTTGGGGTCCATGAGGGCAATGGGCCCAATTAACACATTTCTCTGATCCCAAGAATGCAGAAATGTTGGAGCGGTCTCGCGTAGACCTGATGGCCGCTCTAATAATCAGACAATGTCGAAAATAGAATACAGCGGGGCCGCTAGACTCCCAACAAGCAACCAGATAGAGATAGAACAGTTCATCACACGCGTCATCAGTCTAGCTTGAGTTTCATCAGTGTGAAATCTCCTGGAATGCTAGATGCTATCATCATCTTAATGCGAAGTCTATGAGTAGACCTATACTCCCAAAACACACGATAGATTGAGCTTTCTCTTCCACCTATAACATTCAAGAACACAAAACGTTCCATAGATTCTATGCGCATGTAAACGGTTGATTCTGTATCGTGTGTGTACAGAAATAGCTTGAATGGTGCTCTGCTACTTTCATGTCCCGCGTAAAGTTCACTAAACTTTTTACTCAAGTGTATGCGTTCATCCGTCTTGTTACCCCCAAATAACAACTGGGTTGAGTTCTCAACAAAGAACCTTTTAAGTTCCTCATCCGATACCACTTCCTCATCCGATTTCTCATCTGTTTCCATTTTAGCTCTAGATACACCCTTCGGTACGCGCCACCCTTCATCTGGGACCTCCAGGAAGCTGCGCAGTACTCCTCTGCTGTGTCATACAGGTAAGCCCAGAGACACTTGGGTTGCTCAGCAGCTTCTACAGTATTGTGAGAGATTCTCACATTGTTTATTAGCCGTAGGCCGTCACTCGCTCACCTCCTCGAACATGATCCTGAGAGGGTCGGGTTTTTCCTTGGGCCTCAGGAATGCGGCCTTCTCGACAGTCTCGCGGTCAGCAATGATGAATACGTTCTCCATGGCACGCGATATCGCCGTGTACATCATCTTCGAGTTCAAGAAGTCCCGCTGTGCCTTCTTGCGCTCCGGAATGACAATGATGACAATCGGCCACTGGCCACCCTGGCACGAGTGGATAGTGATTGCGTAAGACAGAGCAAGATCAGTGAGGCTTCTTGTTGCTTTTGCGTACTGTCCATCACCACCACGGTTTCTTACAGTCTTCGCTGGCTTGTGCTCGAACTCATAAAGAAGCTCCCCTGCAAGTTCGAACTCGACAGTCATCTTCGTCCCTTTGAACCCCTTGACAATACCAATGTTCCCGTTGTAGCACTTTCGATCATCGTCGTTAATCAGCTGCCTGATCTTGTCTCCCACGTGCCACTCCCTCCCCTTCTTGTCACGCCTCGACTCAGCAGTCCCAGTGCCGTATATAGCCTTAATGCGCTCGTTCATCGACTCGAGCGAGTAGGGACCGGCTGTTCCCTTCCAGGGACAGATGACAACAAAGTCGAGAAGCGGAACCTGAGCGTTCTTCATGGCACGCACAATTGCATAAAGAGAAGGGAGACCTCCTTCATCGACGCTGAAGGTCTCATTGTACACTAAGGACCCAGCATTGTTCGCTATGCTGGTGCAGTTGGCGTAGATGGCCTCGTCGTCCGTTCGGTAGACCCGTGTGAGCTTGGTCATGGGGAGAAGCTCGTTCTTCACAATCTCCTCGAAGAAGAGCCCTCTCCCCACTGCATCCAGCTGGTTAATGTCTCCCAGGAGCGTCAACTTCGCCTTGACCCCGAACTTGCGCATCTTGCGGAGGAGCACAAGGAAGTCGGCAGTAGAGAGCGTACTGGCCTCGTCTACCACAATGTGCTGGAGTGCCTTGAACCTCATGATGTTCTCCTTCCCATGGAGGCTGTATATCAGACTGCTGACGGTCGATGCGTTGTTGGTACCAACTACAGTCTTTATCCTTGCGGATGCGATGCCGTTGTTCGCAATAAGCGTCCACTTCTTACCCCACCGCTCCAGGTTGCCCACGATTTCCTTGATCAGTGTCGTCTTCCCCGCACCAGCAACGCCCGAGATGACATAGACGTTATTTGCTAGTGCGCGCGTCACAGCAGCCTTTTGCTCACTGTCGAGGTCTTTGCGCTCGAACCTGGGCTTCGGGGAGGGCCAGTACTTTTCTTTGCGGATGGAAGAGATCATGTGCGCCAGCTCGGAAGACTCGCGGTAGAAGCGAAGAGGAACGACGATCTGTCTTTCACCGACCTCCACGGCCTCGAACGACTTGCCAAACAGAGAGACGCATGCGTCAATCAGCCTCTTCGGGATGGCGAAGAAGTCGATCCCCAATGCGTTCTCCTCGTCGCAGTGCTTCTCCACGAACTTTATCACTTCCCTCTGGTTCTTTCGCACCTTCGCCTCTTCGTCCTCATCCTCTCCCTTCTTCACACCGCGCCCTATCGTCTTCTCTAGGCGCTTCCTGTATGCTTTGTCGAGTCCGAGTATCTTCTCGGGGTGACGCAGCAGGAAGGACGGGATCTCCTCATCCTTGAGCCCGCTCTTCCTTATCTCGCTTGATTTGATGCCGAGGAGAAGGATACTCCTCTTCACCTTTTCCCGCCTCCATGCATTGAAGAACTCGCGCTCCTCCCGCGCATAGAGAGGAGTCCTTAGTATCTTATTGCTCGAGCGCTGGAAGTGCGAGATGTTCCTCTCGAGGAACTCATCGGACATCTTGTCGATCATGGCAAACAGCTCCACCAGACTTCCGTCTACGTACTTCAGCAGGCTCTGCACAAAGTGAGCGCGGTAGAACATGGGAGTTGAGGTGTCTCGGATCACCTTGAAGCACTCACCGACCACACGGAGGCTCGGTGGGACGCGGAGGATTGGCATTGTCCCTTCCTCGAGATGGTATGTCCTCACAGGATGTGACTGCTCCTCCTTAGTCCCCGGGTCCGAAGGGACGACTTCCTCCTTCTTTTTTCCTATCCACAGGTCGGGTGGGGAAAGAAGGTCCTCCTCGGCCTTCTCCATCTCCTCATTGGCATGTCGAACTACTGCCAACTCATCCTCCGTGAGATTCGAAACAGAGTCGAGGAGCCCTTTGAAGAGAACAGTGTCACCCATCATCACTGGAAAGGATGCAAGGTTCGCCTCCAGCCTTATGTACTCCCCATTTGGCGTCTTTGCGGTGAGAGAAGACCCGCTACAAAAGAGAACTGTTCCTGCGATCTGCTGTGTCATTTCTTTTCGGGGGCGCCTTCACTCCACTTTTCGCCAGCCTTTAGTAGAAAAACACTCAAGTTACATTGATGTTGAGTCACCGACAGTCGCCCTGAGTCGGCACATGCATGTTAGAGGTTGCTGGGGTCTCTAGCTCACTGGGGAAGAATACGGAGTTAAATGCGCTTCCTCTTGGTGGGCACGGGTGAGTATGGGAAAGTGTGGACGAGTGGCACTTTCCCTGCGTTAGCACATGCATACCAGGAGTCGATGGGCACTCTTTAGCTCACTTTAAGAAGAATAATGAGTTTGATGCGCTTCCTCTTGGTGAACACGGGTTATCGGCGCTGGTGCATTCAACAGAATGGGTGATATCACGCCGGGAGCTGTTCGTGGTCACATGAAGTGTAACATGATTGTAAATACACTGTAAATACACTGTAAAGGCTGAATAAAGTCACCCAGTCGTCTGGTGTAGACGGATGTCTGGAAAATGTGAAACTCCTTCACAAAGCGACCTCGAAGTAGGTCGAAGTAGCTCGAAGTAGCTCGAAGCACTCACCAAAGAAATGTGAAACTCGAAACGAAACTGCACTTACTTAGTTCGGTGCCTTGGAGTTGTTCATCAAAAGAACATAGGCCTGGAACAAAACTGCTGACAACTTGACTGGACTTGCGCGTGAAGCTTTTAAGAGTTCAGAAAGAAAACAGAGCTGCAGTCCCCGCGCAAAATGCTCTAATTGGAGCTTCAAATACTACAGGGGTAGCTTGTCAAAGAAATATGTATATAGAACAAAGTGCACTCACCCAATCGGAAGCTTCGAGTACCTCACCAAAGAAATGTGAAACTCGAAACGAAACTGCACTTACTTTGATGAGAAGGTGCTCGAAGCTTGGAGTAGCTCACCGAAGAACATGGACCCAGGACAAAATGCAACTTACTTGACTGGGGTTATGCTTGATGCTTGCAACAGTTTGAGTGAGAAAATTGATAACCATTTTGCGCGACACTCAGCTAATTGGATTTGGGAATGGCTCTCACTGTAGCTTGCCAAAGGAACGTGAGTACATAAGAAAGAAGACTGCCTAATTGGAGTTCGAGATGAAGCTTCGAGTACCTCACGAAAGAAATGTGAAACTCGAAACGAAACTGCACTTACTTAGTTCGGAGCCTTGGAGTTGTGTCACCAAGGAACACGCCCCAGAAGAAACCTGTGACTCGTTGATCAGGACTCACTGATGGAACTTCTAACAGCTTCAGAAAGAAAAAGATCCCAGGGAGACCGCAACTCGCGCAATTGGCGACCGGGGGGTCTTCGGTGCAACTTACCAAAGAAGAGTGGAAGTCAGGACCAAACTGTGCTCACCTGATCCGAGCCTCGAAGTACTCACCAAAGAAATGTGGAACTCGAAACAAAACTCTTGCTCGGCTGATCCGAGTCTCGAAGTACTCACCAAAGAAATGTGGAACTCGAAACAAAACTCTTGCTCGGCTGATCCGAGTCTCGAAGTACTCACCAAAGAAATGTGAAACTCGAAACGAAAACTGCGGCTTACCTAATGGAGAGTTCGATAAAGGTTGGTGTGACCAACCTCGGAGGTAGCATGTTACCCACTCTGGACAGATAGCGAGAATCTAGAGTCTGGAAAGTCCAAATCTATGTAAGAAGCTGTGGTTATGGGCTTGCCACCGGTGGTGCTCCAGGTGTTCACTTCTTCCGTAAGAGCGTGCTCTTGAAAAGGCCTGTCCGATCTCCTGACCTCGACAGAGCCCTTTGCGAGCTTCTTGAAGAGAGAGACGGCTGTGAATATCTCCAGAGCCCTGTCGTAGTTGTCTGCGTAGACCATGAGCAGGTTTCTCTGGAAGACGGCAGCCTGTCCGGTGACAGCAGTGACAGCGTGCGCCATGAAATTCCGCACCACCGCGTTCGGCGAGCCTTCGAAGTGCAGGAGGGGATTTCCGTTGCTTTCGGCCACGTGCATCATAAATCCGAGCGCGCCATCATAAGTCTTGGTGAGAGCTTTGTGAGACCATGATATCCCATAGACTCCACGAAACTGTGTCTTACCGAGTCTCCAGTTGGTGATAACCCATTGGCTCGGGTCTACAAGCGCGCCCCTGCCGTGGAGCCGACACGCAACGCCTAGTGTTCTTTCGAGAAGCGCCTCGTATATGCTTGATGCGGACTGCAGCTCGGGAAATCGGTCGAACTCGAGTCTTTCTGAGTCGATTGCATTGCCTATGTCACAGAGAAGATGCCAGTCACCGTGTCTGAGCTCGGGCCTCACGACAAATGTAAAGCTCGCGTTCACGGACGTGGTGCTGTCCCCTCCTAGTCCGATGTCAAACGACATCCTCGGTATTATCTTCTTGAGCCAGTCTGTCGGCATCTTGCACACCCTCCAGTCCACCCGGCGCCCGGAGGTGAGAAGGCTGATGCTGTAGGGACTGTCTCTCAGGAAGGTCGTGATCTCACCCCTGATCACAGCCTTTGTAGCTTGTGACACTGACTCAGGGAAGCTGAGTAAGATTTCGCTTCCCTCTCTGTTCCTGAAGTCTATGCGAAGCGGGAAGTGTGTCTGGGCTGGTGAGAGGTAGTTCTCCTGTGGTGCGTAGGTCGTAATGATGGAGAGAGCGCCTGGCACCATCGGAACGAGGACATTTGAGAGGCGTGTAGCTACAGCAATCTTCAAGACCCTGAACTTTTCGTCAAGAGGCGAAACAAAGAAGTCGGGGAAGTCCATTTTACTGCTCCGGTCTTGTTTGTAGCTTTTCCTGTGTTCTATATATTCTATACATAGGTGTTCTGGTGAGCTTGCCAACCAAGCAGTCCCACACCCCTTCTTGACTGGACACTCCTTGGTGTTAACTTCTTAGTAGTGCATTCCCCTTTCCCTCATCCGTTCTTCTCGAAGTGACTGTTGCGACCCAAGACAGTACCTGTAGAGTTTGCAAGTACAAGAAGAAGTACAACAAGAAGAAGTACAACAAGTACAACAAGAAGAAGTACAACAAGAAGAAGTACAACAAGAAGAAGTACAACAAGTACAACAAGAAGTACAAGTCCAACCCCTGCACCTTTGTGACTCTCCTGTATCCTTCGGTCTATATATGCAATACATAGTGTGTTCTTTTCTATTGAGGACTTCTCTGCCCTTTATTTTCCTCTGCTCTCTTTACTCTCTCTTTGCTCTGTCTACTTCTTTCCCTTTCCCTTTCCCTTCTTGGCAGCAGTCTTCCTCTTGGTGGGAGCCTTCTTGGCGGGAGCCTTCTTGGCGGGAGCCTTCTTGGCGGGAGCCTTCTTGGGAGGGGACTTCTTGACAGGAGCCTCCTTGGCGGGAGCCTCGGCAGCCTTTCTCTTGGGCTTGCGTCTCTTGCCACTCTCGATCTTCTTGATGCGACCGTCGGAAGCACCGAGGACGTACACGGGGCGGATGCCACGCTGAGAGAGGATGTTGATGAGGATGCTTGGGGTGATGGTCTTTCCACCGACCACCTCGCGTGCGAGCTCGGACTGGGTCACAAAGCTCTCGAAGAGGTAGTCGGAGTAGAGCTGGAGCTTCCTGGCTGCGGCGTCGGACACGCGCTGTGCACCGGCTGCGGAAAAGATGTTCCTGATCTGTGGGATGGCAACACGGGCGCGGCCGGCCTCGACAAGTGCAATGGTGGTGGCTGCCTTTGCCTTGTCGAGCTCCTTGTTGTAGTTGGCCCGAGCGACGGTCGTCAAGGGAGGAGGAGCGTAGTCGTCATTGCCGTAGCCTGACGACATGAAGCGAGTTTCGACGAGCTCATCGGGGACTGTGGTCCTTCCACAGGCGACGGAGGATCTGACGGCCTTCGCGGCACAGTGGTAGAGCTCCTTCTCGACAACATAGCCGAGGAGAGTCTTGAAAGCGCCAGAGATATTCTTGGGAGATGCTCTTACACTGAAGGCGACCTGTCTGATGATTCCCTGCACCTTGGCGGGCTGGATGAAGCTGGAGTTCGTGGAGACTTCTTCGCGAAGCCTCTTGTCCATGCGTGCGGCCTCGTTGACCTTCTTGGCGTGGGCGTCCTTCGCCTTCTGAGTGTCACCGGCTTCTGGGGCATCTGCCATGAGACGCCTGGTCTGCATGGCTCTGGTCTCGAGGACATAGTGGCTGAAGACGCCGGAGCCAAAAAGGACAATGCGGAACCTCTTCATGGCCCTGCGGACCTGCTCGTTGCTCTCATATGCGATGGTGAGATCGGAGGGGTTGATGCGCTTCTTCTTCGCATCTCTCACAAGCTTGGACGCATCCCGCATGATGGTCTTGATGACCTCCTGGAGGACAGCGGTGACGTAGTAGGGAGTCGCAGCACCGATTCGGATGGAAGTGGCGGCCTTGGTGACCTTTGTCCTCTGCTTTCCGTTGGCAACGACGGGGTTGTTGTGGAGTCTTCCTCTCATAACGTTGGCAACACGGCCAGAGGGGAGGACAAGACCTGCAGACTTTCCATCTGTGGAGGCGTTGGCAGCCTTCATGCCCACAGCGTGGAGGTCAGTGGCGATGTCGCCGAACTGTGTGAACACCACCTGTGCCACATGCTTCACGGCGACGGTTCTCATGTCGAGACTGGCAAAGCCAGCGGCACCGTCAGCAAAAGCCTCGACTAGGCAGATAGAGAGATTGTTTAGGAGCACACCGCCGGGACCGGTGATTCCGATCTCGTCATTGGACTCCTCCTTGAGTAGTCTTCTGAGGAAGCTGCTGAAGTAGCCGGTTTTCTTGGGACGTTTCGTTGTTGTTTCTGTCATGTCTTTTTAGTGTAGTATTAGTGAGAAAAAATCTACGAGAAGTCTTTAGCTGCTTACTTTTGATGAGTCAGCATCCTCTAAGGAATTTGGGCTCAAAGAGATGAGGAAACCTCCCACGCACATGCTCGCATCATCTGAGTTCGCCACTTCCCATAAAACTTACCCGAACAACCGGGAAGGCATACTAACATCTACTAGTGAGTTGGAAAGATGGATTTGTGTTTACTTTTCGCAGCAGAATTATTGGCACCTCGACGAGCACGGACACCAGTCGTCTCACCCGAGATGGCAAAGCTACCCCACAGACCAGAGATGGATCTCGTCGTCTTCCTGATGATGCTGGCTTGGTCAGAGTACATAGCAGGCGAAGAGGACTGATAGAAGTCGGCGGGCTACCAAACCACTCTGGATAGCTCCATATGGACGCTATCAGAGATCATAACTATGTTCAACACAGTTATCGCTTTTTTCGACCCCGGGACTACTCACTAAAGTCGACGAAAGACGAAGATGATGACGAAGATGACGGCGAAGATGATGACGAAGATGACGACGAGATCGAAGATGATGACGAAGATGACGACGAGATCGAAGATGGCGGTTCCGAGAAGGGACTCTGCGAAAATGCTGGAGTCTTCTTCTTGACAAGCTTCTGTACTGACTTCTCCGCGCTTGGGTCACCTATATACAGATGCGCGATGTAGAGAGCGTAATCTGATCTATCGGGTATAAACTCGACCTCGCTCACCCTCCCGCCCCTAGTAATGATCCGGGTTATGTTGAAAGCGTCAGCAATTTCGTTGTCTTCCAGGAGTGCCGGGAAGTGGTAGTCGAGGGTCTTCTTGCTCATGAGCCCCTCCCACGTACTAACGCGCGTGTTCAGAGCCGAGAGCACCGGAGAGTAGGCTCCCGCTGTCTTTCCCGTCCCTATCGATACGTCGCGCGTCTTTGTTCTTGCCTCGAATGGAGTCTGACCCTCCGACAACTTCAGCACAAGAAACCTGCGCTTTTTGGTTCCGGGAGGAAACCTGAGCTGGCAGAGAAGGACTCTGGCCATGTCCAGTGCGTCTGACGGGTTTCTACTTCCGAGTACTAGTCTCGAGGCCACCGACTGAACCTCCTTCGGCTTTGCCGATATGATAGCCCTGAACTTGGCAAATGCCGGGCTGAGGTTTCGGTCGTCACCCATGGAAAGAAGAGGGCGCACCCAGCACGTCGGCACCTTTCTGGTCAGTCTAAAGGGCCTTCGCAGCGTCAGTTTCTCGCTCTCTACGATCTTGAGGAGGTTGTTTGGGTTCTTGGAAAGCCCCTTCGCCTTCAGTATGTCGCCCAGAGTGTCCACCAGGGGCACAAAGTCGCTTGCTTTCTTCCCTATGACGTAGATGCGCGTTCCCATTCCTATGCGGGAGTAGACAAGCGCACTGGCGTAAACTGATGCGAAGGTTAGAAAGTCGCCGTTCTGCGGGTACAGGAAGAGTTTATTGAGTCCCATGCTTCTTTTCTCGTCCTGGAAGGCTCTATACACATAGTCGGTTGGGTTTTCGGTGCCGATGATGAAGTATACGGGCTTCGTCTTCAGCGCCGAAGCAAGCAGAAGCGACGGGTCGAGAGAGTGCGACCCGCTTACTATTACGAAAGAGGCATCATCAACCTTAGGAAAGGCTTTTGCCCCGGGGATTGGGCTCTCTTCATATCTCTGTTGCACGAATATGCCGGTGACCAGCTTCTTTGTAATACCCTTCCTCAGGAGCTCAGAGTCTCTGCCCAGAAGCCACTCGGAAGGGCTTATCTTCTGGCTGACTAAACCCCAAGCGAGCGATTGCATGAAGTCGACTTGGGACACGCCTTCCTCTCTTTTCATCTCTCGGAAGAGCTCCCCGACATACTCCCTGAGCTCGGCCTGTGTCAGGCGCTCTAGGAACAGAGCATAGTCTTCTGCTGCTACTATGGAATCACTGGGCCTCCTCAGGTATTTTTCTAAGACTCTGGCCCTGGTCGCGGGCTTTATCGTGAACGGTACTGGGTCTTGTCCTGTTTCTTGTTGCATTTTAGGCGTTGGTGGCTTTGGCTCCTGAGATGTTCTCAGGATTTTGACTCGTTCTTCCTTATCTCTCTTCCTTATCTCTCTTCCTTATCCCTTTCCCTTTCTCTTTCCCTTTCTCTCTTCCCTTTCTCTTTCCTTATCTCAAGCTTTTGACTCGTTCCGTTTCTCTTTCCTTATCTCAGCAAGGACGCTCGCTCTGTTGGGACTGGTGCCAACCGAGAGCTTCTTGAGGTCTGCGAAGGCAATGAGCTCGTCTGTGGGTATTGATTCCCACTCGTAGTGGGCGCCACAGTAAACAACCCCAGCGGGTATCCTGCTTCTGCAAACCGAGTACGGGTTGTAGCACCTCCTGCTTCCGCCTAGCTCTCCCAGGTCTCTGTTGCACTTCCTCGTGTTCTTTGCGGCCACATGAAGGACACATCTGCAGTATCTTTCTTCCACATCGACCAGCATCGAAATGCGCTTAAAGTACGCCCTCTTTCTCTCAACCTTTGAGCGTGCGGCGTCCTTGACATACATTACGGTCTTCTTGTCAACCAGTTCGAGCCCCTGAGATCTTACAAAGTCTGGGAGCTGGAAAACTGCTCTGTCCACTTTCGGCGGCTTTACAGCTCTCCTCTGTTCGTAGAGCTCGATGAACACTTTCCTCCCGCTCTTTGTGCCGACAAGTCCCGAAAGTGGGTACACCTCTCTGCCACCCCCGGTCCCGGAGGCGTTTATGACCAACTGGATGATCTTCGGGACTTTCTTCACGAACTGGTATATGGAAATGGTGTATCTCTTTCCTTTTTCGAGCTGCTTGAGCTCGTAGGTGATTACCTCCGCCCTCTGAGACGGAACGGCCAGCATTTTACTCCTGCCTTCTAGTAGTAAAATGTGGGCCATAAACAAATTCCTAGGAACAAATAAGTCCAGCGAAGGCAAGACATGCGAGGAAAACGGAATAGTACTGAGCGGATTCTCCGCTCAGAGCATCACGAAGACCGAATGGTGTGTCAAGAAAGACGTAGCTGACGGCAAAGGGGGGTTCACTGACTCTCTGGACGCCTGTGCCTACGAATGTGACACGGTGAAGGTGACCTGGCGACTTTGCGCCAAGCCAAAGAAGGCCTGTCGGCTCGTGCTGAAGGGAAAAGTCGACATCTCAGGCTGCTGTGAAGACGATGACAGACACGACCATTCAGGAAACACCGTGCCCGACGCCGAGATGAAGATCGAAGAAACCATCACGGGGGAAGACGGCCCTGTCCACCAGTTGGAGCTGAAAGACTCTATCTTGGGAGGAGAAGGTCACGGCGATCACGATCACGACCACGACCACGATGGAGATCACAAGAGTGGGCCCAAGAAGGCTCTCATCTTCGAGCTCCTCCTCGGCGACTGCGACTCCGAGATCTGCGATGCAAGGGTGCTGAAGACCGGCATTCTCAAGCCGCGCGAGGGCTGCGTCCCCTTCACCTGCAAGGTCGGTCTCGACTGCGACGCATGCGAGCATCTCGAGTGTGGCGGCAAGATCTTCCTCCGAGTCCTCTACGGCACGTGTTCGCTCTGTATATGCTTCTCGCCCGACGATGTCAAGGAGAAGTGCGACACCATCGACATCGAGGACTCGGTCTTCGGGAACTTCACCATCAAGAAGAAGACCAAGCTCTTCGAGGACCGCCTCTACGAGTGTGGTGTGCGTGATGGGAAGATTGTGGAGGAAGGAAAGGCCAGCAACGAGTGCCAGTGCATCCCTCTTATTGGCTGCATCAACCTGAAGTGCATCCCCATCTGCGTGGACCTTGATGCGACCCTGAAGTGCAAGTCGGCGCTCAAGCTGTGCGCGAACCTCATCAAGGAGAAGACATGCATTGTGAAGCTCCCCTGCAAGGATTCCTCAGCGGCAATCTCGGGCTGCATCATTGTGAAGAAGAAGGGGAAGTCTTTCGAGACAGGTGAGATTTCAGGCGAGGTCTGCTTCACCATCAAAGACACCTGTCTCTACGACAAGGAGCTGCTGACTCTGACCATCCGCATCACCCAGGGTGCCAGGACCATCGCATCAAAGCAGATCAGTCCCGTCGGGCAGTTTCTCGGCCCCCAGAACCTCTCACTCTGCGAGTCTTTCATGTTCAAGTGTCTGAAGTTCGGAGACGGACCCATCAAGGTGGTCGCGACATCGCACTGGAAGACATACCTTATCTGCATCACAAAGTACGACACCCTGACCGAGGAGCGCAACTGCGACTGCAAGAAGGAGATCTGCAAGGAGTTGATCCCCGAGTGCGAAGTCCCTTGCAAGAAGTTGTTCCTTTCGCTCAAGAGGATCTGCTCCGGGGACAACAGCTGCATCACCGGGAACATCGAGACAGATCCAAAGTACACCGACCTCACTGGAAGCGGATTGACTGTGCTCGACGACACAAAGATTCCCTTCATTGTGAACGTGATGTGCTCCGACGGGGGTTCGGAGCACGAGAAGGAGTGCGACTGCGCCATCTTCAAGCTCGTTCTCCACACCAGAGACTGCAAAAGAGAGAAGAAGAAACACTTTTCGTCGAAATGCTTCATCCCCGTTGTTGTTGATTGCAGCGACCCGTTCTTCCCGCCTGAGTTTCCTCCTTTTCCACCCAAGAAGGACGACTGCGACCCCCCAGTCGACTGCGACATCGAAACATTCTCTCCCGGGTTCTGGTTCAGCGCCCCGCCGTCTGACGACGATCTGGCCGCTATCTTCGCCGCGCTAGGTGGAACTCTCGTGTATGGAAGCGGGAACTCACTCACCATAACCTCACCTGCCGCACTGAAGAACATCGGGCCTATGGGCGGAGACTGCCCGCTCATGGCTCCACTTGTTGATCCAGTGAGCGTTGACTCGTCTGTAAGGCACGCCCTGACGATTTTCCTCAACATTGAGCACTCTAAGCTTGGCGACGGGTGTTTGGGCGATCTCTGCTTCGTTGACATGGAGAACTTCGGCGAAGATGACCGCTTCGGTGTGCTGGACGGTCTCACAGTTCAGCAGGTCTCGGACGAGATCGAAAGCTTCGTCTCAGGAAATGGATGGCCAACTATCACCGGCCTCGACTGCGACGACATCAACAAGATCTCGGAGCTCATCATCGACACATGGCATGAAGGCGTGATAGACCCAGAGCTCATCGTCTTCTTCAACGACTGCTCTTAAGTCTCGGACGGTGGGTAGCCATCCGATAGAGGATGTTGGAGCTTAACACTTATACTAATTACACCAATCTTGATAAACATCAAGATCTAATAGCTTACAGCGCAGTTAGTTGCGTACCACGAGCATAGAGCCCGTATTCTTCCCGGTAGAACCACGCACTAACTTCCAAAGCGCTAGCTCTTACTTACTGGGTCTGGCTTCTGTTTATCAAGAGCACCAACTCTTGACTTGCTAACTTCCGACTGCTGTGTCTGGCATGTAGTTCACCAAGATGTGAATTGCTTGTCCCAACTCACCAACACATGACTCGACAATTCGCGATCACAAATTACCTGCGACCAAGTCAGCACCTGGCGACTTCGACCTGCTAACTTCAAGCTTGCACATTAGTGAGTTGGTAGCTTGCACTAATGTTTCTAAATCTTAACTGGAAGCTTGATGGTGACTTGACGCCGTTCGAATCTAGTTCATTAACATTTTACTTCGGTTCACCGCACTCTAGCGTGGGCTAGTGGGACTTCGATTCACTGACGACTGGCCTACTAAATAAAAAGTTCAAGTCATGCTCCTAAGTCACTAACACGCCAGTTAAAGCACTGGCTTTAGTCTACTAGAGCATGACTTGAACTGTTGGCACCGGCACGCTAATATGTGAGCTGGAGCTCGCAAATCCTAATCACATGCCGGGGGAAGCCGCCGTGACCTGAGCCTTCTAACTTACCAAGGCACGACTTCGGCCTGCTGACTTCTAACTTACCAAAGCAGAACTTCAGCTGCTTCTAACACATGACTTGGACCTGCCAACTTCCAAGTCAACAATATGTGGCTTGTTAATTTGCGATCAGAAATTACTAACCACCAACTCACCAACTTACTTACCGTGACTTCGACCAACTCACCAACTTCAACTTACTTACTGTGACTTGAAGTCAGAACAGAAAACGCGGCGTCAAGGTGTGAGAAGCTCAAAACCATGGGCTTCGGGTAGTGTAAACACCTACGCCTGAGTGTCATGCGAACGAGATGCGAAGAACTCTACATACATGGAGTTGTTGAGCGCACTTAAGCACTTTGTTTGTGCAGGTTGGAGCTTCTATCTCTTACACAAAGTGCTTATCTTGATTCTATCAAGATGGAAGTGCCTATCGGACTAGTCCGGTGCAGTAAGCGACGAGCTCTAGGATGAAGGGCGACATGAGTGCCCCGAAATACAAAAGACGCATACAGAGCATCCTTGTCGACATTCTATCCCTGTCATAGATTCCTAACACAACTAGGCCGGAGAGGAAGAGGATGAGCGAGTCGTTGATCAACATCGCCTGAAACTCCGAGAAACTGAAGAGGTTGTGCGAGTTTGACAATATTATGCCACAGAAGACGTAGTGAAGGATCACAAAGAGTCTCTCGTGCACCAGTTGTGACGAGAGGCTTTCTAGCCATCCCATTAATCCGGGGTAGTGTAAGCCTATCAGCGAGCTAATTAGAGCGATCTGTATGGCGGCAGTTGCTATATGCATCTTCAGGAACATATGGGAGGAGTTGGAGAGAACCGCATCGCTTGCCCATGGAAAGATCCGATAAGGCTCGTCGGGCTTAAGCTCGGCGAGATAGGACATCTTGAAGATCAGTGAGACAAGCGCCACCGCAGAGAGACAATTAACAAAGAATCGTGTAGCAGCAACCATTTCCAGTTTCTGGTGACCTGGCATTGGTTTTCCGTTTCATCCATCGCAAGACCAACTCATGCAGCTCATTGTCACACAGCAGTGACACTACAGCAGTCTGATTTCGGTTCTTCGCAGAAACAACTCACGCTTCTTTCGACTTGTCTTCGCCAGTCACTCTAATTGTCGGTTCTATGTGACAGAACTTACCAGTCTTCCTCTGGATGGTCTTTTGGAGACTTATCCGGGCTCAGAACAGGAGTTCTGTGTCTTAGACTATATTACTACTAGCAATACGCTTTCGTTTCGCTGGTATGCAAGCTACGGGGATTGCACCTGGGCGCAATGTGGTCTCGAAGGACGGGAGCTCAGGTTGATCGACTTCGAGTACAGTCAAAGCACCGAGACAGCAGAAGCCTAACAAGCCTAAGAAGCACCTAAGCGCAACCATTCTCCGTGGAACAATGTAATTATGTCACTACTAGTGACATACTGCGCTAGCTGTCCCCCTTCGGTGTGCACCGAAGGGTACGCAGCCTGTAGTACTGCAAAGTGTTCAGTGGAGCCGACATTGATTGTTGGAGGACCGAAGTCTCAGTGTACGCGGCCTGCAAGGCCTCTGGGAGCACCGTTGCACTTCCGGAGAATGGGGCCAAGCACCGGTCTCGGAGTGCAGAACGGAAAGGTCGAAGGTGCTATCCCTGTTCTTGAATGCCCCACTTCCGATAAGGGAGAGGGTGTGGGAGATGTACTGCGAGTTGGCTGACATTGGCGTCATACAGACCGACATGCACCCAGGGAACGTAGTATCGAAGGAAGAAAGGCTCAAGTTGATAGACTTCGAGTGCTGCATCGTTGCAACGCCGGAACTGATAAGGAATGGTCCATGAAAGTAACGGGAGTTGACCCACTTAGTGAGTTCAAAAGGCAATGACATGAGTCACTCTCATGTACTTTATTGCTACGGAGGATATCTAGCACTCTGATTTCGATCCTTAGACATGGGAAGTTGTTTAAAAGCACCCATCACTGGTCAGATGCATTCCCCGGGGGACACTGCGAACGGGGACAACTCCAGGAAGCTGCAGAGCACTACGCATACCCCGATTTTAGTGTATATCGAGAGTGAGCTGCGATCAATAGGAAATGTGTTCAAAGACAAAGCCAGCCACATCAAGGGGCTTCTTAACAATATAATCAAGCGGAAGACCGAAGTGTTTGCTCTATGTCACATAGTAGAAGATAAAGATACGTTCTTCGAGTTTTTCTTGCTCAAGATTCCCGGAGCCATTTCGGAGAACTGCAGGGTAGATGCAACATTCTTTTCATACAAAGAGCAATATAGCATAGAAGTAGGGTTACATCTATTGTGGATGTCATCCATTCGGTATATCGATCGCTGTGGCCAGTCCTGTCTCGCGAAACATATCATCAGCCGCAGTGAACTGATTAAAGAGCACCCAGGTCTCCTTTTGGACATTTTAAAGGGTATAATGGATACGATAATCGCTGGGAAGGACAAGGTGCTATGTTCCAGTCACACTCCGGGGGAACTTCGGTTCTTCACAGACAGTGTGCCAATGGTTCTTCTGGAGCTCTCGAAAGCAACTGACATGTTTTCGTCATATCCAGAGAGGTACAAGAACGAGGTACTCATCCATATATAGTTCTAAGGTCTTTGTCTCTTTTGGACAGCGAGTTCCTCATTTTGTCACTTCTATTGTATAGAACTTCTTAATCTCCAACTCTTTTGCCTTTTCTCGTAGTTGGGCGACCGTGAACTTCGAGAGATCCTTTTGTGTCGACATCAGCGTTTTATAGTTTGCGCTCAATCCACAAGGAGGAAACGATTATGGTTGGGTTGAGGTCCCGACCGGGCATCTAAAGTGCCATACTTCATATTACTAGTAGTAATATGTTTTCATTTCGCTGCTTCGCAAGCTACGGGGCTGTGCACCCCGGCCCTTAGGATGGACAACTACTGTTGGAGGAAGACATCCACGGCCGTCTCTTTTCCAAGGCGGTCCCAGAGCCCATCGAAGTGGGCCTTGAAGACTCTAGAGGGCCAGTGCTCGCTCACTTTCACCGGATACTTCTTATTCTTTGGCTCCTCACCTGAAGCGAGCTGCGATGGGATGTTGATGATGGACAGATAGTTCGCTCTTATGTCATATTCCTGCAAAATCCTCCTTTCAATGCAGAGCTGGAGTGAGTACTCGTAGTAGTTGCAGTGATCGAAGGTCTGGAAGGGCTTCTTGGCTTTCTCTCTCTCACCCGAACCTCTCTTCACCTCGAAGGCCTTGTAGTAGATGCCCTTCGAGGTCTTCCAGTCAACCAGGAGAAAGTTGCCACCTCTGTCCCTGAATACGGCGTCGATGATCGCCATGACGCCTTTGTCGCTGTAGACCTTCCACTCAGTCCGGTAGAGACTCCACCTTTCAGCATAGCCCTTCGAGAACCAGAAATCGCAGAGATGAGAGACAAGAGGGGTGTTCAGTTCTTTGGGGAGCTCAGGGCGCACTTTGCAGTCCTCCGGAAGCCAGTGGAAGAACTTCTCGAAGAGCTCGTGGTTCTTCGAGCCACCCTCGGCGCCCTTCTCCCACTTCTCGAGAATGTCAAGTATGTCCATGCCGTAGTAGGGACTTTCTTCGTTCTTCGAGGCAGCGAGAGCCCGCGCCTCTCTGTCGAAGGGGAAAGAGGCTCTGCTTATCTCTGAAACGGACAAAAGAGGACCTCCGTGGCTCCTGGACATCCCCGAGTAGACGTTGTCGTCTCTTGGGTGTCTGTTCTTCTCGTTGACATTCATCTCGTTTACATTCATCTTATCTTCACTCATTTGTGGTATTTCGCTATGTGTTGATCACTATTGGCAACTCGACGAGCACAGAAGACGGGAAAATCGGTCCCTATGTGAGAACCCGAGCAAAAGAAACCGGAAAACACTATGTCGCTCCCCTTAGATGAGATGTGCAAAGATAGCAGCATGCAGATGATAATAGGCCCCATGAAAGGTGCGAAGACACGGAATCTGCTCTCTAGGCTGGATTACTACGAGAAGGTGTTCAGGAAAAAGGTCTGCTTCGTGCGCAAGTCCGGCTGGCATCGCGAGGACATCGACACACCCGAGCTTGCTTCGTCCCGTGACGGAAACTTGTCTCGTGTATGTATTGAGGTTGAGTCCGCCAAGGACGTAGACACAGACGAGTACGACGTTTACGGGTTCGACGAGGCCCAGTTTCTACCTGACCTGCCCGAGGTCTGCCGTGACATCGTCTTCAAGAAAGGAAAGACCGCAATCGTCTCGATGCTCAACGGAACAGCCGACCAGAGGCCCTTCGATCCGCCCAGCAGAGCTTCGGAACTTCTGGCTCTGGCTTCCAACGTCGAGTTCTGTTATGCTGTGTGTGAGATTTGCCAGAAAAAGGCCTCATACTCCGCCATGAGAGACGGCTCGGGTGGTGGGGTCATGAAGGGGGATGTCGAATACATCTCAGTTTGCCTTGCCTGTGTGTCTGGGGATTAAGCCTTACCCAGGCACTCCTTGCTCCAGTTAATCGCCGGAAGCATGCAACGTGTTCATTAGAAATGAAGACGACAGATTTTCGTCGATAAGACTCGGTGTCTGTCCCACCGAAGCACAGGCAGTGGCGGCCTCACACTCGGTGGTAAGGACGGATGGGGAATCTGTGGTGGAAGGATCCCAGACGAGCCGGACCCTATCTCGCTGCTCTCAAGCACAAGAAGGCCCGCATGACGCCCTTCCTCATAAGGCGGTTGTGAGGAAGAAGAGACCCCTTCTTTCAGCCTTATACCGGTCGTTGACAGTGCACCGAGCATCAGCTGTGTAGATGGACCGTTCTGGTAGAGAAGAGGATAGATGGTGCACCGAGCAGCTGTGTAGAACTTTAACTTCCAGCTGATTGTCGAGAAGTATGATGGCAGAGTGCGTTGTGACAGCGTACGCACAGGAGCTACATGTCAGACCTTTCGTCCTTCCTTCCGTCTGGTCGTTGAGAAGTATGACGGTGTGCAGGTAGGAAAGAGCGATCACGCCAAGGCGCTACCAGCTGCAGCTGGATGTGTTCATTGCAAATGAACATGATACACTTTGTTTGATTGGGTAGTCATCAGCCCGACCTGCCCAGCTTGAATGCGGGTCCAAGTGGGCCAAAAGACTTTGTTGTGTCAGAAGATCCTGAGATGTCTTCCGCAAGGACGAGACTTTACACATTGTTCAAGATCATGGCAGCTCTCTTTGCCACTCATCATTGTCGTTATGGTCAGCCACGGGAGCACCTCATGCAGATGCAAGGTAAATGATGCTAAGAGGAGACACATTAATCTTCTCTTTCCTACATCGGTCATGGTTGCACTGGGGGCCCGTGACACAGCTTGCGTTTGTTTGAGCGAGGATAGCGAAGTCCACCAGCACGCAACGATCGATTCATCCAGCGAAGAGGCGGTTGTTCTTCACAGCACGAAGACAGCTTGCCCCCGGAATACATGGGTCGACAGTCCGCCAGAGGAATTTGTGTCTGATCTTCGTCTGTCTTTTCGCGGTGGTGTTGTCAGCCATTGTATGATCGTTGTTGCGAAAGAGATGGCCAACCAGCCGCGACCTTCCCAGAAGGAGGAAGGCGTGGATGTGCCGCAGAGAGCTGTTGCAGAGGCATAAGTGATAGTGGCGTTCGTAAGCCGTATCATGATCTGATAATCTTCCGGGGAAATAAGGCTGTCTCTCCTGCGAAGAGTTATGTTATGGTGGCTGGGTGATGTCTGAGCCTCTCTTTTGGCTTGCCACCCTATCCAAAAGACCGTCAGAGCAAAAATGCTTCGTCGAACGGGAGACGCTGAAATGAGTCCTACAGGAGCAAAATTTCCAGTACTATTTGGGATGCTTGTGGTCATCTTTTTCGTCGGCTTATTTATAACCTTCTCGATTGGTGTTACGGGGTCATTGAGGAAGTTCACCCCGTGCACCTGCACGATAGAAAGTACCGAGGTGAGATTCGTTCATTACAGCTACCCAGTTGACCCGGAATGTCTTCTTAATGCGATGTCAGTCTGCATGACCGAGGGAAGCAGGGTTTCAGAGTCCACAACGATAGAATCGTCGTGCAGGACCGAGGGGGTCGTGCAGAATACCACGAAGGCTGGCTTCCACTTCAGGGCTTCCATCATATATTCCGGTTACACGTGGGATCGCAACCCACCAAAAGCTTTCATGCACCTCTTTGTTGGCCTTATGACTCTCGGTATGTCATTTATGATATTGTCTCTCATCGGAATATGTCTGTTCGTGAGATACGACCAGCAACACCCCATGCTCACGTTCCCAGAAGAGGATGAGGCAAGCGGAGAGGATGGGGAAGTAGGTGAAGGAGAGGGGGTGGCGGAGGCATAAGAAACGACGACAAATCTATAAGATAGATTCTTTCATTCGATACGAACTATGTAAGTCGTATCATGTTCTTCGATATGTTCCGAAGATCCTCCTCGACCTCTTGGGTGGACATAACGTCCCCGTACTTCGTTGTCTCGACGGCTGCTGGTGTAACCCCCAGGCCCTTGTAGAGCAAGTTGTCACCTTCGCCCATAGAGAAGGTGTAGATGTAGTTAGAGGTTGTCAGGGCCTTCTCGCCGGATAATACGCCTGTGACCGAGACATACCAGACCTCTGCGTCTGCATTGAAGAAGACATCGACAGAGGGAAGGGGAACCTTCTTGTAGTCTCTGCGCACTCCCTCTTTGAGTGCTTCGATGATCTCGGCGACCTTTGCCGACTTGTGGCTTGCGGTGGCGATGTCGAGGTCCTTCATCTTCAGGCCAAAGAGATCAAAGCGCCTCTTCAGATCTGTGGACGTTCTCTTCTTCCTGTCGACCACGGTCCTGTATATCGTGAACCGGTCGGTTACGCCTGTCCCAGTCAGCTCTCCGATGACGTAGGATGGTTGCCTTGCAAGATTATCTATTATTTTGTCTGGTGTTGTCACCGAGAACTTTATCCCCCTTGTCCCTTTCCTCGACATGATTTCGGTGAGTCGGGAGAAAAGGTCACCTCTTGCCTTGTCTATTGACGTGTAAGTCCCGAAGACGTTCTGTGAGTACCCGAGGCCTTTCGCGGGGCTTTCAAAGTCCTCAGGCACCAAGCTGGACCTTTCCCAGTCGTTTGTGCTGTGTACGATGACATATACTGGCAATTTCTCCGATATCTGCTCCATGAGATCCCCTGTTCTGGTTAGGAGCTTCTTGTCGATGAGTGACTCAAAGAGCGACTTCTTTGTGATGCCTTTGCCGCCGCACCCGAAGTCGGCAGGGAGTATTCCTGACTCCTTGGCCTCAGTGCAGACTGCCTGCAACTCAACGAATTTCCACTTCTTCATTTTAGCGGCCTTCTGCGGTCCGTCTCCTAAAACCAGCGAAACACATCCGCCGAATATGAACCAAGAAAGTGGCACTAGCAGTGCCGAGACTCACTCAGAAGTTCGGAAGGTAGAGGAAAAGGCTTATGGCTCACACAGGGAACACGAGATACGTGTCCTATACCAAGAGAAGGTGTTCCTCAAGGAGAACGGAGAGAGCGTAATGATTGACGTGCTCGATCCAGAAGACTTCCCGGTTGACTATTAGTCTTCTGGCGACTTAGCTATGTAGAACATAGCGGATTAGATTGTGGTGTTCCGGGGTTGGCGCTGCCGAGGTCAGGTTCGACCTCTAACCAGATCACAATCTCTTGTGACACTCATAGAACCTTGTAATCATTACAAGACTCGCCTCTCCCTTTCCGCTTCATTTACTGGTACCTCTTCTCCACCAAGCACGGGATCTCCGAGTACTTCATGTACTGGTAGGCGCGTATCCTGTGCCAACCGTCGTATATGACTGCACAGTGAGGGTACTCGCTTTCTCTTTGGTAGATGACCTCAAACGGGACAAGAGCTTTCCCCACCATAAGCAGCTTTACGTGATATACGATGCTCCTTGTGTCGTAACAATCTATCTCTTCGTCTGCGAGTCCCAGAGACAGCTTTATCTCCTCATCCGAGACCTCGTCGCACGAGAGGGCGCCCTGCCCAAACTTGATTGACTGCTCGTAAGTGATCGACTGCATCAGTGAATGGGTATATTGGCGCTGATTTGTGCTCAGTTATGCTGCCGTGATCGTTTCTGCGTCCTGTCGCGATTGTATAAGTATTTATCCTCATTGGCCAGTTCCTCGCTCTGACGGAAGGGCGTTCGCCTGGATACTCACCCCAGCACGTACACCACTCTAGTATCCAGAAGATGAATAATTGGATGATCTGTTCCAACGCCCCTTTCGTAACAAGCTCCTCGCTAAGTGCTATGTCACCCAACGCAGATAAGCGGACAGTATATTCTTCCTGCACTCGGCCAGGATACTGCATAGGAGTGTTAAAGAGAACACAATGCTTGAAATCACAAGGGTGCAGAATTCAAGTATATTTTCCACTTCGAATCGAACATCTTCGTCTCTGATCCAGCAGGAGTGGCTAGACCCATTATAGTAGTCGCTAGCAACATGCTCGCTCATGCGAACGTTCGAATCGGTGCCAACGAGGGGATAGGGGAAATCAGAGTCTGATATGGTAACAAAGGCTTTAATGCCGTCTACTTGAAATTCCACGGTGACCTTAGCGCACCCATAGGTGGTCAAAACGCCAGGATAGCGCCACGTGCATGTTGAATTGAATAGGGTCGTGTTCTTAACCACACAGGTAGCTTCTTTCGCCTGGATGCTGAACTTAGTTAGGCTGTCTGGTTCTAGGTAGAACCCCAGAAAAACACGCCACCCTACCAGAGTAGAAAAAAGCATAGCGATGGATAAGATGATACATAGATGCTTAATCATTTGTTTTGTGCTGTCTTCTTTACACAACTGGTTTTCTGCATTGTAAGGAAAGAATCGTCACTCTAAGACTGGAAAGACGACACATCCCGTTAAGAAGACTGAATGAGAACTTAGCTATGTCATACATAGCCCGCCAGATGCAAAGATCTCACCTTGCATCCTAATATCTAGAAGGTATTTCCTCTAGCGCAACCATTCTGTCCGGTGTGGCGTCAAGTCCCTCACTAAGCGCCATATCTTCCCGACGCAAGCAAGCAGACAGTATAATTTTCCTGTATCTGATTAAAATGGAACATAGGATAGCGAAGACGGAAGCGCCATTGGCCACTATAATGATGTAGTATGTGAGCATGTCATGGATTTTGAAGCGGACTTCTTCCCCTCTAATCCAGCAGGTGCGACTAGACCCATTGTAGTAGTCACTGGCAATATGCTGGCTCATACGCACGTTCGAATCGTTGCCAACGGTGGGGAATGGGAAATCAGAGTCCAGTATCGTGATGAAGGTCTTGATGTTCTCGACTTGGTACTCCCCGAAGTCTGGTGGACCCAGGATACCTTTAGGTACAGCGCAGTACTCTATGGTGGCATTGGCACACTCATAGGTGATCACAGTGTCGGGATAGCGCCACGTGCATGTCGAGTTGACCAAGATTGCGCCTGTGACTGTGCAGACGGCATTTTTGGCCACGAAACTAAACTTAGCCAGGCTAACTACTTCGGGGTAGGTCACTACAATGATCGCAAATGCCAACAGCGAGGCTAGAAGCACCATAGACGGAAGGATGATGCACAGCAGAGTACATGTGTTAGCTTTTCTAGACATTTCCAGCTACTTCTTGGCTGCCGTCCGCTTTTGTGATGAGCTTGGTGGGAAGTATGTATCCGGCAGGTGTTGCTGCTCCTGCCATTTATCCGCTCAATGAAGGTCATTCTAAGGCTGAAGACTCGGTTATCACTTGCTTGCTGAAGAAGGAGGGATTTCCTCATCTGGGTGATAGTGGATTCGTCGAAGTACTCCACCCAACCGGTGTAGAGAAAGCAGGTCTTTCCCATCTCGATATGATCAATATTCTTCAGCTGAAGTGCGCCCTGTTCGTTCAATTTGTGTTTTGAGCGTTATCTTCACTTTTCAGCCACCCCAAGAAGCTGCGAAGCAACTCAACACTTCCGACTCGGCGCTTCTGACTTTATAGCGCAGCTACGCAGTATTACATACTCACCTAAAGGTACGTACCCTTCGACTTGATACTTCGAACTTTGTCTCAGATCAGGGTCAAAACACTTCATCTTTGTGCATTAGGTCTGTGCTCAATAACTTACTGCTCGACCTTCGACTCGACACTTCTGACTTTGTCTCAGATCAGGGTCAAAACACTTCATCTTGATGCATTAGGTCTGTGCTCAATAACTTATTGCTCGACCTTCGACTCGACACTTCGAACTCAGACCTTCGACTCGATACTTCCAACTCGACACTTCGAACTCAGACCTTCGACTCGATACTTCCAACTCGACACTTCGAACTCAGACCTTCGACTTGATACTTTGTCTCAGATCAGGGTCAAAACACTTCATCTTGATGCATTGGGTCTGTGCTCAATAACTTACTGCTCGACCTTCGACTCGACACTTCTGACTTTGTCTCAGATCAGGGTCAAAACACTT
>SDBT01001772.1_pt1 | contig 38542 bp, 23 predicted proteins | sample 2277101 | NCBI WGS metagenome assembly SDBT01 (sample SAMN10404973, study PRJNA504765) | marine sediment metagenome | isolation source: marine sediment core GS10_PC15, 103 cmbsf | place: Arctic Ocean: Southern Knipovich Ridge | collected 2010 | reverse complement strand
GACGATACCCTTTCCAGGAGGATTATCGAGGAATTTATTCAAAAAACAGACGGACTGGACCTGATATCGTCCAGTGGGGATCCGGTTGAAGGAATCAATATTCTGAAGAAACATGACGAGATCCATTTGATCTTTCTTGATATCGAAATGCCGGAGATGTCGGGCATTGACTTTCTCAATACCCTGAAGAACCCTCCCCAGATAATCATTGTCTCCTCCAAGGGGAAATATGCGGTGGACTCCTATGAGCATGATGTGACCGATTACCTGTTGAAGCCGGTAGAATATGGCCGCTTTTACAGGGCTGTGGCCAAAGCATTCAAGCGGTTCGAGCAAATGACCGCCGAGCAGATGGGCAAGGATGAGATATTCATCAAGAAGAATGCCACGCTGGTGAAGCTCAAGTATGACGAGATCCTGTGGGTAGAGGCATTGGAAAACTATGTGATCTTCAATACGTTTCGCGATAAGTACACCATCCATTTCACCATGAAGGCCATCGAGCAGAAATTGCCCGGGTCCAAGTTTACACGGGTGCACCGGTCTTATATTGTGAACACGAGTTGCATCAATATCATCGAAGACAACCATGTGATCGTCAAGGTTGATGATGGAAATAAATCCATACCCATCGGTAAGTCCTACAAGGAAAAACTAATGCGTGACATCAACCTGATCATCAAGTAACCCATGAGTTCCATCCGGCAGTTGTTTCTGCAACATGTTGCACAAACTTCTGATACCTCACTTCAGTTTGAGATAGAGAAAGCTGAGGGGATCTATTTTTACGATACTTCCGGGAAAGCTTATATCGACCTGGTGTCGGGGGTGTCTGTATCTTCATTGGGTCATGGCCATCCTGTGGTGTCAGATGCCATCAAAAAACAGGTCGATCGCTACCTGCACACCATGGTCTATGGTGAGTTTGTGCAGTCTCCCCAGGTGAAGTATGCCAGCTGGCTTGTTGAGCATCTTCCGGTCGCGATGGATAACGTATACTTTGTGAATTCCGGAAGCGAGGCCATCGATGGGGCTATGAAACTGGCCAAGCGGTTTACAGGTCGGGCTGAATTCCGTGCCTTCAGGAACGCATACCATGGATCGACCCACGGAGCCATGAGCATCCTTGGGGATGAAAAATCCAGGTCGGGTTATCTGCCCCTGTTGCCTGGGATCAAACACATGCGGTTCAATCATGTGGATGACCTGGATCTGATTGATGAGCGGGTGGCGGCGGTTGTTGTGGAACCCATCCAGGCCGAGGCCGGGATTGTGGAACCTTCGGACGATTTCCTGGCGCTGGTCCGGAAACGCTGTGATGATACTGGGGCCCTGCTTATCCTGGATGAGATCCAGACGGGAATGGGGCGAACCGGCCGGCTCTTTGCATTTGAACATTACGGGGTCGTTCCGGATATCCTTTGCCTTGCAAAAAGCTTTGGTGGAGGCATGCCGCTGGGAGCTTTTATATCCTCCCGGGAGGTGATGCAAACACTCACCCATGATCCGCCGCTGGGCCACATTACTACTTTCGGGGGTCACCCGGTTTGTTGTGCAGCCGGACTGGCTGTACAAACTTATGTGGAGGAGGAGGACCTGATGAGCCACGCTGTTTTGATGGAGGAGCGATACCGGTCCGGGCTGAAACATCCTTTGGTTAAAGGGTTGCGGGGAAGGGGATTGTTCCTTGCAATGGTGCTGAACGAGGGTGTTGATGTGGGTAAATTTATTTCCCTGGCTTTTGAGAACGGACTGGTGATCGATAGGTTCCTTTTTTCCGGTGATTCATTCCGGATCGCACCGCCGATGATCATCAGTGAATCGGAGGTGGATGATTCCATTCAGAGGATCCTTCATACCCTGGATGTTTTACAGCAATAAGAAATTGTATGATTCTTCGTTCATATAGAGGTATGACCAGATTTATCTCCACACTTGTTTTATTAATTTTTATTTGTTTGGGTCATGCCCAGACGCCCGCAACCCTTGAGCTGGTAAAGGCAGAGGGTGAGCTGCAGGAGCTTTTTACCGAACTCTATTCCGACAGCCTGTCTGAAGTGAAGCCGGTTTTGAACAGCATTCGGGAGATCATGCCGGAAGCACTGGGAACCGAAGGGGCCATGGAATTTCCATGGAGCAAACTGGACCGGATCGGGCGAATCACTTCCGATGACGGATATGTGAGGATCTTTACGTGGCATGTGACCGATGACCCTGACAATTACCGCTATTTTGGTTACGTTCAGGTGGCACAGAAAAAGGGCAAGGTGAAGGTTTATGAGCTGGTGGACAACCTGAAGCAACAGCGAAACCGGCAAAAACTTGATCAATCCATCGAAGACTGGTGCGGCAAATTGTACTACAGCATCATCACACGGAAATACAAGAGGAAAACTTACTATACCCTTCTGGGGATGGACTTCAACAATGTGCTATCTACCATTAAAACCATTGAGGTCATGGAAATCCAGCGCAACAAACCCCGGTTTGCACAGGGATTCTTTTTTAACGGGAGGGACCGGGTGGACCGGTTGGTGCTGGAATACTCTTCCCAGGTGACCATTTCTGTGAGGTATGATCTCCGGGTGGAGATGGTCACATTTGATCACCTGGTGCCATTCCATCCAATCTACAATGGCAACTACGAATTCTACGGTCCGGACGGCTCTTTTGACGGGTTGAAATTTTCCGCCGGCACCTGGATCTTCCAGAAAGACATCGATGTTCGCAATATTGACTGACGTATTGTCAGTTTTACCTGATTGGCATATCATTTGTCATCTTCGTGACCAGATATAAAACATAAATTCTTGAACGATGCAGAAAGGCAGAATCAATATTACCACGGAGAACATTTTCCCTATCATTAAAAAATTCCTCTATTCGGACCATGAAATATTTATGCGGGAGCTGATCTCCAACGCAGTGGATGCCACCCAGAAACTGAAGACCCTTGTTTCGGTGGGCGACTTCAAAGGAGAGATGGGTGATCTGACCATCAGGGTCAATGTCAATAAAAAGAAAAAAACCATCACCGTAACTGATGCGGGACTGGGCATGACTGCCGAAGAGGTGGAAAAGTACATCAACGAGATCGCATTCTCCAGCGCAGAGGATTTTCTTGAGAAGTATAAAACCGACAACAATGCCATTATCGGTCATTTTGGCCTGGGATTCTATTCATCCTTCATGGTATCGGAAAAGGTGGATATCAATACCCTCTCCTGGGAGGATAAAGCCAAAGGAGTAGCCTGGAGCTGTGACGGCAGTCCGGAGTTCACACTGGATGAATCCGACCGAAAAGTCAGGGGTACAGAAATTACCCTGCACCTGGATTCAGACAGCAAAGAGTTCCTGGAAGAAAACAGGATCAGTGAATTGCTTGAAAAGTATTGCAAATTCCTGCCCGTAGAAATCGCTTTCGGTAAGGAGAAGGAGTGGAAAGACGGCAAAGAGGTGAAGACCAAAAAGGACCGGATCATCAATGATACCAAACCGCTGTGGACCCTGCCGCCGGCTGAAGCGAAAGATGAAGACTATGCTGATTTTTACAGGAGACTCTACCCCGTTGCGGAAGACCCCCTGTTCAACATCCACCTGAATGTGGATTATCCGTTTACACTCACAGGGATCCTCTATTTCCCCAGGATCAAGAACAACATTGAGATCCAGAAGAACAAGATCCAGCTTTACAGCAACCAGGTATTTGTGACCGACTCCGTGGAAGGGATCGTACCCGAGTTCCTGACCCTGCTTCATGGAGTGCTGGATTCACCCGATATCCCGCTCAACGTATCCAGAAGCTTCCTGCAGAATGATTCCAACGTAAAGAAAATAGCATCACACATCACCAAGAAGGTGGCAGGCCGTTTGGAGGAGATCTTCAAGAGCGACCGGGAGAAGTTTGAGCAGAAATGGGACGACCTGAAGCTGTTCATTGAGTATGGCATGATGTCGGACGAGAAATTTCACGACCGTGCTGTGAAATTTACTTTGCTGAAGAACACAGAGGGTAAATATTTTACCCTGGAGGAGTATGAAGAGTTGATCAAGGCGGATCAGACCGATAAGAACAAGACACTCATTTACCTTTATGCCACCGATAAAGCAGAGCAGTACAGCTATATTGGGGCAGCCAAGGCCAAAGGATATGATGTGTTGCTGATGGACGGACAACTGGATACACATTTCCTGAACCACATGGAATCAAAACTGAAAGATTCCAGGTTTGCAAGGGTGGATTCGGACATCATCGATAAGCTGATCGATAAGGAGGAGTCCGGGGAATTAAAACTGACATCAGAACAGCAGGCCGACCTGACACCGGTATTCCAGTCACAACTGCCCGGAAAGGAGATGAGTTACTTTGTAAGCTATGAGTCATTGAACGAGGAGGACCAGCCGGTGATGATCACCCAGAGCGAGTTCATGCGACGCATGAAAGACATGCAGGAGATGAGCGGACAGGCGTCCATGTATGGGAACATGCCCGATTCCTACAACCTGGTGATCAATGCCAACCATGCACTGGTGGGAAAGATTGCAGAGCAGACCGAAAAGAAGATAGGTAAGAAGCTGGAAGAACTGCGTACCCAAAAGAGCGGACTCTCCGAGGAGCAGCAATTGCTGGAGAAGGCCAAAGAGGGGAAGAAAGAGGAGGAGGTCCCCCAGAGCGAGAAGGACCAGATGGAAGAGGTCAATAAAAAGCTTAATGAACTGGAGAACAAGCGCATTGAGATGCTGAAAAAGCATGGGAAGGGACAGAAGCTGGTAAAACAGCTGATCGACCTGGCGCTGCTTGCCAACAACCAGCTGAAGGGAGAAGAACTGGCTGCCTTTGTGAAAAGAAGTGTGGATTTGATTAAATAGAAGCCGGCTCCTGGTCCGTTTTGATCAGGGAAATGTTAAAGAAACAACGTTTTAACCTCCTGTTTCAGATAGTCGATGGCGATCTGGGACGGGGGGGTTTTTAATTCTGTCAACCGCTCAAGGATCAATTTTCCCAGGGTGGGACCGGTGGAGCCGGGCTTTAGTTCAGCTGCCGCATTGTTAATAAGGTTGATAATCTGATTTTTGGCCATTTTCACCTTACTCCATGCTTCGGTGCTTATATAGATCTGCTGTGCCAGGTTATGGTCGTATTCAGATTTGATGCTCGTGAGTAATTCCGATTGGAGTTGCCTGGTACTGTAGTCCGGCCGGCCGATGCGCATGATCATGGAATCGGGTGAAATACGCTCCAGCAGCAGGACGATGCGTTCATAGGCCTGCAACCTCACCGGAAGAATGTCATCGGTGATATGCATGTTAAATTCACTTTCCCGCCTGCTTTTTTCATTCCTTGACCAGGTTCTGAGCATGACCCAGGCGGTCAAAAAAACAATGAATGCGGGTAATGTATATTTAAGGATTTCAAGCAGAACATCCATGTTGATCTTTTTTTGAAACTTGCTTCACACAATATTAACTAATTTATTACGAAAAGTGTATTTTTGATCTCGGAAATGCTAATGATCACAATCTAAAATTTTAACCAATGGAACAACTTTCAGCAAGAATTAAATCACTATCTCCTTCGGCCACAATCGCCATGAACCAGAAAGGTCGTGAATTGAAGGAAAAAGGTGTTGACGTGATTAACCTAAGTGTAGGAGAACCCGATTTTTCAACCCCTGATCACATTCATAAAGCAGCTAAAGAGGCAATAGATGGGAACTGGGACCACTATGCACCTGTGGCTGGATACCCTGATCTGCTGAAGGCCATTGTGGATAAATTCAAACGCGAAAACAACCTGGACTATAAACCTTCCAACATCATGGTAAGCGTGGGTGCAAAACACTCCCTGGCCAATGTGATGATGTGCCTGATCGATAAGGGTGAAGAGGTCATTGTACCGGCTCCCTACTGGGTGAGTTATGTTGAGCAGGTGAAGATCGCCGAAGGGGTAAACGTAATTGTCGATACTACAGTTGAGGATGAATTTAAGATGTCTCCTCAGCAGCTTGAAGATGCCATTACTCCCAACACCAAAGCAATGTTGCTCTGTTCTCCTTCAAATCCCACCGGAAGTGTCTATACCAAAGCGGAGTTGAAAGCGCTGGCAGATGTGATCGCAAAACATCCCAATATGTATGTGATCACTGACGAGATCTATGAGCATATCAATTTTGTGGGCGGGCATGAATCCATCGCCCAGTTTGAAGAGATCCGTGACCGTGTTATTATCATCAATGGTGTGTCCAAAGCATATGCCATGACAGGCTGGAGGATCGGTTATATGGCCGGCCCTGACTGGCTGGTGAAGGCATGTGGCAAGCTCCAGGGACAGATGACCTCCGGGGCCACATCCATTGCCATGCGTGCAGCACTTGAGGCGCTGACCGGCGACCAGAGCTGTGTGTCGGAAATGCGTGATGCTTTTCTGAGAAGGCGCGACCTGATCCTGGGTCACATGGCCGGGATTGACGGTGTGAAGTGTGCCACCCCGGGAGGAGCTTTTTATGTGTTCCCCGATTTCAGTACCTACATTGGTAAATCAGTGGATGGACGCAAGATTGAGAATGATATGGATCTTTGCATATACCTGCTTGAGGTGGGACATATTGCAACAGTTCCTGGTTCTGCATTCGGCGCTGATGGATGTGTTCGTATCTCCTATGCCAATTCGGATGAGAACCTGGAGAAAGCGATGCAGCGGTTGAAAGATGCGTTGGCAGCGCTTTCGTAAATAATAATCTACAGAATACTCAAACGGCTCTGAACCATTTGCCTCCAGAAGCTGAGGCGCAGGAAGATTTTTGGTGTACGCTTTCGAACACCCCTGTCGCGCTTTCGTTCAGAATCATCATATTTTAACAATTCATAAAACAATACTATAAACCTGTGGCATAATCCATTACGGAGCTTGGCACGTGGATTGTATGATGTGTGGCAGAACCTTAAAACAATAAAACGCAAGAGTCATGAAAACAACAAAACTTTTTTTAAGCATCGCACTGGTTGTCCTGACAGCCAACTCATTCTCACAACTGTCATTCAATGATAGATTATTTTCTAAGCGTAACAATGAGGTTGCCAATTATACTGCCTGTTACAATGCTGAAAGCAGCAAGGTCTCCAGGGATGCATATGAAGCCCCTGAAGTTTCCAGTCCCTGTATCATAGCTCAGGTTGAAGTTATATACGAAGATGAGATCGCCCTGGAAAGCTGGATGACCGCTCCTTTCGAAACCGGTTTGGAAGAAGAAGAGCTTAGCATTGAGTCATGGATGACTGCCCCTTTCGAGGCCGCCGAAGAGATCGAGATTGAAGAGTGGATGACCACTGCCTTTATCTAAAACCTTTCATGACATTGCGTTCCAACATATATTTCGGGAAACCGTCTCAAACGAGGCGGTTTTTTTATATGCGTTTGGAAAGTAATTTTTGATCATCGTGTTCTATTAATTCCTGGTGACAAACCAGGACATTGTTTTTTTCACCATGCCAGTAATGAAAACCATTTCCCTGGCAATCGCGGTAATCCTTACAGTTGGCACACATTCCTTTTTTTGTCCAGCTTCTGTTTCTGAAGGGTTCAAATTGGGTTTGCCAGGTTTGATAAAAGTTATCCTTGTAAATGTTTCCCTGGGCAAAGGATCTGTCGATATTGGGGCATGCTGAGATGGATCCGTCAATAAGTATGGAGCCGATATTGATCCCGGCCCTGCAGAAAAATGGGGTATCCCTTACCTTTGATTCATAGTCTCCCACATATCCTTCACAGCTGAACTTAACATCCAATAAGCTTTCTTTTCGCTGTTGAGCGATAAAATCCATTAAATTCTTAAACTCAGGACCTGAAAGAATAAGGTCAGGGATATCTTTTGCCCGGCCTATGGGGATAATGGTAAACAGCCGCCATGCTTTCACCCCTTTTGAGACCAGGTAGGCTTTGATTTGCGAGAGTTCGTGGATATTCTTTTTATTGACACAGGTAACCACATCAAAATTGAGCCTTTCGGATCCTGCGGCCAGTCCAATGGCATGGTCAACTTTTTTAAAACTATTTTTGGTGTTCCGCAGCCAGTTATGGGATCCTTCCATTCCATCCAGGCTGAGGGTGAGTGACCCCATTCCTGCATTCAGCAATGAAATGTGTCTTTCCTGATCATAGAGGTGACCATTGGAAACCATTCCCCACCGCATGTCACGTTTTCTGATTTCGCGTCCACATAATTCCAGGTCATCCCGAAGCAGAGGCTCCCCACCCGAAATGGCTACAATGAAATGTTCTGAGGGAGTTGGGATGGTATCCAGGGCTGAAAGGAAATCTTCCAGGGGCATGTCGGGGTGGGTGCTATCCTTCAGGCAATCGCTGCCACAATGCAGGCAGTTGAGATTGCACCTGGTGGTGCATTCCCAGAAAAGATAATTCAGCTCATGGCGTTTGGCCTCTGACTTTTTGAACTTTCGAAAAGCAGCCTGTTTAAGAGAAATAAACATTTACTTTTCTTCCATTTCTACATCCAGGGTTACCGATTCCTTGATATTGGAGACAAGGGTGTCTTTGTCAGCAAAAGAACCATTTTTCGTGGAGTCAATATCTGCAAACTGAATGATAAGGCTATCCATCCATGTAGTGTAAAAAGAAAAGTTGCCCTCCTCATCAGTAAGACTATACTGATTAAAGTCCTCCACAGATACTTTCACGCCCTTGATGGGAAGGCCGGATGTTTTAGAGCTCACCTGACCAGAAATTAAAAGATCTGGTTCAAAATCCTGTGGCATGCCGTAACATGCCTGGAAAATAAAAAGTGCTGATGAAAAGCTGAGGCCCCCAATGATCCCTCTGCGCCAGTTTCGTTTCATTTTACAAAGATAGAGCTAAACTCATCTGCAGTCAAGAAATTATTTCCGCTTTTTTAAAAGCCAGTGATCTTTCGGCAATCCCAGTTTGGTGATAAGAGCCTTCCATCTGGGATCCTGGTAATATTTACTAAAATTATTGTAGTTAATCGCTTCTGTCAAATCAGGGTCTTTTTGTTCATAAGCTATTTCCAGCCATATAAAAGTATTTTCTGTTTCATCTCTATCAGCATATAAACATGCGAGCATTACCGGGTTGGAATCACTGTATTGATCTATAAATTCAACCAGTAGACTGTCAGCTACCTGATAGTTTCCAAGGCTGTTAGCCACAACGTTGCTGGTAAAAAGATTCCAGAACTCACTGGGTTCCTTTTGAACTTCTTCCCAGGCTTCCTGCTTTTTGCCCTGTCCAACCAATATGTGGGCTATCATGGCGTGCTGAACTGCCGCTTCTGGTCTGAAATAGAGATATTTTTCTATAGCATCATACGCTTCATCCCAACGGCCAAGCCATATATATACGATTCCAAGATTATAATAGTAGCGATATTCCAGGGGATTCAATTTAATGGCCTGCAACAAATATTCAGTGTTTTTATCTAGCCTGCCCCCATTTCTGGCAATTTCTGCTGCTTTGCTAATAATTAGCGAATTTCCATCATCCAGTGCCAGGGCTCTGTTTATATTCTTCTCTGCTGCTGCGTAGTTGCGATTCACGCTATTTATACCCGCTAGCTGGGCATACGCAGGGGCATATGTATTGTCTAATTCTAAGGATTTTAGTGCTGCTGTTTTTGAAAACTCAAGGCCTTCTTTATAAGGTTTCTGGTAGAAATTTGCCGTGGCGGTATTTATAATTCTGCTAAATAAGTTCCAGGAGGGTGCATACGCAGAGTCAATGGCAATAGATTGTTTAATGACATCTTCGGCTTTTCTGATTGCCTCCTCTGTATGCAGCTGATACAAATGATTTGCCTGCAAGTAAAGTGTATACGCCTCGGGATTGACTTCAGTCGTTTTCGCTATATCTCCAAACAGGGTAATTTTTAATTGTTGTGTGACTACCTCGGCGATCTCATCCTGAATTTCAAATATATCTTCCATGTCACGGTCGTAGGTTTCAGACCATATATGTGATCCTTCAGCTACATCAATTAGTTGGGTGGTAATGCGGATTTTATTGCCTGATTTCCGAACACTGCCCTCCAGTATATGGGTGACATTAAGCTCTTCACCTATTTGCTCTATAGTGACATTTTTTCCTTTGTATGAAAAGGAAGAAGTTCTGCTAATTACTTTTAATTCGGGAATTTTAGATAACAGATTGAGCAGCTCTTCGCTGATGCCATCTGAGAAATATTCCTGGTCATGATCAGGGCTCAAATCCGAAAATGCAAGAACAGCTATGGAGGTTTCATTCCCCTGATTGATTTTAGCACTTTTAGCTTTTCCTTCATTATGGATTGGGCCATCCTTGAATTGATTTACCAGCAGTAAGAGGACCGCGATTGACAAAAATGCGATAATCACCCTGTTGAGGCGATGGTTGATTTTGGGAGATATTGAAACTGTGTGATTCGTTTTGCTGGTCTTCTTAATTCCTTCGGGGGTAAGATCATACACCCATGAAAAGGCCAACAAGATTGGGAAACCTATGGCAATGATTATAAGGATCGTTTTAAGGAAGTAGGGCGGTGCTGAGTAAGCATCAAGCACAAGTGCAGCTACCTCAGTAAAGACCCATGCGGCAATTAAATATGCCAACCCTGCCTTAAATACATGTCGCCTTTTTAGTTCTGCAATGTACTTTTTTAGATTCACTGACTTTATGGTTCTTTTAAAACACTGTTCTTAATAACCAGGAAAGACAAGTTTTGTTTTAATATGGCCAGAACCGAGATTTCGGTAACTTGATTGGAAACCCCTGTTGCTATTCCAGGTTCCGGTTAATATATTTGCTGTAATCCTTCAGCTTCCTTTTGTAAGGAATGGCGAAGTGGGGTGAATCGATGAGGAAATCGGCGGTGGAGCGGTTGCAGGCGGTGGGTACATTGTAGAGGACCGTGATCCTCAGTAAGGCCTTTACATCCACATCGTGGGGTTGGGGCTGCATGGGGTCCCAGAAGAAGATCAGGATATCAATCTCACCCTCGGCAACCAGTGCGCCCAGCTGCAGGTCACCTCCCAGGGGGCCCGATTTGACTTTTTTCAGTGTAAGGGGTTGATGATTGCTTTTTAACAGTGTATTTTCCACCATTTTCCCGGTGGTGCCGGTGCATATGAGGTGATGATTTGCCAGCTTGGCAGCATTGTAATCCACCCATTCGGCGAGATCGGTTTTCCGGTTGTCGTGGGCCACCAGGGCCACGGTTTTCACTTTATCCATGTGGTGAAGGTTTTTGTAAAAATAGCTTCTATGATCGAATTCTGTTACATTTGTGTATAAGAAAATCTTATAATAATGGCAAAGTTTGAAAGAAGACGGACCAGGAAGACGACAAAGATAGTAAGGATATCCATGCTGCTGGTATTCCTGGGATTGGTCGTCATGGTGCTGGTGGTGTTCAAACTCTATAGCAGGGTTTTTGTCCTCAATGTAACGATGGACACAGATCAGGAATTATACTATATCCCAACAGGTTCAGCCTTTGAGGATGTAATTGACGGACTGGAAGAGAAGGGTATCATCGATAACATGAAGTCGTTCCGCTGGGTGGCCGTTAAGAAAGGGTATGAGGGAAATGTGAAACCGGGCAGGTACAAGATCCGCAATGGCTCCAGCAACAATGAGCTGGTGAACATGCTGCGTTCAGGAAACCAGGATCCGGTGATGGTAGTCTTCAACAACGTCCGGACGCTGGACCAGATGGCTGGACGGATCTCCCGGTACCTGGAAGCGGATTCGGCAGATTTTTCCGCCTATTTTGCCGGCAGTGAGCTGGCAAAAAAGTATGGATTTGAATCGGCCACCTTCACCTCCATGTTCATTCCCAATACCTATGAGTTTTTCTGGACCACCTCTCCGGAGGCTTTTACTGAGCGGATGCTTGAAGAGCATGAAAAATTCTGGGACGGTGAGCGCGACAGGCGGGCCAAAAGGATCAACATGACCAGGACCGAGGTCATTACCCTGGCTTCCATTGTGGATGAGGAGACCCTTTATAATGATGAAAACAGCCGGGTGGCAGGGGTCTATATGAACCGCATAAAAAAGGGGATTCCCCTGCAGGCCGATCCCACCCTGAAGTTTGCACTGGGCGATTTTACGGTGAAGAGGATTGTGAACGATGACAAGAAGATCGATTCACCTTACAACACGTACAAATACAAAGGTCTTCCCCCCGGTCCCATATCAATTCCTTCGGTATCGGCCATCGATGGTGTACTCCACTTCGAAAAGCATAACTACATCTATTTCTGCGCCAAGGCCGATTTTAGCGGGTACCACTCGTTCGCCAGGACCCTGTCCCAGCACAACAAGAATGCCAGGGAGTACCAGAAGGCACTCAATCAGAAGAGGATTTACCGGTAGTTCCTACACCACATTCACTTCCCTTTCCAGGTAGACGCCGAACTTCCTGTCTATGTCGTTTCTGATTTGTTCTGAGAAATCAAATATTTCCTGACCGGTGGCGCTGCCCAGGTTGACGATGACCAGGGGCTGGGTGGGCCAGGTGCCCACGTTCCCCATGCGTTTTCCTTTCCATCCCGATTTTTCAATAAGCCATGCGGCGGGGATCTTTACCCTGTTTTCAGTGTCGGGATAGTTGGGGATATCCTGGTATTCAACCCTGATGCATTTAAAGATGGTCATGTCCACCAGCGGATTTTTAAAAAAACTGCCAGCATTTCCATACAACTCGGGATCGGGCAGTTTCTGGTTCCGGATGGAGATGATCACCTTCCTCAGGTCCATGGGGGTGCTTCCCCGGGAAAATGAAAAAGCTTTCTTCACAGGCCCGTAACCGAGTTTCAGATCGGGAGCCTTTTTCAGCCGGAAAGCCACATGGGAAATGATGTATCTGCCCCTGGCATCTGTTTTGAAGATGCTGCTCCTGTAACCGAACCCGCACTCTTGTTTCTGCAGCCGGACCAGTCGCTTTTGCTGAAGGTCCCATGCGTCAAGCCAGGCAAAACAATCCTTCATCTCCACCCCGTAGGCACCGATGTTCTGGATGGGAGCCGAGCCCACCGAACCGGGTATCAGGGAGAGGTTTTCCAGGCCGAACCAACCCTCCATGGTGGCATGATGCACCCAGCTGTCCCAGTTTTCTCCCGCCCCAACACGCACCAGCACCTGCCGGTCATCTTCTTCCAACAGCTCGATCCCCTTGAACCGGGGATTCAGCACAAGTCCTTTAAAATCATTCTTAAAAAGGATGTTGCTTCCTTCACCAATCACCAGGAATGGCAGGTTACCTGTATCATATTCCTCCAGCAACCGGGTGAGTTGCTCTGTGTTTTCTGTACTGGCAAAAAGGGCAGCACGGACATCAATTCCAAATGTGTTGTGATCTTTCAGTGAGAGATTGTGCTGCACGCCGGTCATCTGTTGTATTTCAATGTTGGTTCTGTATAAATATAATTAAGTTTATTACTTTATGGAACAGAACGGGCTATCTTTAAATAATTGCCACAACAATCCACATGAAACGCGTCTACATAGCGGTGATCAATGACCTGGTGACTGACCAGCGGGTACACCGTGTGGCAGACCTGTTGCAGGAGAGGGGAATGGAGGTGACCTGTATCGGGAGGAGGCTTCGGAACAGTCCGGACCTGGAAGGGGTTGGTTTCAAACACCGCCGCTTCCGTATGCTCTTCACGAAAGGCCCGCTTTTCTATGCATGTTTCAATGTGCGGTTGCTGATCACGTTGCTCTTTGTCCGGAAACCAATCCTGTTTGTAGCCAATGACTTGGATACACTTCCGGCCAGTTTCATGGCCAGCCGGATCAGGAAGGTCAAACTGATATACGACAGCCATGAGCTTTTTACCCAGGTTCCGGAACTGATCGACCGTCCACGGGTCCAGCGATTCTGGAAGTGGATCGAATACTGGTATGTAACCCGGCTCGATCATGCATTGACGGTCAATCAGTCCATTGCTGAGATCTACCGGAGGCTATATAAAACCAGGTTCAGGGTGGTCAGGAATGTTCCTGTAAAAAGAGAGCCCTGTCCGGACCAGCAGGCAAAGAAGGATTTTGCCGGGAAGAAGGTGATCATTTACCAGGGAGCCCTGAATGTTGGCAGGGGACTGGAACTGGTTATCGAGACCATGCAATACCTGGACAACACCGTGTTCCTGGTGGTGGGGTCGGGAGATATTGATGCAGCACTCAGGATGATGGTGGGGGAAATGGACCTGGGAGAAAAGGTGTTTTTCAAGGGTCGTTTATCGCCCCGTGAGCTGTTCCCGCTGACCTGTGCGGCTGACCTGGGTATTTCACTGGAGGAGGACAGGGGACTCAATTACCGGTATGCACTTCCCAATAAATTGTTTGACTATATCCAGGCCAGGGTGCCGGTGCTCTGCAGTGCGCTTCCCGAGATGGCGCGCATTGTCAATACCTTTGGGGTGGGCATAACCACAATGGAAAACGATCCCCGGAAACTGGCAGGCATCATCCGGTACATGTTGGAAGAGAGGTCGGAAGGGGCGTGGAGGGAAGCCCTGGATCAGGCTGCCACGGAATTGTGCTGGGAAAATGAATCAAGGGTTTACCTGGAGCTTCTTTCCGTGTGTGGAATTTTATAGGCACATCAAAACAAAAGCTTTCCTGAACCGTTTAAATCCTAATACAAACTGATTTACAGAAATTATGGGTATTGTAAAGAAGATATGTGCGGTGGTATTCATCATGGTGGCAATGCCGTTCCTTGCTTCAGCACAGGTCAAATTCATTGAAGTGACCACCTTCAGTGAAATGGAGGCGGCACAAAAGAAGGCTTCGGATCAGCAGCTGATGCTGTTTGTGGATGTATATGCTACCTGGTGCGGCCCCTGCAAGATCATGGACAGGGAGGTGTATACCGACGCGGTTGTTGCAGAGTATATGAATGCCAATTTTGTGAATGTGCGGATGGATGGGGAAACCGATTACGGAAGAAAGTATGCCATGGAGCAGAACCTGGAGGGCTATCCGAGCATGTTTATTTTCAGTTCCGACGGAGATCCTGTAAGCAGGCTGATCGGTTTTATGGCTGCCGTAGAACTGGTTCCTTCCCTGAAGGGTACGGTGGATAATTACAAAGTAGTGAAGGTGTACAAAACCAAGTATGAGCGTGGTACACTGGAATTGGATGATTTTGCCCGGTATGTATCTGTTGTGAGGGAGATGGGGAATGAGGAGGAATCTGAAAAGCTGGCAGCGGAATACATGGAGCGGATCATGGATCCGAAACTGTCTGACAGCGACATTTTCGTGGTGGCTTTTTACATGGACCTGGAAGATACCTGGTGGCCTGAATTTTCCAGTGACCAGGAGCGCCTCCGAAAGGTCCTGGGGGATGATTATATGCTGGCCATGGAGAAGATTTATAACAACACGTTGGTGAAGGCGGTGGACGAAGATAATATTCAGCTTATCAGCAAAATGGCCAATGAGTTATCACCATTGATTGATGAAAAGGAGACCAATTCATGGGACCTTCGCTCCATGCCTTTTCTCCAGTATTACTACTATACCAACCAGGTGGATGTTTTGATCTCCTATGTGGATGACCGGTTTGCGGCTGACCGTAAGGGTGACCACCGCTGGCTCTACGGAGCTGCGTCTCAGATCACCGATATGGATCAGCAATACAGGACCCCTGAACTGTTGAAAAAAGGGGTGGAATGGTTTCAGGTGTGCATCGATCTGGAGGAGCATTTCGATTACTATTTTTACCATGGAATGGCGCTGTTTTTCCTGAAGGAACAAGAGGCGGCAAAGGACTCATTTGCAAAGGCAGAATCACTGGCTAAAACAGAGGAGCAGCAATCCATGATCACCCAGGTGTTGGGATTTGTGAACAATCGTTAAAATCCCGGCTATTGCGAATGTGCATGGGAAGGACTACTTTTACGTTTTCAATCCTAACATTGATCTGAAATGAAAAAATCCCTGATGCCCCTGCTGGTCCTGTTTTCTCTTGTGGTCTCCTGCTCCAACGGGTCCGGCGACCTGGCCAGGTCGGGGTTGAACGGCCATGTAAAATCCATTACCGAATATCAATTTGAAGCCACATCTGAGGATGGCCGTTGGGTTGCCGGGAAACCAAGCTTGTACGGGAACCGCAACATGAATTATGACCGGGATGGCCTCTATGTGGAAACCATTACCATCAATCAAAGAGGTGATACCACGGGCATTTCGAAATGCAGGCGTGAAAATGGTGAAATAGTAGAGGAAACGTTCCGTTCATTGTACGGCGGCAAGACCACCAGAACATTGTTTGAGCGGATTTCAGATGAACAGGTGGATTTCGAGGTATGGGATGGGGAACAGCTCTATACCGAGGGTGCCAACTATTTTGATTCGAAAGGACGGTTATTTCAGCAGGTGAGGGTGGTGGATGGCCGGGAGGTGATCAACCGCAATGTGTATGAAAAGGGTCTCATGGTGGAGACTTACCAGGAAGAGAGGAGTGGAGAGCGCACCTTTACCCAGACTTATGAATTCGAAAAATTCGATGATGAGGGAAACTGGACCGTCAAGCTGATTTATGTGGGTAAAGATAAGATCAAACCCGGCCTGATAACAGTCAGGACACTGGAGTACTATTAGGTCCCCATCTTCCTTTAGGGGTGCCCTTTATTACAAATCCAGCAGGACCTGGTCGGGCGACTGTGCCCCGAAGATCATCCGTGAAGGCTCATCAATAAACTCTTTCACCGTTTTAAGGAAACCCACTGAATCCTTTCCATCGACCACCCTGTGGTCGTAACTCAGTGCAATGTACATCATGGGACGTATTTCCACTTTTCCCCTGATTGCCACCGGTCTTTCCAAAATATTATGCATACCCAGGATCCCCGATTGGGGTGGATTGAGGATGGGGGTGGAGAGCATGGAACCGTAAATACCTCCATTGGAGATCGTAAAAGTTCCCCCGCTCATCTCTTCAATGCTCAGTCTGGCCTTCCTGGCCCTTGCAGCCAGGTCACCGATCTGTTTTTCAATTTCTGCAAGCCCAAGTACTTCTGCATTTCTGACCACCGGGACCATCAGTCCCTTATCGGTTTGTACGGCAATACCGATATCGCTGTACCGGGGCGATACAACCTCTTCACCATCCAGATAGGAATTTACGGAGGGGTAAAGTTTGAGTGCTTCGGTAACTGCTTTTGTGAAAAAGGACATGAATCCCAGTTTGATCCCGTGCTTTTCCATAAATTTCTCCTGGTGCTTTTTGCGGATGGCCATAATGGCGCTCATGTCGGCTTCATTGAAGGTGGTGAGCATGGCGGTTTCATTCTTAACAGCCACAAGTCTTTCACTGATCTTTTTGCGAAGCTGACTGACCTTCTTTCGATCCTGGTCACGGGTAACTTCCTGTTTCATCACCTGCTTTACATCAGCAGCAGTGATCTTCTTCAACCCGTTGATGATGTCATCTACGGAAAGTCCCTCCTTTTCCATCATCTCCCTGGCAACGGGGGTTGATTTAACAGCACTGTAAGCAGATGAAGCAGCAGTTGCAGTGGGTTTGGTCCCGGGTTCAGGCGTTGCCCTGGTTTCCTGAGCTGTTTTGGCTTCCGGTTCCATTTCTGCCCTTGCAGGTTCGTCGGGTACCTCCACACTGGTATCAATGGTGGCCACCACGGTCCCTACATTGACGGTTTCGCCTTCCTTCACAAGGATATGCAGTTGACCCGGTTGTTCGGCGATGAGCGGAAGGGTGGCTTTCTCAGATTCAATTTCTCCAACCTCCTGGTTTTTTGTCACCAGGGCTCCGTCTTCCACAAACCAGGAAGCGAGTTCAACTTCTGTAATGGATTCGCCGGGACTGGGTATTTTTATCTCCAGGGCCATATTATTCAGCTTTGGGTTTTTCTTTATCAAAGTAGTAGTGCTGCTTCAGTATCTCTTTGCGCGAACTGCCAATGACGCACTGCAATCCGCAATAAACGTTCTGTAACTCGCAGGTGCATTCCCGGAAGACTTTGTCGATGATCTCGGTCTGACTGATCTCATGAAGTTTGAACAGGCCGGTGGCGGGACTCCCCGACGGCTGCCGGGTGACCGGGGTGATCTCGGTCTCCTTCATGATATTCCGGATGTAAAACCAGGCACCCATGTTTTCGGGTTCTTCCTGCACCCACAATGTGAGCATGTTGTTCCTGTATCTCTGGAGGATCTTTTTGATCTGTTTTTCCGGGAAGGGGAAGACTTGCTCGATTCTGACCAGGGCGATGTCTTTTACACCAAGCTTCTGTTTCCTGGCCAGCAGATCGTAGTAAATCTTGCCACTGCAAAAAACCACCCTTCGCACCTCTTCCACAACCGTATCAGGATCGTCATAAACCAGTTCAAATTTGCCTGTTTCCAGGTCGTCCAGGGTGGAGATGCATTGGGGATGCCTGAGCAGGCTTTTCGGGGTGAATACGATCATGGGCACCCGGGATTTTTTATTCATGTGGTTCCGGAGTGCATGGAACAGGTTGGCAGGTGTGGTTGGATTGATGATGTGCATGTTACACCTGGCAGCAAGGCTCAGGAACCTTTCAATCCGTGCACTGGAATGTTCCGGTCCCTGTCCCTCAAAACCATGGGGAAGGTATAGAACCAGCCCGTTCATCAAGCCCCATTTCTCCTCGGCGCTGGATATGTACTGGTCCAGGATCACCTGGGCCACATTGACAAAATCTCCGAACTGTGCTTCCCAGATGATCAGGTTCTGCGGACATGCCATGGCATACCCGTACTCGAATCCCAGGACCCCGTATTCATTCAGCGGGGAATTGAAAATATTGAATGGAACCTGATCCTTCTTCAGGTACTTAAGCGGGGTGTAAATTTCGGTGGTCTCATCCATGACCAGTCCGGCATGGCGGTGTGAAAAAGTACCCCTGATGCTGTCCTGTCCACTGATCCTGACGGGATGGTTCTCCAGCACGAGTGAACCATAGGCAAGCAATTCGCCCAGGGCCCAATCCACCCTGTTTTCCCCGATCATTTTAGCACGTTCCTCCATCAGCTTGATGGTTTTTTTAAAAAAGACCAGGTCTGCGGGAAGGGTGGTGATCTGATCGGCTATGCCCATGAGGGTGCTTTTTGGAACCCCTGTGGGTAACGAGACATCGAATTCTGATTTTTTGGCATAATCCATTCCCTGCCATTCGGCTTCCAGGAATTGCTGGATGGTTACCTTCCTTTTTTTCCTGGCAGCGGAAAGCTGTTTTTCAAGCAGGGAATCAAATTCATTTTCGGCAGAGATCACCTCTTTTTTGTCCATGATGCCCAGGTCTGTAAGTTGCTGACTGTAGATATCCCTGGGATTGGGGTGTTTGGCAATGGCTTTATAGAGCAGGGGTTGGGTAAACCTGGGTTCGTCTCCTTCATTGTGTCCGTATTTCCGGTAAGCCAGGATATCGATGAATACATCGGTATGGAATACCTGCCTGTACTCCATGGCCATGCGGATCACATGAATCAGGCCTTCCACATCATCCCCGTTCACATGCCAGATGGGTGCTTTGATCACCTTTCCCACATCGGTACAGTAGGTAGACGAGCGTGCGTCCAGGTAATTGGTAGTAAATCCCACCTGGTTGTTGATGACCAGGTGGATGGTACCCCCGGTTTTATATCCTTCCAGTTCGGACATTTGCACCATTTCATACACCACACCCTGACCGGCAATGGCGGCATCTCCGTGGATGATGATGGGTACCAGTTTATTGAAATCACCACCATAAATATGATCTATCCGAGCCCTGGACACGCCTTCAATGATGGGAGCGGACGATTCCAGGTGGGAAGGATTGGGTACAATGTTCAGGATCACTACTTTATCTCCTGAGGTGCGGATCATGTTTCCATAGCCCAGGTGGTACTTTACATCGCCAAGACTGATGCGTTCTTCGTACGATTCCCCTTCAAACTCCTTGAAGACATTCTTCATGGGTTTTTTCAGCACATTGGCCAGCACATTCAGGCGTCCACGGTGGGCCATCCCGATGTTAAACTCCATCACCCCTGACTGTGAGCCACACTCTATAAGGTCATTCAATGCAGGAATGAGGATTTCGGCGCCCTCAATGGAGAACCTTTTCTGGCCCACAAATTTGTTGTGTATGAATTTCTCAAATCCAACTGCTTCTTTCAGATGGTGGTAAATCCTTGTTTTTTCCTCAGGGCTAAGCAGGGTCCGGTTCTGACCCTTTTCGATCCGGTCTTTCAGCCATTTGAGCTTTTCAGGATCCCTGATAAACATGTATTCCGATCCGATGTGACCGCAATAGGTCTTTTCCAGGCGATCAACGATCTCGCTCAGGGGGGCTTTTTCAATGCCGATCTCCCTGCTGGCATGATAGGAGGTTCCAAGGTTTTTCCCGGAAAGACCGTAATTCTCCAGATCGAGGGTGGGGAAGTATTTACGCCTGGTGCGTACCGGGTTTGTTTGGGTGAACAGGTGGCCCCTTTTGCGATACCCGTTGATCAGGTTGATTACCTTAAATTCTTCGTCAAAGGTGAGGGATTCAGATTCGGGGTGACTGAAATCACGTCTGGCCAGGTCAAATCCCTGGAAAAAATGGTGCCAGCTGGGGTCGATTGAGCCAGGATCTTTTCTGTATTTTTGATAAAGTTCCTCGATGGCGTCCGTGTCGAGGTGCTGCAAAAACGATAGGTCATCCATATGAAACTTGTCCGGATTTTAAAACTAACAATCAGGGGCCCGTTTTGTTGTACGCAAGCCCGCTATTTACTTGATCTCACTGAAATGCTTCATGAATTGCATCCGTTCAAAAGATACAGGATTGTCCGGGTACTCTCCGCTCACCTTTCCCATGAACTGATCAACGGAATCAAATCCCTTTTCGTCCATCCATTTCTCAACCCGGTAAAGGATCCGGGTTACCTGGTCGGGACCGTTCTTGTAGAGTGTGGATGCCACCTGGGTTGCCGATGCCCCGGCAAGCAGCATCTTGATCACTTCATCTCCGGTGTGGATACCGGTGGATGCGGCAAGGTCACAGTTAACCTTGTTTGACATGATCGCAATCCACCTCAGGGTTTCGGAAAGGTCTTCCGGGGTCGTAAATAGCTTTCCATTTGACAGGGAAATCGTATCCAGATCGATATCGGGAGCGAAAAAGCGATTGAACATCACAATACCCGACACACCGGTTTCTGATAAGGCCTTTACCGACAAACCCATACGGGTGAAGTATTTACTGATCTTGATGGCCACCGGGATCTCCACCACAGCCAGTACCTTTTCAATGATGCTGAAGTAGGCCTTTTCAAACTCCTTGTTTTGAAAATCGGCTGGATTCAGGAACAAGTTGAGTTCCAGCGCATCTGCGCCCGCTTCTTCTATTTTTTTCGTAAAGTAGATCCAGTCTTCAGGGGAAACGCAGTTGATGCTTCCTATGACCGGGATTGATAATGCCTTTTTTGCATCCGATATAAGCTCGAGGTATTTTCCCAGGTTGTCCTCCCTGATGTGGACATCGATGTAATCCAGGGTTTCTGACAGACCGGAGTAGATCATGGGGTCCTTTTCCGCTTCCAGCAGCTGCTGGTTAGCCTCCAGCAGGATCTCCTCCTCGAAGATCGATTTAAGCACTACGGCTGCGACTCCGCTTTTTTCAAGGGTCTTAATTCCATTCAGGGTGCTTGTAAGTCCACTGCTGGCAGCAATGATGGGATTCTTCAGTTTTAATCCCATATATTTTATTGAAAGGTCCTTCATATGTGATGGTTATTAGAGGTTCTTTTAGGGTGTCGGTTTAAACGATGAATTTAGAGGCTTTTTTATCAAAAACCAATTTTAGGGATGGCCTTTATTCTTTACAACATGTAACTAACAATTTATAGGCGATTTAAGGTTTTTTTCATGTAATATTGGGAGTTAATTTTTGACCCTGGCAGAACAATAAAAGAATGAACAAGATCATTGAAAAAGAATATTTTTCAGAAGCCGTGGTAAAACTGGTCATTGAGGCACCTGCCATTGCAAAAAGCCGCAGAGCAGGGCATTTTGTTATCGTAAGGACAGGGGAGAAGGGTGAACGGATCCCTCTTACCATTGCTGCTGCTGACACTGGCAGGGGAACCATTACCCTCATTATCCAGAGGGTGGGAGTAACCTCGGCAAAGCTGTGCAACCTGGAGGTGGGCGATGTGGTGACCGATGTGGTGGGACCGCTGGGTAAGCCGACCCATATAGAAAATGTGGGAACAGTGCTCGCCTCGGGAGGCGGGGTGGGAGTGGCACCATTGCTCCCCATCGTGGAAGCCTTCAAGCAGGCAGGGAACAGGGTGATCACTGTACTGGCCGCCAGGAAAAAGGAGTTGATCATACTTGAAGAGCAGATACGCAGCAATTCGGATGAGGTGATCATCATGACCGATGATGGATCCTATGGCAAGAAGGGGCTCATCACCCGGGGAATGGAAGAGGTCATTGAGCGCGAAAAAGTGGACATGGCCGTTACGGTGGGTCCGGCCATTATGATGAAATTCGCCACCCTGCTTACAGGGAGATACAACATCCCCACGGTTGCAAGCCTGAACACGCTGATGGTGGATGGCACCGGGATGTGTGGAGCCTGCAGGGTTACAGTGGGAGGGAAAACCAAATTTGTTTGTGTGGACGGTCCCGAATTTAACGCCCACGCGGTTGATTTCGATGAGATATTGTTAAGACTGAATTCCTATAAGCCCTCCGAGGCAGAGGCCTATGAAAGTTTCCTCAATAGTAATCCTAAATCGTAGTATTCAAATGGAAGTTATTTCAGAATATTTAAAAAGGGAGAGGGAACAGGAGTGGAGAGCGGATCTGCGGGGTGAGATGAAAAATAAAGAACGAACACAGCTTGAGCGTGTTTCAATGCCTGAACAGGCTGCTGATGAGCGGAATAAAAATTTCACAGAGGTGAACCAGGGGCTTTCCGAAGAGCAGGCCAGGCTTGAGGCACAACGATGCCTCGATTGTGTGAATCCTACCTGTATTGCCGGATGCCCTGTGGGTATCAATATCCCCAGGTTTATAAAGAGAATTGAAGCAGGCGAGCTCCTGGAATCCGCCAGGGTCCTGAAGGAGACCAATACGCTGCCGGCGGTTTGCGGACGGGTTTGTCCGCAGGAGGTTCAGTGCGAACAGACCTGTTTCTATACCCAGAAACTGAACAAACCTGCGGTTGCCATCGGTCACCTGGAAAGATTCGTTGCCGATTTTGAACAGAACAGCGGCCAGATGTCTGTTCCGCAGATTCCTCAGCGGAACGGTATCAGGGTGGCTTCCATCGGATCTGGTCCGGCCGGACTTGCCTTTGCTGCGGATATGGTCAAACTGGGCTATGATGTGACTGTATATGAAGCGCTGCACGAGATTGGTGGTGTTCTCAAATACGGCATTCCTGATTTCAGGCTTCCCAACCGCATCGTGGATATGGAGATCGATATCCTGGAAAAAATGGGGGTGAAGTTTGTAACCAATTTCATTGTTGGTAAGACTGCTTCCATAGAAGATCTGAAAGAAGAGGGTTTTCAAGCCTTTATGGTTGGGAGCGGGGCAGGGTTACCCAACTTTATGCACATCCCCGGTGAGAATTATATCGGGATCTATTCATCCAATGAGTACCTGACCCGGGTGAACCTGATGAATGCTGCTGATCCCGAATATGATACACCGGTGATCAGCGGGAATAGAGTGGCCGTCATTGGCGGGGGCAATACAGCCATGGATGCGGTGAGGACATCAAAACGGCTGGGTGCCGAACATTCCATGATCATCTACCGCCGCTCCATAGAAGAGATGCCCGCCCGGAATGAGGAGATCAAACATGCCCAGGAAGAGGGTGTGGAGTTTATGAACCTGCACAACCCGGTTGAATATTTTGCCGATGAGCATGGCAGGGTTTGTAAAATGAAGGTCCAGAAGATGAGCCTGGGGGAACCCGATGCTTCAGGGCGCCGCAGGCCCATACCCATTGAAGGATCGGAGTTCATGATTGAAGTGGATACGGTGGTGGTTAGTGTAGGCGTTTCGCCCAATCCACTGATTCCCCAGAGTATGAGTGAACTGGATGTCTCCTCCTGGGGAACCATCAAGGTGGATCAGGAATCCATGATGAGTTCGGTGGCAGGTGTTTTTGCCGGTGGAGACATTGTAAGGGGAGGAGCCACAGTAATCCTGGCCATGGGCGATGGCAGGCAGGTAGCTGAAGCTATGGATAAATACCTTTCTTCCCAATGATGTTCAGGATTATTTCTAAATTTGCAGTCGTTTACAAAAATTAAAGATCCATGACAATCGGAGTTCTCAGGGAAGGTGACGGAGAGAACAGGGTGGCCCTGTTGCCCGAACACGTTCCTTTCCTGGTCAAAAAAAATCTGTTCATACTGGTTGAAAAGGATGCAGGGAAAGCATCTTACGCTGGCGACCGGGAGTATACAGAAGCCGGAGCAACCGTTCAGACGAGGGCAAATATCCTGAAAGAGGCAGACATTCTTTTATCGATCAATCCTCCGGAAGAGGACAAGATCCCTTCCGGAAAAGTGCTGGTATCCGTCCTGGGTCCGCTGACCAATAAGGAGATTGTTCAAAAGCTGGCCAAATCAGGGGTGACTTCTTTTAGCCTGGACATGATCCCCCGTTCATCCAGGGCACAGTCGGTGGATGTGCTCTCCTCCATGGCCACAGTGGCCGGTTATAAAGCAGTCTTGCTGGCTGCCGGAACATTGCCCAATTTCTTTCCCATGTTCATGTCGGCCTCGGGGACCATCAGACCTTCCAGGGTCCTGATCCTGGGTGCTGGTGTAGCCGGACTCCAGGCGCTTGCCACGGCAAGAAAGCTGGGTGCCGTTGTTGAAGTGTTTGACGTACGTTCTGCAGTGAAGGAGGAGGTGATGAGCCTGGGTGGCAAGTTCGTTGAGGTTGAAGGAGCAAAGGACGAGGCTGGAGCAGGGGGGTATGCTGTGGAACAGACAGAGGAGTATAAGCGCATGCAGGGAGAGTTGATCCAGGAGCGCGCAACTCAGTCCAATGTGATCATCACCACCGCTCAGATCCCCGGAAGAAAGGCTCCGGTGCTGATCAGGAAGGAGACAATCGAGGCCATGAAGCCCGGTTCGGTTGTCATCGACCTGGCAGCTTCAACCGGAGGCAATTGTGAACTGACAAAAAACAATGAGACGGTGGTTCACAACAATGTGACCATCATCGGGAATTCAAATCTGGCTTCCACTATTCCGTCTGATGCCAGTAAAATGCTGGGCAAGAACTTTCTTAATTTCCTGGATCTGATGCTCGATGGCGAAGGAACACTCAACCTGGATGTGGAAGATGATATCGTTCAGAATACCTGCATTACCAGGAACGGTGAGATCGTCAATGAACGGGTAAAGGGAGCATTATAATTTAAATAACGATTAACAACATACGATATGGAAAGCATCTTACAGTTTTTCTATACCAACAAAGAGGCCATATTTATTATAGCCCTCACAATTTTCCTGGGACTCGAAGTCATTGCCAATGTTCCATCTGTCCTGCATACCCCGCTGATGTCGGGAGCCAATGCCATCAGTGGTGTGATCATTATCGGAGGCATCATCCTGGTAGGTCATGCTGACCTGGGTAACCTCACCAATGGATCCAACCTGTTGAACCTGGTGCTGGGAATATTTGCCCTGCTGTTTGGAACACTCAATGTGATTGGGGGATTTGTGGTCACCGACCGCATGCTTGAAATGTTTAAAAAGAAGAAAAAATAACCGGTCAGGATCATGAATACACTGAATTTAACCAACGGAGATATTATCCTCGAGTTTATTTACCTGGTTTCTGCCTTATTGTTTGTGGCAGGGTTGAAGCAATTAAGTAATCCTGAATCGGCACGCCGCGGGAACATGTGGGCAGGAGCGGGAATGCTGCTGGCCATGATTGGAACCATGGCCCTCCACAGGGATGGAGCCGGAAACGGTATAAATGGAGGTAACCTGGCCATTATCCTGGGAGCCATTGCCCTTGGAGGTATAGTTGGCGGGGTCATTGCCCGGCGAATAAAAATGACTGCCATGCCCCAGCTGGTATCATTCTTCAATGCCACCGGGGGTGCTGCTTCAGCACTGGTGGCACTGATCGAGTTTTCCAATCCTGACAACCAGTCATCACTGGTAACAATACTGGGACTGGTCATAGGCAGCATTGCCTTCAGTGGCAGCATGATCGCTTACGGAAAACTGAACGGCAATATCAAAGATATATTCTCTAAATGGATGACCTATATAAACCTGCTTATCCTGGCAGGCATGGTATTCCTTGTGATCTTCATCCTGACTTCGGGCATGCCCGTGGAGAGCAAGCAGGTGCTGGTTTACGTGCTCCTGGCTGTTTCTCTGGTGTATGGTGTTAGTTTCGTGATGCCCATTGGAGGTGCTGACATGCCTGTGGTTATCTCACTGCTCAACAGCTTTACAGGGATCGCAGCGGCCATGGCAGGTTTCATTTACCAGAACCAGGCCATGATCCTGGGTGGTATTTTTGTGGGTGCCGCCGGTATGATCCTTACCCTGCTCATGTGCAAGGCCATGAACCGGTCACTGATCAACGTGATCATAGGGGCCTTTGGTGGCGGAGGTGGTGTTGCAGCCGACCGTGAGAAAGGGATCGTGAAGGAGGTCTCCGTTACTGATGCAGCTGTAATGCTTACATACAGCAGCAAGGTGGTGATTGTACCCGGGTATGGTCTGGCAGTTGCCCAGGCTCAGCATATCTGCAGTGAAATGGATGAGTTGCTGGAAGCCAATGGCGTCGAAGTAAAATACGCCATTCATCCTGTGGCGGGCCGCATGCCCGGACATATGAATGTGTTGCTGGCCGAAGCCGATGTGCCTTATGAGAAACTGGTGGAGATGGACGAGATCAATCCCGACATGGCCAAAACAGATGTGGTGGTGGTCATCGGGGCCAATGATGTTGTGAACCCTGCCGCACTGGATGATCCTGCAAGCCCCATCTATGGCATGCCCATCATCAGGGTTCACGAATCGAAGAATGTGATCGTGATGAAGCGTGGTATGGGTAAAGGGTATGCAGCCATTGAGAATTATCTTTTCTATGCCGACAATACCAGGATGCTTTTCGGTCATGCCAAGGACTCACTTCAGAAACTTGTAACCGAGATCAAGGCCTTGTAACCGCAAATTCCACAGAATCTTTGAAAAGCCGCAGAGAAGTAACTCTACGGCTTTTTTCATAATCTCTTTTCAGGAAGTAATGGCGCATGTACCTATCTTTAATATAGGTTGATCAATGTTAATAAACTGTGGCGGTTCAAAGGAGTATAACTGGTTGAATGTGTTATTTTTGAAACCAGGTGATTATTTCTGCGTATGAACTTTTATTATGTAAAGGGTGATGCGGAGATGAATTCCTGGTACTCCAGGAAAACCTGATCAATGAACCTAGAACTAATGCCTCGACTAACCACTGAGAAAATCGCACGCCTTTTGAATAGAAAAGGTGCCATGCTTTTAATGGCGCTGTTGCTTCCCCTGAATCTTTTTTCCCAGGAATCTACCCTGAATAATACCAACGGTTTATGGCTGGATGATGCCATCTGGAGTGATGGTACCGGGCCGGGTATTTCGGCTCTTGCGACGGATGTTCATATATATGGGAATGTTGTCAGTGGGACCAACATTGATTTCAGTGGCGGTAATCTTTTTGTCATAGACACCCTGACCATCTACGGAAGTCTTACCATAGGCGATGGACTGGACCTTACCATTGATGCTGGTGGTATACTCATTGTACGTGGGGATTTTATTTCCGGTGATACGGTGGATGTATGGACCAGTGGTCAGATGGTAGTCACAGGTGAGTTCAGCATTTTCGGGGACAATGATCAGGGATCGTTCGATAACGATGGTGTTCTCTATGTTTTTGATGCTTCCCCAACATTGAAAACAGGAGTAGGCTTTGGGGATTTTACCTGTGGTTCGGCAGTTGATTCATGTACGCTGTATGATGAGAGTGATCTGTTGGCTGGCGCCCTGGCTCCGTTTTATCTTTCAGGTTCTTATTCTATTTCCGCTTCCGGTCCCACCTCATTTTGTATGGGCGATTCGGTGGAACTATCGGTTACAGATACAGCTTCATTTTACCAGTGGTATAAAGATGATGTGGCAATTGTGGGATCGACTTCCTTTGTATATACTGCCAAAACTTCGGCGGATTATCATGTCACCTTTTATATAGAGGGTGATTCCCTTGCCATGGAGCCAGTCACCGTATCGGCCAATGCGTTGCCGGTGGTTACCATCACCGGACTGGATGCGGCCTATTGTGAGGGTGCCGGTACGGACACACTGGCGGGCGGACCGGCAGACGGGTTCTTCCTGGCCTGCCCCGGGCTCACGATCCTGGGAGGGGACAGTGCGGTGTTTGATCCCGCGCTTGCCGGTAATTATGACGTAAAATACTACTATACCGATGTCAATGGCTGTACCGATACAGCCACCGTATCGACCATTGTGAACTCTTTGCCGGTGGTTACCATCACCGGACTGGCTGCGGCCTATTGTGAGGGTGCCGGTACGGATACACTGGTGGGCGGGCCGGCAGACGGGTTCTTCCTGGCCGGCCCCGGGCTCACGATCCTGGGAGGGGACAGTGCGGTGTTTGATCCTGCGCTTGCAGGTAATTATGACGTAAAATACTACTACACCGATGGTAATGGCTGTACCGATACGGCCACCGTCTCCACCATCGTGAACGTAATGCCTCTTGTAACCTTTACCGGATTTGAGGCCGAATATTGTGAGAACGGTCCACAGGATACCCTGGTAGGATCACAGGCGGGAGGTACCTTCCTCGGTATTGGTATTACAGACAATACTGATGGCACTGCCTTTTTCGATCCAATCACAGTAGGCACCATTGACATCACCTATTATTACACCGACGGAAACAGCTGTACCGACACTTCCATTCAGTCAGTGACAGTACATCCGCTGCCTGCAGTCAGTTTTACCGGTCTCTCGCTTGAATACTGCGAGGGAGAAGACCAGGATACACTGGTGGGATCGCAGGCGGGGGGCACATACCTGGGCAATGGAATTACGGACAACAGCGATGGTACGGCATATTTCGACCCATCTGTGGTCGGCACCTACGACATTACCTATGCATTTACCAATGGGAATGGTTGTTCAGACACGGCCATTCAGTCGGTAACAGTTCATCCACTGCCTGTGGTCGATTATATTGGACTAACCGGGCAACTCTGTGTAATGGATGATCCCGACACACTTGTTGGGAACCAGGCGCCTACAGGATCTTTCTTTGGTGGAACTGTGGCTGACCAGGGAGATGGCACAGGGATCTTTATGCCGCTGGTGGATGGAACCTATGATATTTATTACGCCTATACCGATGTCAACGGCTGCCGCGACTCGGTGATGTACAGTACCACAGTCCATCCATTGCCGGTGGTTACCATAGGTACATACGACACCATATGGGATGTGAATGACCCCACTTTCCTGATGGCCGGAGTTCCGGTAGGCGGCTCATTTACAGGGAAAGGGATTATCGGATTTACTTATGATCCGGCCCTCGCAGGGGTAGGATTTGATACCATTGTATACGATTATACTGATGGCAACCTTTGTACCAATTATGATACAATCATATTTGAGATCAGGGACTATGACTTTAAGGCAGGTGCCAGGGTACTTGGGGACATCGACAACTGGCGCTCCCCCGATGCTTACTACACCACAACGGGAGCTACTCCGGATGAGACAAATGCCAGTTGTTGGGCAGCCGGACCAAACAACAACCGGTGGTTCATGTTCCAGGCCACCACCGATCAGGTATTCGTTGAAGTTAAATCCGGAGGTGCTGAAGGAACCAATCGAAATCCTGAGGTGGCCATCTGGCAGGCCGATGGGACCGAACTTGCATGTCAGCGATACTGGGATAGCAATTATGATGATATTGCCATTGGCTATATCGGTCTTACCCCGGGTGACTGGTACTATATATCGGTGGATAATTATTCGGGCAGACAGGGGAGCTTTACCCTGTGTGTGGATGATGCCGTGGATTATGATTTCCGGGAAGGGGCCAAACCAGTACCACATACCAGTGGCTGGCAATCGGCCGATGCCGAATATACCACACGAAATGCCACACCCGACCGGCTTAAAGGAACTTGTTGGAACACAGATGTGAACAGCAACCGGTGGTTTACCTTTACAGCCCTGAAGCCAACAGTAACAGTTGATGTGCTGATCGGGGGACTGGAAGGGACCATGCGCTATTCATATTTGGCTATCTGGAATGTGACCGGAGATATGGTAGCCTGTGCCAGGTACAGTAGTCAGTATGGTGATATCAGCATAGGGACCGATACACTTACCATCGGGAACCAGTACTATATTTCGGTTGACCATAATAACAACAATAGTTATGACGGCACCTTCACCCTGGCAGTGGATGATGAGGTGGACTATGATTTTCAGGCAGGTGCCATAGAAATTCCCCATACGGGTGCCTGGCGCTCCACCGATGCAGAATATACCACCATCAATGCTTCTGCCGACGGGATCAAGGGTTCCTGCTGGCCCAACGGTCCCACCTATACAAGGTGGTTTATATTCCAGGCCACCACCACCGAAGCCACAGCCGAAATGTTTACAGGTGGAGCGGAGGGTACACTTCGCTACGCTTACCTGGTACTCACCGATACATTTGGGACAGAATTGGCCTGTGCCCGGTATTATTCTGATTACTCCGATATAAAACTTGGGTATACCGGACTGGTTCCGGGTGAATGGTATTATCTGCTTGCTGACAACCATGCCGGAAGCGCCAACTACAGGGGTACATTCAGCCTTGCCCTGGATAATGCAGTGGACTACGATTTTAAAGCCGGAGCTTATGAGATCCTGAATCCGCACAATTGGTGTTCAGCCGATGCTGAATTCACCACGATCAACGCTTCACCGGATGGAGATGCCGGCAGTTGCTGGGTGAATGGACCCAATTTCAACCGCTGGTTTAAATTCACTGCCACCACCACCGAAGCCATGGTCCAGTTAAAAACCGGGGGGGATGAAGGTACCATGCGCTATGGTTTTGTGGCCCTCTGGGATAATTCAGGTAATGAGCTTACCTGCGGAAGGTACAGTGCAGCTTATTCGGATATCAACATGGGTTATTCCTCCCTGACTCCTGGAAATACATATTATGTCACCGTGGATAACCATGGTGGAAGCACCTCCTACCGGGGAACCTTTACACTCTGTGTGGATGACGAGGTGGATTATGATTATCCGGAAGGAGCCATTGTTTTAACAGACCTGAATAATTGGTGTTCTGCCGATGCTCAGTATTCCACCATAGATGCCACGGGGGATACCCTTGTGGGATCATGCTGGAATACAGGTCCTAATTTCAACAGGTGGTTTAAATTCCAGGCCACCACCAGTGAAGCGCTTGTAAGATTGCTGACCGGTGGAGATGAAGGTACACTCAGGTATGGGTATGTGGCTATCTGGGACAGCTCCTTTAATGAGATGGCTTGTAACCGGTATGCTTCAGCATATACCGATGTGACTGTGGGCACTGCAGTCCTGACGCCGGGTGACTGGTACTTCATTTCTGTTGATAATTACAACAACACCGGATACCGTGGAACATTTACCCTGTGTATCACTGACGTGGTCGATTATGACTTCAGGGAGGGGGCCCTGGAGATTGCAGATATCGATAACTGGTGTTCTGCGGATGCACAATATACGACCATTGGCGCCACAGCCGATGGAGTTATAGGCAGTTGCTGGCCCAATGGTCCGACATTCAACCGCTGGTTCAAATTCCAGGCCACCGGTACCGAGGTGATGTTCAATGTGAAAACGGGCGGTGATGAAGGTACATTGAGATATGCCCTAGCGGCATTGTATGATACGCTGGGTAATGAGATCGCCTGTGCCAGGTATGTGAATGATTACACCGATATCAGTATTGGGAGTACGAACCTCACCCCTGGAGAGTGGTACTTCCTGACGGTGGATAATTACAACAATGGAGGTTACCGTGGAACGTTTACGCTCTGTGTGGATGACCAGGTGGATTATGATTTCAAACTGGGGGCTTTGGAACTCACCGATATCGATAACTGGTGTTCCACACAAAAAGCATATACTACCCTGGGCGCCACTCCTGATGAGCTGGCGGGAACTTGCTGGCCCAATGGTCCCAGTTTCAACCGCTGGTTCAGGTTCCAGGCAACCACTTCAATGGTCAAAGCCATTGTTAATACGGGTGGTGATGATGGTACCATGAGGTATATCCTCACCGCACTCTGGGACACACTTGGAACTGAACTGGCCTGCGAGAGGTATACTTCTGATTACTCTGATGTTAGCCTGGGTTATACCGGCCTGAATGTGGGAGAGTGGTACTATCTGAGTGTTGATAACCTCAATAATACGGGATACCGGGGATCATTTACGCTTTGCATGGATGATACGGTGGATTACGATTTCCACCAGGCGGCACATATAGTTTCCAATATTGTTGATTACTGTTCGGCTGATGCTGAATTTACAACCATATTTGCATCTCCGGATCACACACAACCTTCCTGCTGGCCAAATGGTCCGAATTATAACCGGTGGTTCCTCTTCCAGGCTACCGCTTCAGGAGAGGTAACCGTTTCTGTCAAAACTGGAGGTACTGAAGGGACACTTCGTTATCCAATGATTGCACTATGGGACACCACACTTGCAGAGTTAGCCTGCAGGCAGTGGGTAAGCCAGTACGGGGACCTTGAAATTGCTTATACCGGGCTCACCCCTGGAGAGTGGTACTATGTATCTGTAGATAACTCGAACAACCTGGCCTACCGTGGAACATTTTCGCTCTGTATTGATGACGAGATCAGTTATGACTTCTTTGCAGGGGCCATTGAACTATCCGATATAGATGGATGGTGTTCAGGCTATGCAGTCTATTCAACAGTAAGTGCAACGCCCGATGAAGGCATGGGCTCATGCTGGCCCAACGGACCCAATTACAACCGCTGGTTCAGGTTCCAGGCTACCACCCCTGATATTGCAGTTCAGGTACGGACCGGTGGTATTGAGGGTACGGTAAGAAGGCCCGATATCGCACTCTGGGATACCCTTAAAAATGAACTGGCGTGTGCAAGATGGGTTACCGACTACGGTGATGTAGAGGTGTATGCTACCGGCTTGACAGTGGGTGATTGGTATTACATTTCGGTAGATAATGCTTCAGGAGGTACTCAGGGTTCATTCTCCCTTTGTGTGACCGACCATGCAGTCAATGACTTCATGGCCGATGCCATCACCATTGCAGATTTGAACAACTGGTGTGCAGAAGATGCACATTACAGCAATGTGCTTGCCACAGCTGATGAAACCCAGGGTTCATGCTGGACTGGTGTGGACAATAAAAATGTCTGGTTCAGATTCCTTGCTACCTCCAGCAAGGCCACAGTCAAAGTGACCACAGGTGGTAATTTCGGCCAGATGGTGAACCAGCAGGTGGCCGTCTGGGATGCCACCAGCACAGAGGTTACTTGTGCCGGACCTTTTGCCGGTCAGGGTGAACTGATCGTGCTGCCCACAGGGATGACCATTGGTAACTGGTACTACATCTCGGTGGATGACGACGCAACATCGGGTACATTTACCATCTGTGTCGACGATACAATTGATTATGATTATCCTGAAGGAGCGTTTGAAATTGCAGATCCGGTGAACTGGTGTTCGCCCGATGCCGGATTCAGCAATGCTTCGGCAACTGCCGATACCGATAATGGAAGCTGCTGGAACGGAAGTGATTTCAGGAATGTGTGGTTCACATTCACAGCTCCTGCACCAACAATTAATATCCAGGTGAAAACAGGAACCACATATGGTTCTATGGACCGTCAGCAGTTTGCTCTCTTCGATGAAACACTCAACGAGGTAGGCTGTGCGGGCCCAACGTTGAATGAAGGAATCCGGGTTCTCCAGATTGATACGCTAACTCCCGGTAATCGTTACTACATAGCCATGGATAACGGGGAAGCAGATGGTGGAAACGCCGGGACATTTACACTTTGTACCGATACCACCCTGAATTATGATTATCAGGCGGGTGCTGTAACAGTTTCTCATGTGTACTGCAGCACTGATGCAGAGTTCACCCTTGTACAGGCCACAGAAGATGAAGGTGCAGCTTCATGCTGGAGTGGTGTGACTCTGACCAATGTCTGGTTTAAATTCCAGGCAACTACTCCATATGTGACAGTATCACTCAAGTCTGGTGGCATCTATGGAAATCTCCGCAGGGGCCAGATGGCTATCTGGAATGAGAACAATGTTGAAGTGGCATGCAGGGCTGCAGTGATCATGGAAGGTACGTTGCTAATGATGGCTGATACACTTACTGTGGGCAGCTGGTATTGGATTTCGGTGGATCTGGATGAAACCGGAGCTAATAACCGTATCGGCTCTTTTTCATTGTGTTTAGAGGATGCGCTGAATTATGATTTTAAAGGAGGGGCCCTTGAATTGTCACATGATTTTGGTTGTTCCGGGGATGCTTCCTATACAAATACCCAGGCGACGGATGACGGTGGGATTGGTAGCTGCTGGGGATCTTATAACGGCAATAAAAATGTCTGGTTCAGGTTCCAGGCCACCACCCCATACGCAAAGGTTGAGCTTAAAACCGGCAACGTTTATGGGACAATGCGAAGGGGCCAGATGGCCATCTTTAATGCAGCTGATGTGGAGGTTGCCTGTGTTGGAGATATTGTTGACAGGGGGACCACCCAGTTGCTGATTGATACGTTGACTATCGGAAACTGGTACTGGATCTCGGTGGATGATGATTACGCGAGTGGTACATTCAGCCTTTGCCTTGGTGATGAATTGGATTACGACTATTTAATCGGCGCCCTCGAAATATCCCACAATTACGGATGTTCAGCCGATGCTGAATTCTCTAATTTCCAGGCCACTGATGATGAAACCCCGGGAAGTTGCTGGGGGACCTACAATGGAAATAAGAATGTATGGTTTAAATTCCAGGCTACCACTCCCTTTGCAACGATCCAGATAAAAACCGGAAGTATATACGGAAACATGCGCCGTGGACAAATGGCCATGTGGGATGCCACACTGAATGAGGTGGTTTGTGTAGGAGATATTATAGACCGGGGAACAACTGAAATGGTGATCGATACACTCACAGTGGGTAACTGGTATTATATATCGGTTGATGATGACTATGTGAGCGGGTCGTTTACCCTCTGTCTGGATGATGAGTTAACATTTGACTACCTGGCCGGGGCAGAGGAGATCACCCACAATATGGGGTGTTCGGCCGATGCTGCCTATACGAATTACTATGCAACTGCAGATGAAACTCCGGGAAGTTGCTGGGGAGTGTATAATGGCACCAAAAATGTATGGTTCAAGTTCCAGGCGTTATCCAGGTTCCTCACCTTTGATTTGAAAACAGGCAGTATTTACGGGAATATGCGCCGCGGACAGGTGGCTGTATTCAATGCCGCAGGTCAGGAAGTATCCTGTATCGGGGATATCGTGGACCAGGGAAACACCACCCTGACTGCAGATACGCTGAATCCGGGCGATTGGTATTATATAGCAGTGGATGACGATTATGTAAGTGGCAGGTTCACCATTTGTATTACCGATCAACCTACTTTTAATTATTGGGAAGGGGCTGTTGAACTGGCTCATGATGCCGGATGTTCGGCAGATGGGGCCTATACCAACCTGGCTGCCTCGCCCGATATGCTGCCTGGCAGTTGCTGGGGATCATACAATACCAACAAGAATGTCTGGTTTAAATTCCTGGCTACCACATCCAACGTTACAGTAGAGCTGAAGACCGGTTCGGTTTACGGTAACATGCGAAGGGGCCAGATGGCCCTCTGGAGTGATGCATTCCAGGAAGTTGCATGTGTGGGCGATCTGATCAACCAGGGGATTACCAGCATGAGCATTGATTCGCTAACGGTGGGTAACTGGTACTATATCTCTGTGGATGATGATTACGTAAGTGGGAGATTTACCCTGTGCCTCAGCGATCAGGCGACCTATGATTTCTTTGGTGGTGCGCTTGAGTTGCAGCATAACGGCGGTTGTTCGTCCGATGCGGCTTACAGCAACCTGGTGGCCACAGCCGACCGGTCCATGGCAAGCTGCTGGACCGGAGTGGATCCTGTTGACAACAAGAATGTATGGTTCAGGTTCCAGGCAATCACAACTGATGTAACCCTTACCATACGGAATTACAACATATATGGAAACCTGAGGTATCCGCAGGCAGCCCTGTGGGACGGCGGCGGTGCGGAAATCAAATGCTTGCCCAGAACACTTGACCGCAGTACTTCCACCCTCAGTTATAATGGGCTCACGGTAGGGAATTGGTATTATGTTTCAGTTGATGATGCCCTGACAAGCGGGTCATTTACCCTGTGTATCGAAGATGTGCTCGATTACGATTATAAGGCCGGGGCATATGAGATCGTGACTCCCATCCGCTGGTGTTCGTCCGATGCACAATTTAACAACTACTTTGGAACATCCGATGAATTACCGGGTACCTGCTGGGCAGGGGGTGAAAATAAGAATGTATGGTTCAAATTTACAGCCATATCGGAAAATGTAAATATCGATGTAAAGAATGGGACAGTCCTGGGTACACTCCGGGATCTGCAGGCATCCCTCTGGAATGAAAACGGGGATGAACTGGACTGTGCTACCACAGAAGGAAATTATACCCACATCAATATCTCTTCGGATACACTAACCATAGGAAATACCTATTACATATCTGTGGATGACAGCCAGACCAGCGGATCTTTCAGTATCTGTGTTGATGCCGATCCATTGAGCGCCGTATTGGTTGGTGCCAATGTGACCTGCAACGGTGCAGCTGATGGAACTGTCACTGTGACTCCCGATGGAGGCACAGGTGCCGGGTACAGTTATGCCTGGACCAGGGATGGTACTCCGATTGTCGGAGGCAGTTCGATCACCGGTCTTGATCCGGCTACTTACCAGGTGACCGTTACCGATGTGGGAGATCCTACTACCACTGTGGTCCTGTCCTATGTTGTTACAGAAGATCCTGCGCTTACACTCATCCTGGCCAAGACCGACGATGGTTGTCCGGGCGATAACAATGGTTCGGCCACAGCTACTGCCGGAGGTGGTTCAGGTATGGGATTCTCCTATACCTGGTTCAGGAACGATATAGCCATTATAGACGTTGCTCCCACCTTGCTGGGTTTGGATTCTGCAGAATATAAAGTGATTGTTACAGACGCTGGTGCACCCACATGTACCATCACTGATAGCATTGTAGTGGTAAATTCCAATGCTGAGTCGGTGGCTCCTACTGCATTCACCATCACCAATGATAATACCTGTGAAGGAACAAGCAAGACCTTAACCGTTGTCGGGGGTAGTCTGGGAACTGCAGCAGTTTGGAATTGGTACACCAATCCTGGTTTCACCAGCAGTTCTGGTCTGGGTGCTTCCATTGCCGTAGATCCTGCTGTGAATACCACATATTATGTCAGGGCAGAGGGATTGTGTAATACAACATCATCGGTGAATGGACTTGTGACAGTAAGGATACCGTCAACAGCTCCATTAGGGATTAATTTAACCAACGATAATACCTGCGTGGGTACCAGCAAGAACCTGACCGTTACCGGCGGCAGCCTTGGCGACGGCGCGACCTGGGAGTGGTACTCTGATGCCGGGTTTACTGTAAGTGAAGGAAGTGGCTTATCGATCACGGTCGATCCTGCTTCGAGTACGACTTATTATGTAAGGGCGGAGGGTGACTGCAACAACACTGTAGCTGTAAGTCAGCTTGTGACCGTAAGGGTACCCTCGACCGCTCCTACGGGCATATCCATCACCAATGACAACATGTGCCTGGGTACATCGAAGACACTGACTGTACTGGGCGGCAGCCTTGGCGATGGAGCTGACTGGTACTGGTACTCAGATGCAACTTTTACCACACTGGTTGGCTCCGGTGGCTTTGTAGTAGTCGATCCCATTGTCAATACCACATATTATGTAAGGGCACAGGGTGATTGTAACACCACTGCAGCAGTGAACCAGCTTGTGACCGTGCGTGTATCCTCGACCGCTCCTTCCAGCATATTCATATTAAATGACAACACTTGTCAGGGAACCTCGAAGACACTGAGCGTTGTGGGTGGTAGCCTGGGCGATGGTGCTGACTGGTTCTGGTATTCGGATGCAACGTTTGTCACCCTTGTTGGTACAGGCGCTTCGGTGGCTGTTGATCCTGCAGTGAATACCACATATTATGTACGAGCCGAGGGTGATTGTAACACCACTGCGGCAGTGAGTCAGTTTGTAACCGTAAGGGTTCCGTCCACCGCTCCTACGGGTATTAACCTGACCAATGACGATGAGTGTGTTGGT
>SDBT01001771.1_pt1 | contig 38547 bp, 29 predicted proteins | sample 2277101 | NCBI WGS metagenome assembly SDBT01 (sample SAMN10404973, study PRJNA504765) | marine sediment metagenome | isolation source: marine sediment core GS10_PC15, 103 cmbsf | place: Arctic Ocean: Southern Knipovich Ridge | collected 2010 | reverse complement strand
CCACATAAGGAAGCGTAAAAACACCAGCTCCAATAATTGTTCCAATTAAAACAGCAATAGCTTCAGGCACGACTAATTTTTTCATACTAAACTACTAAATAAACCTCATCGCCTTCCCTCACTATTTCATCAACTTTTATTCCGACTGCATCTCCTTTTTTAGCCTTTTTTACATCTTCGTGCTCTATCTGAATTGAAGAAATATCTTGCTCAAAATCAGTGCTATGTCCTTTAATATGAACTCTATCTCCTACTTTGAGTACGCGAGAAAGTTCAACAATAGCAACGCTAATTTTTCCAAAATAATGAGTGATTTTTCCTATTAGTTTTTCTTCCATAATAATTAAATGATTAATTTTTCGACCTTTATCCTTTTATAACTGCCAAAGGTTTTAACTGAACAATTTTTTTAGCTAGCCCTGCTTGATGAACTACTTCTACTACTTCATCAACATCTTTATAGGCTAAAGGAGCTTCTTCAGCCAAATCAGAAAGAGAGCCTGACTTAACTATTATACCTTTTTTAGCAAGTTGTTGTAAAACTTCTCTACCGCTTGTTTTTCTTTTTGCTTCATGACGAGACATTGTTCTTCCAGCACCATGACAAGTAGAATAAAATGATTCCTCTGCCTCTTTGGTACCTACTAAAACATAAGAAGCTGTTCCCATTGTGCCGGGAATTAACACTGGCTGATCGGGAAAAGCTCGAGTTGCTCCTTTGCGGTGGACAATTAATTTTATCATCTCTCCATCTACTTCATGCTCCTCTATTTTTGCAATATTATGAGCCACATCATAAACCAAGTCTATTGATTCTTCTTTTATTCCTAGAACTTTTTTCCAAGCATTTCTGATTAAATAAGTAATCATTTGGCGATTAGACCAGGCAAAGTTTGCTGCTGCTCCCATTGCCAAAAAATATTCTTTTCCCTCAGGAGTAGAAAAAGGAATTGCCGCTAATTCTCTATCGGGAAGAACAATATTATATTTATTCATTGATTGCATAAAAAGACGGATATAATCTGTTGCCACTTGATGACCTAAACCGCGAGAACCAGTGTGAATAAGAACTACTACTTGTCCTTTTTTAAGACCCAATTCCTCAGCTAATTTTTCTTCATATATCTCAGTTACTTCCTGAACTTCCACGAAATGATTGCCGGATCCGAGAGTCCCTACTTGATCCCGTCCTCTTTTTTTGGCTAAATCAGATACAAAACGAGGATCTGCTTTTAAACATCCCCCTGACTCACAATGTTCAATATCCTTTTCTGTAGCGTATTCTTTTTCTTTTAAATACTCAACTCCTTTTCCTAAAATTCTGTCCATTTCAGTAATATTAAATTTAAACTTTCCCCCTTTCCCAAGACCAGAAGGAATAGCATGAAAAATTTCTTCTATTAATTTTTCCAGATAGGGCCTGATTTCTTTTTCAGTATGTTTTGATTTTAATAATCTAACTCCACAGTTGATATCATATCCCACCGAGCCAGGAGAAATTATGCCATCAGGTAATTTTGTGGCAAAAACCCCACCAATAGGAGCACCGTAGCCTTCATGAATATCTGGCATAGCTAAAGAATATTTTACAATTCCAGGAAGGGTAGTTAAATTAACTAATTGACTCAAACTTTTGTCTTTCATTACCTCATCTAACATTTTTTCAGTAATATAAATCCTCGCTGGAACCAGCATATCCTTCCTGTAAGATTTTGGGATTTCCCAAAGATAATTATTTAATTTTATTAAATCAGATTTGTTAAACATAAAATTTAAATGTCAAAAAGAATTATTGCCTTCCAATCACCATTTTTATCTTGATTAATATTTAATCCGTGATGAGTTACGGCTTTTATTTCTTTAGAAAATTCTTCCACATTTCTGCCTTCTATTATTCCTTTTATATGATCATCTGTTAATTTTTCTATTTTTACCTTGTCAAAAATGCAATTATAAATATCTGATTTTGCTAAAACTTCACTTAAAAAATCCACCAAGAGAGCATTAATATCCAGGGAATGAATTTCTATTTGTTCTTTTTTCAAAACACTCTTTTGAAAAGCATTTGGCTGAATAATATGAGCCATTCCTTCTAAAGCCCCTTTAAAAATATCTTCTTTGCAAGAAGCTGTTATTTCTAATTTAATGTCTGCTGGATGAGGTAAAACTTTATATTTATAACTCATTATAATAATATTTTACTAGAAAACATTGAACAAAACAATTAGTAATAAAAACGGCCAAGATATTATTTTGGCCGTCTATCTATAATTTATCAAATTAAGAATTACTTCTTAATCACTATCACTTTCTTTGCCAATCTAGATTTTTCTCTTGCTGCTCTGTTTTTTTTAATCAAATTCACTTTTGCAGCTTTATCAAAAAGCTTATATACTTTTGGGAGCATTTTTTTAGCTTCTTCAATTTTACCATCCCCAATCAGTTTTAAAAAATCTTTCTTTGTTTTTTTTAAAACAATCTTTTTCTGTAAATTGGCTTTTCTTTTTTTAGAACTCCCTCTAAGAGCTCCTTTTGCTGCACTTGTAATAGGCATAAAATAAATTGTTGGATTGTTTAATGATTATGATTTAATTTAACATTTTTGCTTGAAAAAATCAACCAAAAACATCTCTAAAGCAACCTGCCCGTCAATATTTCCTCGCTTTATTCTTCTATCATAATAAAGAAGGCGTTGAAATATAGATTTAAGCGTTTCTAAAGAAATAATTTTTGCCAAATGATGTAATTTCTGAAAAACATAAGGGTGCATTGAAGGCGGTTTTGCTTGTAAACTTTTTATTATTAAAAGATTGCGAAATTGAAAAATAATCATTTTTAAAATATATAAAGGATGTGCTCCCTGATTCATTAATGTTTCTAAAAACCAAAAGGCTTTTTTCGTGTTACCTTCAACTAAATTATCCAAAAAAGAAAAAATATTACTATTCAAAGGCAAAAATAGATTTTCTTCTATTAATTCTTTACTAATCAATCCCTTTTTTATCAAAGCTAATTTTTCTAAAGAATAATAAATTGAGCCTGTATCAGAAGGAAAACTTATCAATATTGACTGACGGCCTTCAGGAGTTAGTTTTAAGCCCATTTTTTGCTCTTCTTCTATTACCCAACGTTCTAGTCCTTTTTTCTTTAATAATGAAAATTCTTTCACTCCTTTAGCTTTTTGCTCCAACCATTTTTGCAAAGAACTGCTACGAACAGTATTATTCTCATAAAATATAACCATTATGTCTTTGGCTACATCTATTTTTCTGCTCTTTAAAACAGCTGACAATTCTTTTCGAAATTCAATATTCGTATTTTTAAACAAATTCTTTATTGCCACCAATTTACTGCCAGAAAACAGAGTGTTACTTTTGAATATATCCTCCAGCGCAGGAATATCAAAAGAAGGAGAAAGTTTATCAGAAAAATCGCATGAAAAAAATGAAATTCCTTCTTTTTTATAGAAATCCCTCACTTCAAAAAAATATTTCTGCGAACGAAAATTATCTTCCCCAAAAATAAAATACAACATAATTATTGCGATGGTATATAGTCAGAGTCTATTGGCAAAGAAAAGGTGAAAATAGAACCTCTGCCTAATGCAGATTTAACCCAAATCTTTCCTCCATGTCTATTAATTATATTCTTGGCTAAATACAAACCTAATCCAATTCCACTTGTTTGCCCTTTTAATGCCGCTTTAGATCTGAAAAACTTAGTGAATAATCTTGATAAATCTTCACTGGAAATTCCAGTACCTGTATCCTCAACTGAAACAAGTATAAACGGTTTTCCTTCAAAAAGATCTATTTTTATTCGAACATCCCCATTTTTTACATTATATTTAATCGCATTATCAACCAAAATTTCCAAAACCAATTTAATTCGCAGCGGATCCATTACAAATGGTTTAAGTTGAAATTCTGGTCGGTGAAAAATTAACTTAACATCATTCATCTTTGCCGCTGGTTCAAATTTGATGAAAGCATTTTCTATAATTTTTCCTATGCCTGCCATAGAAAATTGAAAACCAAACCGCCCTTCTTCAATCTGTGCGGCATTCAAAAGATCTTCCACGGTTTTTAAACTTTCTTGCATAGCCTTTCTTCCATCATCTATAAGTTTTTCCTGCTCTAATGTTAAAGAACCCATTTCCTTTTTGGCAAGAATTTCTAATATCCATGATAAGCCAGAAAGTGGGGTTCGGAGTTGGTGAGCCACTATCGTAATAAAATCAGATTGGGTTTTTCTTAATACTTCTTCTTTGGTCAAATCATGAATTATTCTCAAAAAACCATAGGTTTTTCCTTTTTCATCTATAACTTTAGTCGTTATTATTTCCAAAATAAGTTCTTTTGGCTGATAAAATTTTACTTTTATTTTTTCTGGATAAGTATCTACGGATTTTTCCAAAACAACTGGAGCTAAACTTGGAAAAATTAATTTAGATAAAAGCCCGTAACGAGCGTCGTTACTTAATTCAGGCGTAATATTTTTTCCTAAAAGTTCTTTTTTTGTTATGCCAATAAATTTCTCCATAGCTTTATTAACCAAAATAATCTCAAAATTCTCAGTATAAGAAATAGCAGGATCATTAATACTGCTTATCATTGCGTTTATCTGATTTCTTTCTAAATCCAAACGGCTAGCTCTATCAACTGCGCCCAAAAAAATAACCGCTACCACTAAATAAAAAATTATCAGGGCAATATTCATAAGCCAATTTAAGGGCCAAATAATCCAGAACACATTGAAAACAATCTGCGTTATGATCAAACCACCCAAAAACCAAAAAGGCAATAATTGCGGCACAGAAGAATGTTTTTTTAGATTTTGAAAAAAATTAAACATATATATAAAATTATTCCATATCCCCCCATTTATCTCCAATTCTTATATCTACTTTTAAAGGCACTTTTAATTTAACCACGTTTTCCATTATATTTTTGAAAAGTGGAGCTATTTCCTTTATTATCTCAGATTTTGCCTCCAGTATCAATTCATCATGAATCTGAATCAAAGTTTTTATATCATCTTCTATATGCTTGCTCTTAATAAGTTCTTGAATCTTTATCATTGCTATTTTAATAATATCTGCAGCTAATCCCTGAATAGGCATATTAAGAGCAATTCTTTCTTGTCCGCGAGCTATGCGTCCAAAACCGCCTAACAATGGAAGAAACCTTTTTCTGCCGAAAATTGTTTCTGCATAACCCAATTTTTTGGCATTTTCTAAAGAAAAATCAAGATAATTTTTAAGGCCTGAAAAATTAGCAAAATATTTTTCCCTAAAGATCTTAGCTTCATCTAAAGAAATACCTGCTTCCTGAGCAAACGCTTTATTGCCCATTCCATAAATAATCCCAAAATTCAAAACCTTTGCCTTTTGTCTCATGGAAGGAGTAACTTGTTCTTCAGAAATATTATTGATATAAGCAACTGTAATTTTATGAATATCTTTGCCTTGGTTAAACGCCTCAATCATTTTAATATCCCCTGAAAGATGAGCTGCTAATCTTAGTTCTATCTGGGAATAATCTAATGAAACTAAAGAAAAGAATTCTTCAGAAATAAAAGCTTTTCTAATTTGTGTTCCCCAATCGCCTTTTTGGGGAATATTTTGTAAATTAGGTTTTTCTGATGATAAGCGCCCTGTAGCTGTTCCTGTTTGTTTCCAAATTGTATGAATCCTGTTTGTTTTTGGATTAATAAATGTAGGAAGCGTATCAAGAAAAGAATTTTTTAATTTTTTTATTCCACGATATTCAATAATTAAAGGAATAATTGAATGGCTACTTCTAATCTTTAATAACTCATTGGCATTAGTAGAAATCTTCTTAGTAGCGGTCTTTTTTAAATCTGATGAGGAAATTTTTAAGTCTTCAAATAAAATCTCAGACAACTGCTTTGGAGAGCTGATATTAAATTCTTTGCCAGATAATTGATAAATTTTCTTTTCTAAAATATTTATTTCTTTTTCCGCTTGTTTAGTTAATTTTTCCAACCAATTTTTATCTATTAAAATACCATGTTTCTCCATTGAAGAAATCACGGGAATCAGAAGCTTTTCCTCTGTTTCCCAAACATTTTCTAATCCCAATGCCGTTATTTTATTTTTAATAGTTTCCCATAATGGAATCAGCTTAGACAGAGAGCCTGCAAAAGAATCGTCAATTTCTTGCCCGAGAAAGAATTTCGCAATAGAAAAAAATTTATAATTTTTTCTTTCTGAATCTAATAGCCATGCTAATATTTTTATATCTTCAAATAAATAGCCGGAAAACTCTTCAATTTCCTCTAAAATAACCTTGGCATCATAGCTTATTAATTTCTTTTGAGACCAGTCTAATTGTTCCTTAAAAAAATCAACAAATTGGCGATTTGAAATATAAAACAAAGTATTATCTATAAAACTAAACCCAATTCCATTAATTTCTCTTTGCCCAAATTTTTCTCCTTTAAAATCTAAAAGTAATCCAATTATTTGTTCCTTATTAATTTTTTGTTTCAATTCTTTTATGCTAAGCATGCCTGTTTTTGAAGAGGTATTGATGATATTCAAAGAAATCTTTTCTGCGGAAGAAATATCTTCTTCAAGGTCAAATATCTTAGGAATTAAACTTCTAAAGCCTAATTCACTTAACAAAGAAATTAATTTATCCTTTGGAGGAGGATCAAGTTTGGCTTTTTCTAAATCAAATTTTATTTTTATGTCTTTCTGAATTGTTACCAAATGACGGCTAAAATAAGCCTGGTCTTCATAATTCTTTAATTTTTCCAAAATCCTCGGAGAAACTTTAATTTTTACCCCGTCTTTTATCTTTTTATAAAGATTATCCAATGTCCCAAATTCTTTTATTAATGTACTTGCTGTTTTTTCACCAATTGAAGGCACTCCTGGAACATTGTCTGAAGGATCACCTCTTAACGCCTTCCAATCTATTAATTGTTCTGGTTTTAATTCAAATCTCTCAAAAACTTTTTCTTTATCATAAGTTACTTGATCTTGAATACCGCGACGAAGCGTATAAACAAACACTTTGTCACTAATTAATTGTAATGTATCCAAATCCCCTGTAACAATAAAAGATTGAACATCTTTATTATTCTTCAACTTCTCAGTTATAGTTCCAATAATATCATCTGCTTCATAACCTTTTTTATCCAGAATCGGAATATTAAACGCCTTCAAAAGATTTTTGACTATTTGAATTTGTTCATAAAAATTATCCGGCATTTTCACCCTCTGAGCTTTATATTTTTTATATTCTTTATGGCGGAAAGTCGGAGCTGCCACATCAAAAGTCGCCACAATATAATCTGGTTTCAAATCATTAATCATTTTCAGAAAGAACAGCATAAATCCATAAACGCCATTGACTAAAATACCCTTTGGTGAAGTCAAGGGAGGAAGAGCGTGATAAGAACGATGCACTAAAGCATAAGAATCAATAACAACTAACTTTTTCATAATAGATGAAATTCTAATATTCTTGTATTTTCTCCTGTTATTTTAAATTTTATTTTCAAATAGCCTTTGGGAAGAATCTTTTTAATCTTATTTCCCCATTCAATAAAAATTAAATTCTGCGGATTTTTAACAATTCCTGAAAAATCCAATTCTTTAATTTCCTTAGGTTTTTTAATTCGATAACAATCTAAATACCATAATGTTTTAAAAAAACGAGTCTTACAAGGAAAACTTTTCATAATTAAAAAAGTGGGGCTAAAAACTTTTTCCTTAAGCTTTAAAAACCTTGCTATACCTTTGAGAAACTCAGTTTTACCTCCCCCTAAGGAACCTTCTAAAGAGATAACTAAACCGTTTGGTTTTGGATTATATCTCATTAAAACAGCCTGCATAAAAAAAGATGCAATTTTTTGCGTTTCTTTTGGGCTTTCGCTAATAACTTTTATTTTCATTCTTAATATATTTTAATTATAGCACGAAATTTTTGCTTTTCTAAAGAGAATTAGAATGATATAATAAATTATTATTAATAGTATAATTTCTATGGATGACTTCGCCAAAAAAAGGGAAGAAAAAATTAAAGCTCTTTGGCAAGAATCAAAAGAAAGAGAAGCGCAAAGGCTAGCTGAAAAACACAACCTTCTTTATATTAACTTAAGAAAAGCGCCAATTGAAACAAGCGCTCTTTCTATAGTTCCAGAAGAAAAAGCAAGAAAAACTAATGTTATTACTTTCCAAAAAATAGGAAATCAAATTAAATTAGCTGTTTTAGACCCTTTTAACTTCGAAACAATAAAGATAATTGAAGAAATCAAAAAAGAAAAATATAAAGTCGTTGTCTTTGTTGTTACTGAGGAAAGCCTTAATTGGGCATGGAAAGATTATGCTTTTGTCCATCAGCACCAAAAAAGATTATCAAATTTTATAGATGTAACCAGCGCAAAATCCATAGAATTTTCCGATCTTCATCAAGAACTTTTGCCTCTTCCCATAGAAGAAATCACTTCATTAGTCTCACTTATTTTAAAATCAGCTATTGAAATAGACGCCTCTGACATTCATATTGAACCGCAGGAAGACTGCGCTCTTATTCGTTTTCGTGTAGACGGTGTCTTATATGATGTTGCTGAAATAGAAAAAAAGAAACATCGTGGCATTAATCAAAGATTAAAGCTTTTGTCTGGTTTAAAATTAAATATTGAAAATATTCCCCAAAAAGGCCGCTTTACTATCCAAAATAATAAAAATTTTATTGATGTTCGCACTTCCAGCTTGCCAGGTCCTCATGGAGAATTTTTAGTATTTAGACTCTTAAACCCCAAACGAGCCGCTTTTGGTTTAAAAGATTTAGGCATTGACCAAAAAAGTATAGATGTTTTTAACAATTCTTTATCAGCGCCAAATGGAATGATTTTAATTACAGGACCTACAGGTTCAGGAAAAACAACTACTTTATACGCTTTTTTAAAAAAGAAAATTTCTCCAGGAGTAAAAATTATCACAATTGAAGACCCAATTGAATATCGGCTTGTTGGTGTAAACCAAACCCAAACATCAAAAAAATATGGTTTTGCTAATGGATTAAAATCCATTCTCCGACAAGATCCTGATATCATTATGATTGGCGAAATGAGAGATGAAGAGACAGTAAAAACCGCTATACAAGCTTCTTTAACCGGACATTTGGTCTTTTCTACACTCCATACCAATGAAGCCAGCGGCACTATTGCCAGACTGGTTGAATTAGGCGCTGACGCCCAAATACTTTCAAATGCGCTTAAATTAGTTGTGGCACAAAGATTAATTCGACGCCTCTGTCTTGATTGTAAAGAAAAATACAAACCAACTTCTGAAATGAAAGAAAAATTAATTGAGGCCTTTAGCATTCTTTCTCCAAAAAGCAAAATAAATATACCAAAAGATATTCCATATCTTTATAAAGCAAAAGGTTGCGCAAAATGCCATTGGTTAGGATATAAAAGCCAGATTGGAATTTTTGAATACTTTAATATAAGTCCAAAAATTATTAAAGCAATCAAATCCAACGCTGACCAAAATGAAATAAGATCAAAAGCCATTGATGAAGGAATGGTGCCTCTTTTTCATAACGGTTTATTAAAAACTATCGAAGGTATTACTTCTTTGGAAGAAGTTGTAAGAGTGGCGGGTGATATTTCCTATATTCAGGAATTATATAAAGAATTATTTTCTCAGGTTTTGACTCGAGGCGTAAAAGTAAGTAGTAAAGAAGAAAAAGAAATAGAAAAATTGCTTCAAAAAGATAAATCAATTTCCCCGCTACTAAAAAATAAATCTTCTGAAAGACAAATTGCCATTATTTTAGCCGCGGCTTTAAAATCACGAGCCACAGATGTCCACTTTGAACCAGAAGAAAAAACCAGTGAAATTAGGGAAAGAATTGACGGAGTGCTCCATAAATTAGTTTCTTTTGATATCAACGAACACCCTAAATTGATTAATGAATTAAAAGCCCTCAGCGGTTTAAAAACAGAAGAAACGCAGATAATCCAAGAAGGAAGATTCCGGCTTATTCTTCCTGATGAATCTTTTGACCTTAGGCTTTCAATAATTCCAGGCGGATATGGAGAAAGCGCATCTTTAAGAATCTTGGGCGGAGAAAAATCTTTGTTAAATTTAGAAAACTTGGGATTCTTGAAAGAACAGGAAGAAAAAATAGAAAAAGTATTAGAAAAAAAAGTCGGATTAATTTTAGCTGCTGGACCTACTTCTTCGGGAAAAACCACAACTTTGTTTACAATACTTAAAAAACTTGCCAAGCCTGATGTAAAAGTGATTACTGTTGAAGATCCAATTGAATATCGCTTGCCTGGAATTATGCAAACTCAAACTAATGAGGAGAAAGGATATACTTTTTCCAAAGCTCTTCGCAGCTTGCTTCGCCAGAATCCTAACATTTTCCTAATTGGAGAAATTAGAGATAAAGAAACAGCTAAATTAGTTTGGCAAGCATCTATGACCGGACATTTAGTCCTTTCTACTATCCATACAAATGATGCTTTAGGCGTTTTATCCCGTTTACAGAGTTTAGAAATTCCTTCTAAAGAATTAGCGCCTGCTATTAACACTGTTATTGCGCAACGATTAGTCCGTTGCCTTTGCCCTCATTGTAAAAAGGAAATAAAAATTCCATCAGAAATGTCCAAATTTATTAAGCCATCCTTAAAATATTTCCCAGAAGTTAAAAAACCTTCAAAGATTTACCAAGCTCAAGGATGCGCTCAATGTAGCTTTACCGGATATAAAGGTCAATCAGGAATATTTGAAATACTTATACCGCCTTTAAAAACAAAAGACCTTACAAAAGTAAGATTTTCAAAATTAATTAATAGCGCTGTTATTAAGGTTTTACAAGGAATTACATCATGGGAAGAAATAAAAAGAGTTCTTGGAGTATAAAAAAAGGCCCATTAATCTGCAGGCAAATATCCTTCGAAACGAAGACTAAAGATTAACCCGAGGTATATCTCAGACATATAAATATGTCCAAGATACCCATCTGCAGAGAACCCCTGACAAGCGTTTGCTTGCTTGCCCACAGATTAATAGACCCTTTTAAGAATCCTATTAGTATACTACTATATTTTAGATTTGTCAACCCCTCACTTGCTTATCCACTTCTAAGCTAATTTTAGTGGCGTTAATAATTTCCTCCAACGGCATTGAACTTCTTCTTTGGTGTAAGGAAGAAGCTAAACTTTTTAATTCTTCAAAATGCCCTTTATTTTGCTGAAGCATTTTCATATCAGCTTTTACCCCATATGTTCTTAATCTTTTATAATCATCCAGAATAAATACTCTACCCTCAGAATATAATTCCATATATTCCTTACCAGTTCCGCTATCCCCCTGTGTTGTATAAACTAAATTAGCCAAAGAGCCGTCTTTAAACTTAATAGTGGAAACAAAATTATCAGTAGTAAGATAAAATGTGTCTTTTGAGGTTATTGCGCAAGCATCAATTTTTTCAATTCCAGATTCAGCTAAATAGCAAAAAACATCAAACATATGGCAAGCATTGCCTAAAATTCTTCCTCCGCCTTCGCTAGTATTTACCCAATGGCTCGGCGCAAGATAAGAATCATTAACTCTATAATTAATTATTATTGGGCTACGGCGATCCCCAATAGTTTCTTTTATTTTTTGAATGAACGGAGAAAAACGCCGATTAAATCCAACTGCAACAATTGGGGAATAATCAAAGTTTTGTGTTTTTAATATATCTAAAATTTCTTTTAATTCTTCTTCGGTCAAGCATAATGGTTTTTCTACAAAAATATTCTTCCCTGCTTTTAAAGCATCAATCACCATTGGAGCATGAAGATTATGCCTTGTGCTAATCATAACAAGATTTATTTTGGGGTCATTAAGCAAAATCTTATAATCAGTTGTAGCAATACTCGCGTTATAGCGGCTGGCAAAATACTTGGCTTTTACCTGATCATGGGTACAAATTCCGCGAATTCTGTAAAATTCTCTTAATTTTATTAAATTAGGTAAATGCACGGTCTGGGCAAAATTTCCCACGCCTATAATCCCCACTTCTATTTTCCCTTCAATTTTTTGTGAAGTAGATAATTTAACAAACTGTTGTGAATCTTTTTCTTTTAAAATAGAGTCGGGATAAGAAAGCAGAACTGCTAATGGTTTCTTTTTGGAATTTAATAATTTATATGCCAAATCAGCTTGCTCTAAAGAATATTTTCCTCCAACTAAAGAACTAAAATCAACCTTTTTGTTTTTTAATAATTGCAGATAAGCCTGCATATTACGATTTTCTGTCCACCTCACATAAGCATAAGGATAATCTATACCTTTATTTTCATATTCAGCATCACCTCTGCCAGGACCATAAGAAGTAGATATACGCAAATCAATTTCCTTTTGATACCAAGGCAACCTATTAATTTTCAAACCAATATCCCCTACGACAACAACTTTCCCTCTTTTTCTTGTAATTAATAACGCCTGATTAATAATTCCATCATCTGACGGATTAGCAGCAGTAATAATAGTTACATCTGCTCCTTGCAAATTAGTAAGATGATTAATTTTATTCAAAAGATTTTTAGTGGTAGGAGAAAAAATATTTGTTAATCCATTTTCTTTGACTTTTTTTATTCTTTCTTTGGAAAGCTCAATACCAATCACTTTTATCCCACTTGCCAAAAGGATCTGTGCAGTTAATTGGCCTATTAATCCTAATCCAACAACTACAGCGCTTTCTCCTACGCGCAAATCAGCCTGCCTAACTCCTTGAAGGGCAATTGCGCCAACTGTGGCAGAACAAGCGTCTTCAGGAGAAACTCCATTAGGAACTTTTACTGTTAAATTTCTTGGCACTGCCACAAATTCAGCATGTGAAGCAATATTTGCTCCTGCGCAAGCAACAATTTCCCCTTTTTTAATATCAGTTATCTTTTTTCCGACTTTTATGACGCGACCGCAACAACTATAACCAGGCGTCACTCCTGCCTGAAGCATACCTGTGATTATTTTATAAGCATTGGATAATCCTTTTTCTTTTACCAGCTTTAGGCCTTTAGCTAATTTAGTTGGATATTTTGAACTAATCAATTCTGTACCAGAAGAAATCAAAGAAAACAAATTTTCCACTAAAATCTGGCCTACTCCGCAAGCCGGTGTTGGAACTTCTTCTATAACAACTTTTCCTTGTTTAAAAATTAACTGTTTCATAATTTAGTCTTGTATTAATTCCCATTGTTCATTTTCAACTAATTGGATAAATTCTTCTACTGCTTCTTTCGCTTCTGAGTTTAGTTCTAATACTCTTTCGGCATATTCAATAGCTTTTTCTTTATTATGCATTTTAGCATAAGTAGCAGCTAAACCAGTATATAAAGAAACATCATTGGAATCTATCTGAATAGCCTGTAAATAAAGTTTTTCTATAACTTCATATTTTTTTTCTTTTATTAAAAGATTTATTACACTTAAAATCTGAATTTTATCTTTAAAAGGAAAATTCAGCTCAGCTGCTTTTATTAAATTCTCATCGCGTTTCTCCACATCCCCTATTTCATTATAAGCTAAACCTAAAATATAATAAGAAGTAGAAAGTTGCGGATTAACATTAATAACTTTTTCAGCTTCTTCTATGGCTTTTTCTATTTCTCCATTAAGTAAGTAGAATTTTGATGCAAATAAATGAGACTGCGGAAAATAAGGAAATTGAGAAAGCATTGCTTCGGTTGATTTTTTAGCTTCAATAAACCAATCTTTGTCCCATTGAGAAAAAATAACCTCCAAATCTGCCTCTGCCATAACTAAACTAAAACGCCAAGGCTTTTTTTTAACTGCATCATTGGCTTGAATAACTAACTCGTTTATCATTTTTTTCTTGTATTCTTCATCAATCTTAAAACTATAGCGAGAATACATCCTTTTGATTCCAATAATTATATCGTCTCTCAAAAAAGCAGGATTATTAATTATTTTCTTTAATTCTTTATATGCTTTTTCACTTTCTTCTTGCTTAATCAAAGAGCTAACATTAAAAATTCCTTTACTTACTAAATAAGGTTTTATAACATACTGCGTCGTGCTGAAAATAACTGAACAAACAACAGTAATAACTAACAATCCTTTTCCCATTTTTGAAGCATAATCTTTTGAATCTTCATTCACGAGAGATCCTTCGCTAGCACTCAGGATGACATCCCCTTTTTTGTCATTCTGAGAGCGAAGGTCGAATGATCTCTCCACCGAATAAAGCGATGATATAAAAGCTAATAACAAAAAGAACATCAAGTAACTTTCATGAAAATCAAAAATAAAAATATTTTGAACAAAATATCCTATTAAACACCCTGCCAAAGCCAAAGATGGCAAAAACCATTCTTTTTTCTTCCTCAATTGATTCAAAAAATACAAACCTATTCCAAAAATAGAAAGATAAGATAAAAAGCCAAAAATACCAGTAGTGGCCAAAACTTCCATTGGTTTGTTATGAGCCCTGTCAAAATAAAAATCTTCTGGTAGATATTTTAATACTTCTGGATTAAAATTTGTTACATACGCAGCTTCATAATTTTCTGGCCCCCAACCAAAGAATGGTTTTTGTAAAAAACTTTTCCAAGCTGTTCCAACAGAAAAAAGACGGGAGAGAGCTGTTGGATCTGTTAGAGAAATAGAAGAAAACCTGCTTAAAATTGAATTATTTTTCACAAAATCAGTATTTTTTGCGCCAAAAGTAAAAACAGATAAAGCCAAAACACTAATTAAAAAAACAATAGCTATTTTCTTAAAAGGAATGAGAAGATCAGGCTTCCTCTGAAGATCAGGTTTTAGAAAAACAATAGCCAAAGCAATTAATATAATACTAAACAAATAACCCATCATTGAACCTCTTGTCAAAGTAGCAAAAATGAGAAAACTTTGCCCCAAAAAAACAAGTAGCCACCAATTAAATAATTTCTTATCAAAAATATATTGCCGAAAATAAAAATAAAGAGCTAAAAAAGCGTTAAAAAGTAAATAAACGGCAAAAAAAGAAGGATTACCAGTATAGCCAGCGAGACGGTTTCCAGTCATTCGAGCAGTAATTGTTCCAATGCCAGAATAAGCTAAAATAGCTACTGTTGAGTAAAGAATGCCTATGCCTACTTGAATTTTAAGAATTTTTTCTATTTCCAAATATTTAAAAGTCGTGGCAATAATCAAGAAAAAAAGCATAAAATGCCATATTCCAAACACCCCTTCCATTCTTTCGTTTCCTGAAAACAAACTAAAATTAAAATCAACTCCCAAAAAAGCAGAAATAAATAAAATAACTCCGAAAATAATTACTGCTTTTACTAAAGGAGTCAAAGAAGTCAGACTTCTTTTAGAAGTCTGACTTCTAACTAACCAAAACACCCAAACCACTAACATTAATCCCACCATTAACCGAAAAGCTGTAGCTTTAGCAATAATAAAAGGAAAATAAGTGGCAGTATCCACTAAAAAAGGCGTAAATAAAGCTATAATAGCAAGATAAAATAATATTGTTTTTAATTTATTCATAATTTATTATTGACTGCCGCGCGGGTCAATGGTCCAAAATACCCAGTGGTAATGATATTTTCTGATGCTTGGTATCTCTTTACTGCTGCTTGAGTCAAATGCCCAAAGTAACCTGTTACAAGCCCTTCTGGATAAATCTCAGGGCCTAAAGATTTTAAGTACTGCTGTAAACAGTTAACTTGATTGTCATTCATTCCAAAATAAAGATCACCATAAAAAGAAGAACAGGTAGAAGAATTCCGACTTGCTGATAAAGCGAGCAGTTGCGCCTGAAGTTTAACTATTTCTTGTTTAAGTAAAAATATTTTTGCCTGCAATACTTTTGCTGCTTCCTCTCTTGCTTGGTCTGTATTTTCTAATACTGATACATCCCATGAAAAATAATAAAGTTTATCAAATGGAATTGATGCAAGAAAAGGAATGGTAATTAAAGCAATGTTTTTATCTCCAAAATCTGAAACAAAAATTTCATCAATATTACTCCCTTCAAAATTGAGAAAACCGACTTTCTTTTGTCCATTATCTTGAACTATAATATATGGAATACGAGAAATAGAAGTTTCTTCTGCAATATTCCACTTCATTTTTATAGAATTCTTTCCACCAACAATTTTTTGCCACTTTGCGCTCCAAGTTCTTAAAGAATCTGTAACTAATAAAGACGCTGTGCCTCTTGTTGGCAAATAATAAACATAAGGAAAAATCGTAAAATTTTGCAAAGAAGGATTTTTATAGCAGTATTTTTCTCCCAGAAAACAATCGTTAACTACATTAGCAATCAACCAATTTATAAAAACATCTGAAAAATCTTCAGAAAATTCGTTTTTCTGTAAAGCATAATTAATTGCATCAACTCCGACCTGAGAAGAATGCAAAGAATCAACCAAGATATTAATACCATAATGCCCAACCAGATACTGGGTTAATAAATTGACTTTAGCATAATCATAATTGGCATTATCCCAATCTAATAAAGAAATACTTGTATTGTTTAAGAATTGCTGTACTCTCATGTGTAAATTACTATTAGCCCAATCTTTTTCATAACCTAATAATGTTTCTGTATATTCTGCCCGAGCTTCATTCAACCAAACCTCTTCATTAGGATTTTGTTTAAGAGTAATCAAATGCATAAACTCATGAGCCAAATGATAGTTCAAGTTATTTGAGGATAATGGCAAAATATTATCAGCATTCAAATATATTATCTGCCCTTCATTAGAACGGGAATAAATTCGTGATGAATAATTATCCTCTGTCTGCATATAACCGCCAATATCACTTTTCATTTTATGTAACACAACAAGAATTCTTGAATCATTATCAATTCCGGGATTATTTTCAAAGCCGAAAGTTTGGGTTAATATTGGATAAATCCTATACTCAAATTCATTGCCCAAATCATAAAGCTTATTATTAATTTCATTTTTATTTGCAACAGTTAAATTATTAAACCATTGTTTATCTGCGTAAAAATATAATTTATTTGTTATTTGTATAAGATGAGTGTCTATTTTACTGCTGCCTGATAAATCATAATCTAATTGAATATTAAAAGAACGCTCTTCATTAATAGAAATTGCTTGAGCAAAAACTGGAATAAAGAGTACTATTCCTAAAATTCCTAAAATAATATAAAATCGAAATTTTCGATGAAAAGAAAACATTAAATATATATTAACAAAAAATAAGCAAAAAACAAATAACAAGAAACCAAAAACCGCCCAAATGGGCGGTTTTTGCAACCTGCAAGGAAAGGTTAGATTGCTAAATTCTTGGCTGGAGCTTTCAAAGCAGAAATACCAGTAGTTTGTGCTACATACCCAGTAACCATACCAGCAGAAGTAGCCCACTTGATATTTAGGATACCAACAGTGTAGTAACTAGCTGCTACTGTATTTACAACATGGTATTCATAAGTACACACAGAAGTAGCTCCACTAGGAATCCTCCAAACTTTATTTGTATCATCTTCTACAGCACTGGCATCACAAGTCCAATAAGAAGAAGTTGCGGTTTCAGTACCAGAAGTAGTAACTGATTGGAAAATACCTTCTACAGCACCTGCAGTACCATAAGTAGCGTGAGTAACAGTTGGGATATAGATATCACCACTATTAGCAGTAACACTAATTCCAATTGTGAAATCACCAACATCATTTATGGTAGATGTAGTGCTATCTGATATAACTGTAGAAGCAGAAGCTAAAGCAAAGACAGGGGCAGCAGTATATACAGTTAAAGTACTGCCAGTAATAGCTCCTGTATTATTTCTAGCTGCTCCGCTAGCATCAATACCAGTCAAACCAGTAGTAGATACAAGAGAAACACCTACTCCACTAGTAGCTGTAGGATTTGCTTTTACAACACCTTTAACTGTCAAAACTTTAGTAGTGTCAGCAGAAACTGGCAAAGTAAAGGTACTCCAAGAAAAAGCTCCCGTTGTTACTGCAACACTAGCTAACAAAGTTGTACCATCATATAACTCAATTGCTGACATAGTAGTAGCAGCATTAGTATCAACAGTGATAGAACCACCTTTGAAAATCATATCAACAGCCTCTACTTTAACATTGATCTTCATAAGATCAACTCTTGTTATTGTACTTGCACTGGCTATAAAGTTGCCAGCCAAAGGACTGTCAATTGACGCAGTAGTGGTAATTGTAGGAGCTTGAGCTGTTGCTGTAGTGAAGTAATGGGAAGAGGCGGAAATAGCAGTAGCTGGTCCATAAACATTTAATGCGGCGCTATCAATACCTCTGACAGCATTAGCTGGGAAAGATACATAGATAGTACTAGCATATTGAGGAACAGAAACTGCAGATGCCTTCAAAGTTAATATCTTTTCAGTATCTTTAGCTACCAAAACATCAAGACCATCAATGGTCATTTGATAAGTAGTAGCAAAAACAATTTCTGTACAATTAGTCTGATTAACTGGCATTTCTTTTAACATTGTGCTGCCATCCCAAAGAGAAATATAAGTTAAATCTCTCCAAGGAAAGTCAGAAGTTAAATCAAATTGAACCAAAGCTCTCTTTACTCGAATGGCAGAATTAGTAGCTTTTACTTTATAAGCAGCTACTTCCTTCTGAACATTATCACCATAAAGACTCACTGTGCCAGAACCTGGAATTGCGTACTGGGTAACAGTTAAAGTTCCTTCTGTTGCTACAACAGCCACAGTAGTTGTGGTTGTCCCAGCACAGGATAGACCTGTTGTTGGGCTAAAACCAACGGCTGAAGTACAACCTGCAGGATAGGTAACTACCTCTACAGCATCACCAGCACAGGATAGACCTGTTGTTGGACTAAAACCAACGGCTGAAGTACAACCAGCAGGATAAGTAACTGCTTCACCAGCACATAATAATCCCGTAGTAGAACTATAGCCAACGGCTGAAGTACAACCAGCAGGATAGGTAACTGCAGGAACCACTGTGCAATACAAACCATTCAAAACACCTCGAGTCAAAGGACCAACATAACCAGTGTTAATAACTCCATTGGCTGTCTGGAAGGTTTTAACAGCAGCTAAAGTAATAGGTCCGAAATAACCAGAAGTTGGTATTACTCCTAATTTGATTTGAAGAGCCTTAACATCGTCTGATGTCATTCCCTGTTGCAAATCAGCATCAAAACAAACTCCAACAGCGACAGTTGACTGTCCAACCTGGGCTAAGAGAAGATTGTAATTAGCTAACATCTCATCATATAGGACTTGAAGCTCTCCAATTGTAGTTGCTCCAACTGGGCCAGCCATAGAAATGGCAAAGACTCCAGCGAGAACAAATGCAATAATTTTTTTATTCATTTTATTTAATTGAATTTTTATTAATTTTGTAGTTATTAACGACCTACCTTGAAACTAATGAAGAGCGCTCTTTATGCACCCATCAGTTTCTTATGGGTAATAACTTTGCCTACCAAAGTTTTGGCAGGCGAATCCAAATTCTCTAGGAAGATTTAGTTTCGACCTAATTTTCCTCCAAAGAGTGGATTGACAATAATTTGTTAATACTTTCAATCTTGTCTATCGCTGTCAAGCAATCCCCAGCTTTAAAAGCATCATTCGCTTCTATAAACAAACTCCGAGATTTCATAATATCATCTTGAGATAATTGATATAAACCTTCTTGAACATCAATAAAATATTTCCCTAAATCTTCTAATTTATTTTGTAAATAACCAGGACATTGATTAATTTCTTCTGTTGTTTCTATAATAAGGGCAAGAACCTGCGATTGGGAATTTTCTACTGCTTGATTTAATTCTTCTTTCTCTTTGTCTTCTAAAGGAATTTTATCAACCATAGCTTTTAGATCTTTGCTTTTTTCTTGAATATCTTTTGAAACATTTAACGCAACTTGTTTATTATTTATATTTTTAATTTCTTGAGAAACAATTTCTAAATCTTTTCGAACATTCTGAGCAATAACGTTAATCTCATCTTGATAATTTTCAACTTTACTTAAATCTCCCATTCTTGCTTTTACAACTTCCAAACGAACAACGGGTTTTGTGTTTTCAGAAGCAAGATAAATCTTGGCGTTCTGAGTTAAAGTTTTTATTGGATATAAAACATTACCCGGTAAAGTTGTCTGAGCAAAAACAAAAGAAAAAACGAAAAAGAAAGCTAATAAGGAAGGGACTAATGTTTTCTGGTATTTAGAAACAAAAGAAAAAACCGCCAGTTTAACTTTTGGTTTATTATATAAACCACTTTGCGGTTTGGTCTGTATAATATTGGCTTTAAGCCAAAAAACCCAATCATGATTGGGTTTTATTTGTTTTAGATTTTGTAATTTTTGAATCAGGTCTTTTTCTTGCATAATTTCTTTCTACTACACAAGACGCAGAAAACAACAGTTTGTTACACCTCTAATTGCTCTTTAAGCGCCTTTAGCGCTCTATGAATTATCACCCTTATATTACCCTCTCTTTTTTCTAATATCTGCGCAATTTCCTTACTGGATAAATCATCCACATAGTGCCAGATAATAACATCAGCATAAACAGGCTTTATATTATGAAGAACTTCTTTAATGTTCTCTATTTCCAAAGTTAATTCAATTTTCTGGCAAAAAGTTGGTTGAGCAACTTGAAAATCGGCTATTTCCCCGACTTTACTCAAAGAAAGCGGCTTTTTGCTTTTTTCGCGATAAAAATCAATAATTTGATTTCTGGCTATGCGATAAAGAAAAGCAGTTGGATTAGAAATTTCAGAACCCTGTCTTTTCCATAACTTTAAAAAAGCCAAAGAAGTTAAGTCTTGAGCTGTTTCTGTAGTGTCTACACGAAGATAGACAAAACGGAAAACTTTATCTATATTTTTGTCGTAAAACTCTGAAAATTCTTCTCTATTCATAATTAATATCAACTAATAAATAACGATAACGTTAATCTGCCAACTGGCAGATTACTTTTGCCAGCTTCTTAGGATTATGACGGAGCAATGATCCTTGTCTTAATAGGCGAGTGAAAATCACTTTTGGTTTTTTCCAAGAACTTAGCAATTTTCTATCATAATTAACCAATTCAGCTTTTTCTTTCTTATATTTACCCAAATAATAATCTTTTGGCTTTTCAATATTCACAAGAAAATAGTCAATTATTCCTTTTCCAAGATATTTCTCTAACGTAACAAAAAAATCCTCTGCTGTAAACTTATTTGTCTCTCCATATTTTGTCATTATGTTACAAACATAAATCTTTTTTGCTTGTGATTTCTTCATTACCTTTTTTATCCCTTTTACCAAAAAATTAGGAATAATACTGGTATAAAGATCGCCAGGTCCAATAATAATAACATCCGCCTCCTTAATAGCTTTAATAGCTTCTTTATTAGCTTTGGGTTCTGGATTTAAAAAGACTTGTTTTATAAATAAACTGCCATCGTGCTTAGGAACATCAATGTTTGACTCTCCTACTACTAAAAGGTCATTTTCCAAACGGGCAAAAAGACGCGTATAATCCAAAGTAACAGGAATTACTTTCCCTTTAATTCCTAAGATTTTTGCTGCTTCTTTAATAGCTTGATTAAAATCACCTGTAATTCTTTCTAAAGCAGTAAGAAAAAGATTGCCGAAACTATGTCCCTTTAATCCTGTTCCGTTTTCAAATCGATAATTAAACAAATTAGCCAAAATAGGGCTATCAGAAGAAAGAGCTACCAATGCTCTCCTAATATCTCCGGGGGGTAAAATACCAAATTCTTCCCGCAATACCCCCGAAGAACCACCATCATCAGCTGTTGTAATAATAGCAGATAAGTGAAAAGGATAATTTTTCAAACCAGTTAAAACAGTAAATACTCCTGTTCCCCCACCAATAACTACAATTTTTTTCATATCACAAAATTGATGAGTTTGTCTTTAACAAAAATGACTTTCTTTATTTTCTTTTTACTCAGATACTTTTTCACTAATAAAGAGCTTTTTGCTAATTTTTCAGCTTCTACTTTATCAATGCCTTTTTTTGTCTTTATTTTGGCTCTTATTTTACCATTTATTTGAGCTATTAACATAAAATCTAATTCTTCTGTTAAATGAGATTTAAAAGTAGGCCATTTTTCCTGTGTAACAGATTTTCGATGTTTTAGATATACATTCCACAACTCCTCAGATAGATGAGGGGCAAATGGAGACAAAAGCAAAACCAAACTTTCCAAATGTTTCTTATCCACTTTTTCAAGAGGAACCTCATATAACTGATTAACATATTCCATTAAAGAACTAATGGCTGTATTAAAATGAAGTTTTTCTAAATCTTCTGTTACTTTTTTAATGGTTTTATGCCTGGTCTTTTCCAGGTTTTTCAAATTCTCTTTTAGTTTTCTATTTGCCTCTGTAGTCAAAATTAATTTTTCCTCTTTTTTCTTTTTTTTAGATTTTTTACAAGGTATTGGATTTTTTTCAGTTACCAAATGCCAAATCCGATTAAGAAAACGATATGTTCCAATAACTCCTTGACTACTCCATGGCTTTGAAAAAGATAAAGGTCCCATAAACATTTCATACATTCTCAAGCTATCAGTTCCATATTTTTTAATGATATTATCAGGACTTATCACATTACCCCTTGATTTAGACATTTTTTCTCCGTCTTCACCCAAGATAATTCCTTGATTAATCAAACAAGAAAACGGCTCTACAGTAGAAACCACTCCAATATCATAAAGGAATTTATGCCAGAAACGGGCATATAAAAGATGTAACACCGCATGCTCTACTCCTCCAATATAAATATCAACTGGCATCCAATTTTTTTCTTTTTTAATATCAACTAATCTTTTCTTATTTTTTGAATCTAAATAACGCAAAAAATACCATGAAGAGCCTGCCCATTGCGGCATTGTATTTACTTCCCTTTTGGCAGGACCTTTACATTTTGGGCATTTTACATTTACCCATGACAAAATGTCTGCTAATGGTGATTCACTCTTTCCGCTTGGTTGATATTTTTTAATCTCAGGCAGTTTCAACGGCAATTCACTTTCTTTTAAAGGAACATTGCCGCATTTAGAACATTTAATTATAGGAATAGGTTCTCCCCAATATCTCTGGCGAGAAAAAATCCAATCTCTTAATCTATAACGAACATTTTTCTTACTCCCAATATAAAGAGCAATTTTTTCTTGAGCTATTATTGCAGGAATACCATTAAACGGCCCGGAATTCATTAATATTCCATCTGATGAAATAACCTCTTTTACTGGCAAGCGAAACTGCTCGGCAAATTGAAGATCTCGTTCGTCATGTGCAGGAACACCCATTATCGCTCCAGTTCCATAACTCATCAAAATATAATCAGACACCCAAATTGGCACTCTTTCCCTGTTAGCAGGATTTATAGCATACACTCCGGCAAATACTCCGCTTTTTTCTTTAATTTCAGCTTGCCTTTCAAAATCTGATTTTTGTGAAGCTTGCTCAATATACTTTTTGACTTCAGAACTGGAACTTTCTGAAGTAATCTTTTTTATTAAAGGATGCTCTGGAGCCAATACTAAATAAGTGATCCCAAAGATTGTATCAGTTCTGGTCGTAAAAACTTTAATATATTCTTCATGCCCAACAACTTTAAATTCTATATCCACGCCTTCAGAACGGCCAATCCAATTTTTCTGCATTGTTTTTACACGTTCAGGCCAGTCTAATAAATCCAAATCCTTTAATAATCTATCTGCGTAAGCTGTTATTTTTAAAACCCATTGTTTCAATTTCTTTCTTATTGCTAAAGTGCCACAACGGTCGCATTTACCTCCAACAACTTCTTCATCAGCTAAAACAGTCTTGCAAGAAGGACACCAATTAACAGAAATTTCATCTTCGTAAGCTAAGCCGTGTTTATAAAGCTGCAAAAATATCCATTGAGTCCACTTATAATAATCATGATCAGTAGTATTGACTTCTCTTTGCCAATCATAACTAAATCCCATTGCCTGAAGTTGCTTGCGAAAATGTTTAATATTTTTAGCCACTACTTCTTTGGGATTTTTCTTGGTTTTTATGGCATAATTTTCTGCTGGTAATCCAAAAGCATCCCACCCCATTGGGTGTAAAACATCATAACCTTTCATCCGATAATAACGAGATAGAATATCAGAAGCTGTATATCCTTCTATGTGCCCTACATGAAGACCTTCTCCTGAAGGATAAGGAAACATATCTAAAATATAGATGTGTTGCTTTTTAGATTTGTCAGTAGTATGCCAAATTTTATAGTTGTTCTTAGCCCAAATCTTTTGCCATTTGGGTTCAATTTTATTAGGTTGGTAGGACATAAAAAATTAATTGGTAGTGGTAGTTGTGTCAGGAACTGTAGTTGTGGTTGTATCAGCCACTGTAGTGGTAGTTGTGTCAGGAACTGTAGTTGTGGTTGTATCAGCCACTGTAGTGGTAGTTGTATCAGGAATTGTAGTTGTGGTTGTATCAGTTCCTGGCGGTGGTGTTTTTGGCAAACGTTCTTCAGGAATTTTTGAAGTTGGTACTGGCAATGCCTTTATAATACTTTGCACAGTGCTAGTAGCAAAACCTTGCTTTTCTAAAACCTGTATTCTTTGCTGTATCCTATTTTCCAATGTTTCTTTCAACTGCTCTGCTTTAGCCTGAACATGATCTGGATAATTTTCTAAATTCGTTTGCTGAAGCTGTTCGCGTGTACTTTCCATTATTCGTAATTGTCTAAATTCCCCAACTGGCGCAGGTTTTAAGGGTTGTAATTCTTGTAATTTATTCTCTAAACGATTCATAAATTCTTTCTGATTTTCAAATCTTAAACGAAGAAGAGGTAGGGTTTGACTAATATTCTGGCGGACTCTTTCAACTTGAGCAACAGCCTGCGGAACTCTTTCTAAAATCTTATCCAAAACTTCTGAATGACGAATCTCAGCTTCTGTTACTCTATCAAGAAGTTTATCAATATTTGGATTTTCCGAAGTTTCTTTGAGCCCTTCTAATCGTATTTTTAATTTGTCCATTGTATTTGTATAATTGCTAAAGGCTTTTTCCAACACTTCTAGTTTAGAAGTCCTTTGCGCCACTTCTTCTGCTTCAGCTAATTTTTCTGAAAGTATCTGCAACTGCGCTTCGCTCTTTTTTATTGGATCTCTAATCCATCCTACTTTCAATCCTCTCCACCATTCTTTCAAAAAATAAAAAGGACTTGTTGGAAGCAATCCTACTTTTTTTAACCCTAATGCCCAAGGAACAGAAAGTTCTTCTTCCTCTGGTAAAGTCGTTGTGGTAGTATCCTCAACCGTTGTTGTAGTGGTATCAGCAACCGTAGTTGTAGTTGTTTCTTCAGCAAATATTAAATTTGTAGAAAAACCGCTGATTAAACCAAAAATTAATAAACTTAAAATTATTTTTTTCATATCTTTTATTTACTATTATTTTTTACTTTCCTTTAAAATTATATCACAAAATTTAGCTATTGTCATACTTCCAATATCCCCTTTTTTTCTCTTTCTTACCGCAATATTTTTCTTTTTTTCTTCTTTATCTCCCACTACCAAAATATAAGGAATCTTTTGAAGCTCTGCTCCTCTTATTCTCTTAGATAATGTTTCATCTCCAGCCAAAAGTTCAACCCTCAATTCTTTTTCCTTAAGTGATTGGACAACTTTCTTTGCATAATCAACATTTCCTTCTTTTATTGGAGCAACAACAACTTGAACTGGAGCCAACCATAAAGGAAATGCCCCGGCAAAATTTTCAATAAGTAGGCCTATAAACCTTTCTATGCCCCCTAAAATAGTTCTATGTAACATAACAGGCCTTTTTTTGTTCCCATTTTTATCAATGTAAAAAAGATCAAATTTTTCTGGCATAATAAAATCCAACTGAATCGTGCCACATTGCCAGTTTCTGCCTAAACAATCTTTTAAATGAAAATCAATTTTTGGCCCATAAAAAGCTCCATCTCCCTCGTTTACAATATAATCTATCTTTTTTTCTTTTAAAGCTTGCCTTAAACTATTTGTAGCATTTTCCCATATCTCATCAGAACCCATTGCGTTTTCCGGCTTAGTGCTGAGTTCCACATGATAAGAAAATCCAAACTTTTTATATATGCGGTCAGTTAAATCTATTACTTTTTTTATCTCGTCTTTAATCTGCCCTGGGGTCATGTATATATGGGCGTCATCCTGAGTAAAACACCTTACCCTAAACAAACCTGCCAAAACTCCAGATAATTCATGCCTATGAACTAATCCCCATTCTGCCACTTTTAATGGCAAATCCCTATAACTATGTAAAGAATTCTGATAAATTAAAATTCCTCCTGGGCAATTCATGGGTTTGATAGCATAATCTTCATCATCAATCTTTGTGAAATACATATTTTCTTTGTAATGGTCCCAATGGCCTGATTTTATCCATAATGTTTTACTCAAAAGTATTGGGGTTTTAACTTCAGTATAACCACTTTCTTGATGCTCTTTTCTCCAATAATCCTCTAAAATATTCCATAGAATCATTCCTTTATTATGGAAAAAAGGAAAGCCAACGCCTTCATCATGAAAACTAAATAAATCCAGTTCTTTGCCTAATTTTCGATGGTCTCTTTTTTCCGCTTCTTCTAATAGATATAGATATTCTTTTAATTCCTTTTCTTTTGCAAAAGCAATTCCAGTAATTCTTTGCAGCATTGGATTAGTTTCTTTACCACGCCAATAAGCGCCAGAAACTTTATTAAGTTTGAAACTTAAAGGAAGATCTTTGGTATTATTTACATGCGGTCCACGACATAAATCTACAAACTCGCCTACTTCGTAAATGGTAATTTTAGTCATTGCGTGAGATTGCTTCCCCTTCGTTAATCTCAGGGTCGCAATGACATTAGCGTCTGTGGTTCCATATTTCTCTAAATCCTTCAAAAGCTCAATTTTGTAAGATTGCCCTAATTTTTTAAAAACATCTTTTGCTTCTTTTAAAGAAACATTTTTCTTTTTAAAAGGTATTCTCTGTTTAATAATCTTTTTCATTTCTACTTCAATTTTTGGCAAATCTTCCATAGATAAAGTTTTGCCAATATCTATATCATAATAAAAACCGTTTTCTATTGTTGGCCCAACACCAAATTTAGCCTTAGCATATAAATTCTTCACAGCCAAAGCTAATACATGAGCCATAGAATGGCGAATAATTTCTAAAGAATCTTGTTTCATAATACTGCCTATTTAAAAATTGTTAGTTATTATATGTTTTAAACCTCCATTGGCTCAATTTCTTCTAATCTTTCCCCAATAATCTGATAACTGCCATTTCTTTTATCCATCCTGCCTTCTACTAATAAGACTTTATCTTCTCGAAGCACGGCTAAATTATTACTTAGCACTGTTGGATATAAAACGACTTCAATAGAATTATTATAATCAGCCAAGCGCGTAAAAACCATTGGTTTTCCCATTTTTGTTCTCACCTTTTGAATGCGTGAAATAAAACCACAAACTTTAATTTTTCTTCCAAGATAACGAGGATCTAATTGGCTGACTGTAAGACCTATTTTACCTAAAACATTTTTATAGCTATCCAAAGGATGACCAGTAAGATAAATACCCAAATATTCTCTTTCCCAATTTATTCTTTTTGTTTTGTCAGGGGGTTTGATTGGATTATTCCTTTTTAAATATTCAAGTATATCATCCGACTTACCCTCATTAAATAAACTCATTTGCTGGTCATTTTGATGATTGTGAAATCGATAAATCCAATCCAAAATTTCTTCTAAGTGATTATTCATGAATTCCCGATCCCCAAAACAATCTAATGCTCCAGCTCTAATAAGGCTCTCCATGCTCTTTTTATTTAGAGCCTGACGCGGTATTCTTTTCAAAAAATCAGTAAGATTTTTAAAAATACCGTTATTTTGTCTTTCTTCCTGAATCATAGTGGCAACTCCCTCACCTACATTTTTTATAGCTGCTAAACTAAAATAAATATTTCCTGTTTCTTTATCTACACCAAACTCTGCAAAAGATTCATTTACAGAAGGAGGCATCACTTCAACGCCTAATCTTTGGCATTCGGCTATTTCAATGGCAATTCTGTCTAAATTACCAAAGTCTGAAGTCAAAAGAGCAGCCATAAAAGCGTTTGGATAATACGCTTTAAGCCAAGCTGTCTGATAAGTAATGCGCGCATAAGAAGTACTATGACTCTTGTTAAAACCATAACGCGCAAAAGGTTCTACCCAAGCCCAGATTTTTTCTGCAGTAGATCTTTCAATATTATTCTTTATCATCCCTTCTATTAATTTTTCTTTTTGAGCTTGTAATAATGTTTTAATTTTTTTACCAACAGCTTTTCTAAGAACATCAGCTTCAGCCATAGAAAAACCCGCTAGATCATGAGCAATTTTCATAAGTTGCTCCTGATAAATACAAACTCCGTAAGTCTTGCTTAAAATCGTCTTCAACTTAGGATGAAGGTAAATAATTTTTTCTTTTCCCCTCTTTCGATTAATAAAGCTTGGAATGAATTCCATTGGTCCGGGACGATACAAGGAAAGCATAGCTATAATATCTTCAAAAGTTGTTGGCTTTAATTCCTGAAGATATCTCTTCATACCCGCCGACTCTACCTGAAATACTCCTACTGTATTTCCATCAGAAAGTAATTTGTAAACCTTTTTATCTTTATAATCCAAATTATCTAAATCTATTTCATCGTCATAAACTTTTTTAATAATTCTTAAGGTATTTTTTATAATTGTTAAATTAGCTAATCCTAAAATATCAATTTTAAGCAATCCAATTTTTTCCAAAGAATACATATCATACTGAGTTATTACCTCTTGATCATTCCTGCTTGAATGTTGCAAAGGACTATAATTAACTAAAGGTTCACGAGAAATAACCACTCCAGCGGCATGAGTGGAGGCATGACGAGCCACACCTTCTAATTGCTGAGCCATATCAATAATATTCTGAGCGTCAGTATTGGTTTCATATAATTGCCTAAGCTCTGGGACTATACTTAATGCTTTTTTAATCGTTATATTTTGCAGAAGAAGTTTGGAAATTTGATCTCCTAAAGCGTATGGATGGCCCAATGCTCTAGTAACATCGCGAACAGCTAAACGAGACTTCATTATTCCAAAAGTAATAATCTGGGACACATGATTCTGCCCATATTTTTCAGTAATATAATTAATCAAATCCGCTCTTCTATTATCAGCAACATCCAAATCTATATCTGGCGGTTGAATCCTTTCTAGGTTTAAAAAACGTTCAAAATAAAGTCCATGCTCTAATGGATCAACAGATGTGATGCCCAAAACATATGCAATCAAACTTCCAGCTGCAGACCCTCTTGTGTTAGTTAATATGCCTTTTTCTTTAGTAAAACGAATAAAATCTTCAATAATCAAAAAATAATCGGCAAAACCGGTTTTCTTAATAACGTCTAATTCATAATCAAATCTATCTTTAGCTTCTTTATTTTTTAAAGAATATATCTTCTTGAAATTTTTTAAGGATAGCTTCTTTAAATACTGGAAAGAATCTTCTTTTGTGGGCGTAGTAAAATGCGGCAAGATTACTTCTCCAATATCCAATTCCAAATTACATTGTTCAACTATTTTCTTAATATTTTCAAATAATTCAGGATGATCAGAAAAATCCTTTGTAATCTCTTCTTGCGATTTAAAATACAATTCCATTTCTTTCATGCTCAAACGATTTTCATCTCCAATATCAGTTCCTGTTTGAATTGCCAAAAGAATATCTTGAGCTTCTTTATCTTCTTTTTTAATATAATGAAGATCAGTTGTTACAATTGCCGGAATATTTAATTCTTTGGAAATTTTCAGTAACCCATCATTAATCTTTTTCTGATCTGGCAACTCTGGATGATGTTGCAATTCTAAATAAAAATTATCTTTTCCAAGAATCTTCTGATATTCTTTAGCTAACTCTAACGCTTTTTTAAAATCTTCTGCCAAAAGCGCTGAGGGAATTTCGCCTTTTGCACATGCTGAAAGAGCGATTAATCCATCACTATGTTTTTTTAAAACTTCCTTGTCTATACGAGGTTTATAATAAAAACCTTCCAGTTCTGCAATCGTAACCAACTTTAATAAATTACGATAACCTGTTTTATTTTTCACCAAAAGAACAAGGTGATATAATTTAGCATCAACTTTTGGTGTTTTATCAGTAAGAGAACGCGGAGCCAAATAAACTTCGCAACCAATTATTGGTTTAATCCCCATCTTTTTGGCAAGAGAATAAAATTCTATTGCCCCATACATTACCCCGTGATCAGTCAAAGCTAACGCATCTAAACCCATTTCTTTTGCCTGCTTTAAAAGCTGCTCTGGGCGAGCCAAGCCATCTAACAAAGAATAGTGGCTATGGACATGAAGATGGGTAAAATACATAATATATAAATCAAATAGTTAAAACTAAAAGTATTTTATCACAAGAAACAAAAAATACGAAATATGAATTTACAAACAGAAAGATATTATTGGAAAAAAGGTTATAAAATAATCATCGGCTTGGATGAAGTGGGAAGAGGCCCGCTTTCAGGACCAGTAACAGCCGCAGCAGTTATTGTAAATCTAAAATTTAAAAATCAAAAGTCAAAATTCCGAATTGACAATCAAAACTTCAAAGAAATCTTAAAAAACACAAAAGATTCTAAAAAATTATCAGAAAAACAAAGGGAAAAGATTTTTAAATTAATTCAAAAGTGCCCAAATATAAAATTTACTATTTCATCTGTTGGCCCAAAAACAATTGATAAAATAAATATAGAAAACGCTACTAAAAAAGCAATGAAAAATTGTTTGAACAAAATTCTTCCTAAGTATAATCCAAAAAATATTTTAATCTTAATTGATGGCAATAGGATTTTGGATAAAAATTTAATGATTGCACAAAAAGCTATTATAAAAGGAGACGATAAAATTTTTTCAATTGCTTTAGCTTCTATTATCGCTAAAGTAACGCGAGATAAAAAAATGAGAAAATTATCTTTACAATATCCCAAATATTATTTTCATCAACATAAAGGATATGGAACAAAGCTACATAGAAAATTAATAAAAAAATACGGGCCTTGCAAAATCCATAGACAAAGTTATCACCCAATCAAAAAATGAATAAATTATTAATCATACTTGGCCCTACTGCTTCAGGTAAATCTGACTTAGCTATTAAAATAGCTAAACTTTTTAATGGAGAAATCATCTCAGCCGATTCACGCCAAATATATAAAGAAATGAATATTGGAACAGCAAAACCAATAAAAGATAATCTGCACCATTTATTAGATTTAATTAATCCTAATAAATATTTTTCTGCAGCTCAATACAAAGAATCAGCGTATAAAACTATAAAAGATATACAAAATAGAAATAAACTACCTATTCTATGCGGTGGCACTGGTCTTTATATTTCGTCAGTTATTGAAAATTGGCAATTTCCAAAAATTCCCCCTCAAGAAAAATTAAGAAAAGAACTGGAAAGAAAATCCACAGAACAACTTTTTGAAATTTACCAAAAAATAGACCCTAATGGAGCAAAATTTATTGATAAAAAAAATAAAAGGAGATTAATCCGCGCAATTGAGGTCTGTAAAACCAATAATAAATCTTTTTGGCAACAAAGGAAAAAAGCTAAACCTGTTTTTGATACTTTATTAATTGGAGTGAGGTTACCCAAAGAAGAATTAAAGAAAAGAATCGCAGAAAGAGTTAAAAAAATGATAAAGACGGGTTTGGAAACTGAAATAAAAACATTGGTTAAAAAATATGGATGGATTTCTTCTCTTCAAACTATTGGGTATCAAGAATGGAAACAATATTTTGACAACCAAATCAATGAAAAAGAAGTCCAAAATTTAATTGAACTTCATACTATTCAGTATAGCAAACGCCAAATGACGTGGTTTAAAAAAATGAAAAATGTACAATGGATTGAAAATCCAAAACAAGCAATAAAATTAACTAAGTTGTTCCTTAAACAATTTTTCTAATAATTTTGGATCAGCTGCTCCGCGTGTTTTTGCCATTGCTTGACCAACTAAAAATTGAAGTACGTTTTCCTTGCCTTTTTTATAATCCTCAATTGTTTTGGGATTATTTTTTATTATTTCCAAAATAATCGGTTCTAATTTACTTACATCACTAATTTTCTCTAGCCCTTTTGATTTTATTATTTTTTCTGGTTTTCCTCCTTTTTCTACCATCTCTGCCAAAATATCTTTGCCAGCCCGGGAAGATATTTTATCCTCGGATAAAAGAACAATTAATTGAGAAAAACTTTGGGGGATTATTTTAAGTTTTTGCCATGTAATTAATCCTGATTCCATTAATCCTTTCAAATCGCTGGTTAAATAATTATAAGCTAAATTAACTGCTTTTTCTTTATTTTTCAACCCAATACTATCAAATTCTCCAACTACTTGTTCAAAGAAATTCATTAATTCTTCATCTTGAATCAATAGATTAATATTTTCTAAAAAAGTGTATGATTTTGTAATTCTTTCTTTTCTTTCCCATGGCAATTCAAGTATTTGTTTTTTTATTTCTTCTAAATTAAATAATCCGTCTGATTTATCTTTTGAATAAATGTGTAATCGCGGTAAATCAGGCTCTGGAAAATAACGATAATCCTGAGCTTCTTCTTTCAGTCTTTGAGAATAAGTAATTTCTTTTTCTGCATCCCAGCCTCGTGTTTCTTGAACCACTTTTTCTCCTTTTTCTAAAACTTCCTTTTGTCTTTGAATTTCAAAATCAATTGATTTTTCCACTGCCCGAAAAGAATTCAAATTTTTAATCTCTACCTTTGTCCCTAACTTCTCATCTTTAGCCAATGATATATTCACTTCACAACGCATCTGACCTTTTTCCATATCTGCTTCTGAAACGCCTAACATTCTTAAAAGCAATTGAAGTCCTCTAGCAAACAACTTTGCTTCTTTCCCACTATGCATAACTGGCTCTGTCACTAATTCCATTAATGGGACACCTGCCCGATTAAAATCAATTGAAGTAGATTTTCCATCTGCAGAATGAATTAACTTACCAGTATCTTCTTCTAAATGGATACGAGTAATTTTAATATTCTTTTTAGATTCTTCTAAGTCATTGCTTAAAAATAAAGATAATTCTCCTCCCTTACATAAAGGCATATCATATTGGGATATCTGATAACCTTTTGGTAAATCAGGATAAAAATAATTCTTTCTATCAAATTTAGAATATTCGGGAATTTCCGAATTTAAAGCCAAACCAACTGTTATAACCTGTTCTAATGCCTTTTTATTAATAACGGGAAGCGTTCCTGGGTGCGCTAAACAAATTGGACAAATATTTGTATTCGAAATCTTTTCTTCTGGATTATTCAAACAATCGCAAAACATTTTTGTTTTGGTTTTTAATTCCACATGTATCTCCAGCCCTATAGTTGGTTTAAATTCCATATACTCTGGTTATTAAAGTTATTTAAATTATACATCAAAAAAAATATCTCGCCAATAATATTAAAAGCCCCGTGAAAATTCACGGGGCTTTTTCATATATCTATTTTTCTATCTCTATCCCCATACTTCTTGCTGTTCCTTCCACCATTTTCATAGCCGCCTTTATATCTGTTGTATTTAAATCAGGTAATTTCCTTTTAGCAATTTCCTCCACTTGTTTTTTTGTAATTTTCCCGACTTTTTGTTCTAAGGGATTGCCAGCTCCTTTTTGTATACCTGCCGCTTTGCGCAATAAATCAGATACTGGTGGTTGTTTAAATTTTAAATCAAAACTCCTGTCTTGATAAATTGTAATCTCCACAGGAATGATGTCTCCAGCTTGGTCTTTTGTCTTTTCATTAAATCTCGTGCAAAATTCCTGAATATTTAAACCGTGCTGACCTAAAGCCGGACCAATAGGTGGCGCAGGGTTAGCCTGTCCAGCAGGAATCTGTAAAATTAAAGTTGTTTTTATTGCTTTTCCCATATTAAAAAATTTTAATCTTTTTTCACTTGAAGAAAATCTAAGTCTACTGGTGTATCTCTTCCAAATAAAGATACTAATACTTTAACCCTTCCTTTTTCATGGTCTATTTCATCAACTTTCCCTTGCTTGTCTTTAAAAGGCCCGTCAATAATAGTAATTAAATCTCCTTCTGTAAAATCTATTTTATATTTTGGCTCTTCCTCTCCTGTCTTTTTTAAAATATCATTTATCTCTTCGTCTTGGACGGGACGGGGAGTTGTTCCTGCACCAATAAAACCTGTCACCATTGGGGTATTTCTTACAACATACCATGAATCATCAGTAACAATCATCTCAACAAAAACATAGCCTGGATATATTTTTTCTTCAACAACAGCGCGCTTGCTATGTTTTATTTTTATTTTTTTCTCTTTAGGCACTAAAACATTAAAAATCTTATCCTGCATCTGTAAAGACTCGATTCTTTGTTTTAAACTCCGAGCTACTGCATCTTCATATCCAGAATAAGTATGAATTACATACCAATTTCTTCCTAAATTTATCTGCTGTTTTGGCATAAATCAATTAACGATAAAGGTTATCATTTAATAACGGCACTCATAGCACGCATGAATCCAAAATCAATAAGCCCAAGAATAATAGCTACAGCAAAAGAAAGACCAAGAACACCCAAAGTATAACGTGTTGTTTCTTCACGCGTGGGCCAATTTACTTTCTTTAACTCTTGAATAGCTCCTTTAAAATACCTCGTTATATTTTTCATTTTTTTCTTTTTAAAAATGCCCTAAAGGGCACAATTAGTTTAGCAAATAAACCATCTAATTGTCAATCACAAACCTAAATCATCTGCAATTGATTTCATGCCTCGCAAAACTAAGTCAATAAATTCTTTTAAGGAAATTTCTAATAAAGATTCACATTGCTTAATAATCTCCCGATTAGCCCCCTTAGCAAACCCTTTTTCTTTAAAACGATTTAAAATATTATCAGTCGTCACATCTTTTATTTGCTTGGAAGGCAATACTAAAGTAGTTGCAACAATTAAACCTGTTAAAGGATCCACACAAAATAAAGCTTTTGCCATTTTGGTTTCAGGTACAAAACCATGAATTTCATTATGGGTTTTTACTGCTTCTACAATATCTTTATCTACACCCTGTCTCTGTAAAAACTCTGACCCAATTAAAGAATGCTGTTCTGGCTTGTCTTTTGTATCCTCATAATCTATATCATGAAGTAACCCAACCAAACCCCATTTTTCTTCATCTTCTTTAAAATATTTTGCTAATTCTTTCATAGCAGCTCCACAAGCTAAACAATGCTTAATTAAATTAGGCGTTTTAACCTTATCGTTTAGCATTAACAAAGCTTTTTCTTCGTTCATATTAATATTTATCTTTTAAAAATTAATTCTAAGAATTATTATAAGGTAGAAGCAGGTGATGTCAATGACTTGACAGAATAAATATTTAGTGTAAAATAATATGCGCCTGAGCTGAACTTTACTCAATGTGAAGACTGGGTGAAAGCTAACTTACTCACGACCTGCTCATAATGAGTCATTTGCCATTGATTCACCTTGGGATTGGAACATTTACAAAATAAAATCAAAGGAGGAAAAACAAGAAAATAAAATGAAAGGATAAAAAATTAATGAGAAAGAATATTTTTATAGAAATACTAAAAAATGGCGATAAAAAAGGTAAAAATTCAAGATTAAGAATGAAAATTATTATTGAATTTAAAAAAATAAATTCTGAAAAAGAAAAAAGATTAGAAAAAAAGTAACCAAAGAAAGAGAAAATCTTCCTTTAAATAAAATAATTATACAAGCTTAGGGAATTATCAATAGTTCCCTAAGCTTTTTGTTTAATTTTCCTGCCTTTTCTTTTTCTTTTTCAAAAGAAAATAGGCAACTATTCCAAGTATTACAATTAAAGCAATTATGCCCAGGATCAATGCCCAATTTAAACCTTCTTTTTCAACTCCATCCCCAGGTACTGCTCCATCTACGCCATAATAAGGTAAACCATCTTCATCGTATTCTTCCTCATCAGCTATTACTCCTTCTGTTGTAATATTTAAAGTATAAGCAATAAGTTCTTTACTGCAATACTTGTCACAGATCACACCGATGAACACATCTTCACTTTTTGTTATTGGAACAGAATTTGTAACAATTGCACCAGGATTTGGCGCATATTCATCTTTTAACACTCTTCTATCTTTATCATATACAGCTACTCTCATTGTTGCCTCACTTGGCGGAGTTACTTTAGCAGCCACGATTTGTCCTTTCTTAACAGATACTTTGTAGAAATCCTTGTGATCTGTGCCTTCTTTTCCAGAAAGGTAAGACTTATATTCTCCTGATTCAATACTCATTGCTTTTTCAATTGTATCTCCAGCATCTGTCTGATTTCCAGCATCATAACGATCTATCAAGGATATATCTAACGAATGTGAAGCTATCGTCCAAAGATCAGATCCTGTCTTTATGTAATATTTGTAGGAGGCTTTATCTGCATTTGGCAACCAAGAACTGCTAATTGATTCGGGTATCTTACCAACGACTGCGTCATCTTCAACTACTGCTATTCTATCTTCATTATATAAAACCAGGATAGCAATTGCTTCCTTAGATGCAGCAGTAAATGTACCTTTAATGTTGATTTCCTGTCCAGGCTTTACATTCTCAAAATAAAAGTATTCTGTTTCTTTATTCTCAAAACTTCCCCCTCCCTGGTAGCTTCCTGGCTCCAGTTTAACTGCTGTTTCAAAACCATCTCCACCTTTTGGCAATGCTTCTTGAGCATTAACAATTCCTATTACTCCAATTAAAAGAATCCCAAAAAAGACAGCTATCGTTAAATTTTTAGCATTAAATTTTATCATATTATTTTTAATTTTATTGTTGATATTTTCCGACCTATTTTATTATACCATCTTTAAAAATCTAAAACTATGCTTTACCAATCCTAAGGCAAAATAAGTAGGATCATCACAACTTTTTAATCCTGGAATTCGAGTAGCTTTATCTCAACTTTGGCTTCTTTTCTTAAGTTTTTAAGTAAATTAGACCTCATGGTCCATGTCTTCTGTTCAGTAAGAGTCTTTTCGATTTCTTCTCTTGCCAGTTCAATGTTGGGTTCCTGAGCCGGCTTTTTCTCTTCAACTTTAATAATGTGATAACCATAAGGTGTTTTTACTACTTCACTGATCTCTCCTACCTCAAAAGCAAAAGCGGCTTTTTCAAAATTAGGTGTCATTTTGCCTCGAGAAAAAAAACCAAGGTCTCCGGCCTTATCTTTTGTGCCAGGATCTATTGATTCCCTCCTGGCCAGCTCCGTAAAAGCTGTTCCGTCTTTCAACTGACTTAAAACCTCTTTAGCTTCTTCTTCTGTTCTGACCAAAATATGAGATGCCCTCACCTCTTCCAGCTTGGCAAAATTAGTCTTGTATCTTTCAAAATAATCCTTGATTTCTTGTTCAGTAACAATTACTTTACTGGCAACAATTTTTTCCGTTAAAATTTGCAGTTCAACTTGCCGTCTTAACTCCTCAGTAGTCATACCTACTTCAGAAAGCTTTTCCGCGGTAACTTTAAGTTCGTCTATTTTTTTATCAATTTCTTCCGGCCTCACCACCATATTTTGTTCTTTTGCTTTTTGCTCAATAATAATCTCAATAATCATAAATTCAAGGACGCCTTCACCAACCAAAGGTATAAATCTCTGAACAAATTCATCATCTGTCTCCTCAGCTTTCTGCCATGTGGCGACTTGCCTCATTTGGGATTCATTACTTTGGATATAAATCCAAAGTCTTTTAATAAATTCATCCTTAGTGATTTCTACACCATTGACTATTGCTACTACATCTTCCTCACCTTCCATAGCCTCGGCAGAAGAAAATTCTTCTTTTAATTTTATAAATTTGAAGCTTTTGTAAAATAATTCAAATTTATCGTCTTTGATAGCTCCATTGCCAATGCGAAATATCCTTCCATTATGTTCTATTATTATTGATTCAGAGTACCAATCAGGGTATTGCGACGGAGTAACAATAATTTTGAGCGCTTGAATATTATTTAACCTAATACTTTCTCTTTCTTCAAAACGACCCGTTTCATAAAATTGCCTACCAATTTCACTAATGACTTCGTCTTTTGACTTTTGAGAACTATCATAAAACCAAAGCCCCCACAAGATATCTTCTCTTATTTCTTGTGGTCCCACACCTATTCCATTTTCAAAATCCACCCTTCTCCAGTCACTCGGATATTTAATAGTGTACCCCTCCTTAGAATCAATAAATATTTGCCAATCAATTGTTTTTATTATTTGCTGCAATTCTTCCTTTTTTGCTCCAGTTACTGATTGAACAGCTTCTTCTGAACCCTGTCTTGAAACTTCAATTGCTTTTTGAATTGCGATTTTTGCTTCTTCTGGAACTTTTTCAAATACTTCTGCTAATATTTCCTGATGCTTTAAAGTTTTTTCAGTAATTAAAATTGCTAATTCTTCTATATCTTTTCCTTT
>SDBT01001770.1_pt1 | contig 38560 bp, 33 predicted proteins | sample 2277101 | NCBI WGS metagenome assembly SDBT01 (sample SAMN10404973, study PRJNA504765) | marine sediment metagenome | isolation source: marine sediment core GS10_PC15, 103 cmbsf | place: Arctic Ocean: Southern Knipovich Ridge | collected 2010 | reverse complement strand
GGTCGCGATGGCACAGCCGATCATGGGCATGAACGAGAGGGAGTGTATCTGCATGGTCATGGCTGAGGCGTTGAACGCGGTGTCGCTGATCTTTCCGGCGAGTGCGTGGAAGATTGTCCAGCATGTCATCTCGAGCATGAACTGTATTCCGTTAGGCAGGCCGAAACGGATGATACGCGCGAACAGCCGGAAATCTGGTCTGGCACCTGTGAGTGTGGAGTATTTTTCGCGATATTCGGGCCTGAGGAAGAAGTAGATGAACATCATGGTTCCGCAGGCAGCGGAGATGACGGTTGCCCATGCAGCACCTGCGACGCCCATTTGGGGGAAACCGAATTTTCCGAAGATCATGGCGTAGTCGAGAATGACGTTCAGGGTGGTCGAGGTGAGCGTGATCCACATGACCAGTTTTGTCTTTCCGCGACCGGTGAAGAAGCTCGAAAAAGCGATGGATACCATGGCCGGTGCTGCTCCGATGCACATTATGCGAAAGTATGTTACCTCAAATACCTGTATCTCAGGATTGTGGCCGATGAGTTGGAAGAAGCGGCGGGCGGGGATGATGAACAACAACATTATGAAGCCAGCGAGAACTGCCATGAATACACCCTGCCAGACGGCGTGGCCAATGCGGTGGTGCTGGGCAGCGCCGGTGTATTGAGCGACGAAGGTGTTTACGTAGGCGATGGTTCCCTGGAACAAACTGATGAGTGTGAACGCGGCCAATCCAGCCATCATGGCGCCGGAGATGGCGTTGGTGTCGTACCACATTAGAAACGCGCGGTCGGTGAACATGCGGAGTCCGTGGGCACCGGTGCTCATGATCAGGGGGATGGCAATTACCATGATCTCTTTTACGCCGCCTGGACCGCGCCAACGCTGCTGGATTCTATTTTTCATCTGCTGCATATAAGCTGGGATTTCCTATATAACATTTTATATCTTAGCTTAGCTATCCCGGCGCGCCGGGACTGGGCCTCTTTTCTAATAGAATATCAAATCCGTCTCGAACTCAAGATTTCCAACTTCATTTTGAAAACATTTCCGCCACAATAGTAGAAAAACACAAATTTGGCAGCTGATTATCATTTCTTTGACATACCTCAACCAGTGTCCCCGTCTGAAAATACTGATGGTTTGGGTTACCGTACTGTTTGAGCGGTCTTGATATAGCTGGTACGTTTAATCTTGCCGGTTGAGGTTTTAGTGAATTCGGCGATTTGTATCTCGACAAACTTTTTCGACTGAATCTTCTCGAAGCCGGCCAACTCCTGGCTAACCTGCTGGCACTCGTTAATACCTTGCCATACAAAATCCTTCACCACTCCCGGTCGATTTTCAAGCTCCTCACGGGAAAATCCCGCTTCGGCCTGTATCCGCTCCCAGTCGGGCCGAACAATCGCCCTGACCGCCTCCTGCTCAACACCCGCCGCACCTTTCTGATACCCGGGCACCACTATCAGCTCCTCAACACACTCGGCCTGCGAAAGAACCGATTCCAACATCTCCGGATTCACATTCTTCCCGCCCGGTAGAACGATCAAATATTTCTTCCGCCCGGTAATATAAAGGTACCCATCTTCATCAAGATACCCCAAATCGCCCGTATGCAGCCACCGAACACCCTGCTCATCCTTCTTGATAACCGCCTCCGTGGCTTTGCCGTTCTTATAGTAACCCTTTGTGATGCACGGCCCACCCAAAACAATCTCACCTTTTTTCCCTGCCTCCACCACCTCACCCCGCTCATTGATAATTTTAACTAACATCGTAGTAAGTGGCCTGCCCACCGAACCCAACTTGCGAAAAGTGTCATTGATGCCGTAAGCCGGTGAGCTTTCAGTAAGGCCGTAACCTTCACGAAGTTTGATGCCTCTTGTCCAAAAAACATTTAAAACCCACTTTGGCAAGGGTGCCGCCCCCGACACAAAGAACCGCAGCTTCTGCCAGCCCAATTTCCTCATGAGCATCTTTCCTAACAGCCTGGGGAAGAAAAGGTCGGCAAGTTTTACAAGCAGGTTGTTTCGTTTTTTTTCGGTAAGGCCCGATTCAATTTTGCGCGCAAGAGCGGTGAGCAAAGCCGGTATCGCCGCGAAAAAGGTTATACCTTTTTGGCTTATCAGCTCGGCAATGTCGCGGTACTTGTTCGTATAAAGGTTCGTCGCCCCGACCCAGAGCGGCAGCAGCTTTCCAACTGTGAGCCCAAAAGAATGATGTGGGCCAATGACATGCCCGAGCTTGTCGGCACTTGTAACTTTAATCTCGGCCAAAACTCCCTGCACGTTTGCGATTAGATTTGTGTGGCTTAGCTCAACTGCACGCGGGTCGCCGGTTGTACCGGAGGTGCACATAATTACGGCGGTGTCATCCGGATTGACTTGGGTGCGAATTCTGGTCATCAGCGTGGCTAATTGAATATCATCAATATCGCCCTTATCAAAAACGGTCATCTCGACCAGGCCGATTTCATGGTAGGTCGAAATCTTTTTTAGCTGTCTTCGCAGGTTCTGGTCCTGATAATCATCGGCCATGACTAATAGTCTCGCGTCCGTGTTGACAAGGTGCTTCTTGACACCTTCGACTCGTCTTTCGGGGTCGATTAGTACCGGTATCGCGCCTGCCAGAATAGTCCCCCAAAAGGCTACATCCCAATCGGCGCGGTTCTTGCCTAATATAGCAACCTTGTCGCCTTTTCGGATACTTTTGGAATGAATCAGGTATGCGCAAAATTCGGTTGCCTTGTGCCGAAGCCGGCCGAAAGTAAGCTTTTCGGTCCGCTGCACTCTAACGATTTCAAGACAATCCTTCCCAGCCAACTCAGCCCTGGCTAAGGACTGGTTGAAAAGGTCAATCAGAGTTCGATACTTAAGCCGGATTTCCATCGCTCACCTGTTGGGCCGATACGATAACCCAAACCGGCGGAGCCGTCAAAGGAAAAACCGCCCTGCGTTTTAAGTTCCCCCCTGCTACTGCGCTTGCCCCGCTTCTACCCTGGATTTTGCCGTGCACCTGAAAAGCAAAACAATAACCGCTGCATGCAAAGCAAGGAATCCCGGCCAGGAAAAATACAGTCTGTAGTCCGGTTTTGTTATGTGCAGGCCCCCGATACAGAACAAGACAACAATCATTAGTGCCGCAACAACAAAGCCGGTTAATCTTGCCCGTGTTATTTCTATCGGCCTTTTGCTGAACAGAACCGCTGCGATAACCAGCATAGTCAGGCTGGTTATGACAGGTGCCAGGACGGGGCCTGCCCATGTAACGGGCATCAGGAACAATATGTCCCAGTCCAAAATCGATGCAGGCCAGTCAATCAGGACCTTCAGCCAGACGTAATAGAAGATATCCCACACGGCAAAGATTGCCAGAAAATATGCAAAGCGCCTCCGTAAATTCCTGCCTAACATGTACGATGCCGTAAACATAAACACGAACGTTGCCGCTTCCCTGCCGATTTCAGTAATGAGGTATCGTCCAAACTCTGTGAGGATGCGAAAGTCAGCAATGGGGAAATCGAATCCTGTCGGATAGAAAATCGCGCGCAGATAAACCACTACCGCCGATTCGATATACGCAAAGGCGATACCGAAAAAAATGAGGGCGATAAAACGCTTCAGCGTATTTCTGTCAGTTTCCAAACACATTATTTGACCGTTCGAAACTGCAAATTCATTTGTCGGTGAGCCATGTCGGGCCGATGCTGACATCAACCTTCAAGGGTACATCGACCTTTATGGCGTTTGTCATCTCGTCGGCAATCCATTTGGCGTGTTTCTTGGCATCTTTGGCAGGCAGCTCGAAAACAAGCTCATCATGAATCTGGAGAATCATCTTTATCGGCAGCTTTTCATTATTGATTTTTCGCTGGATATTTATCATTGCGACCTTTATCAAATCGGCGGCCGAGCCCTGGATGATAGTATTTATGGCGAGTCGCTCGGCCTGGGAGCGCTTGTTGAAGTTCTTGCCGGCCAGATTCGTGATATTACGGCGTCGGCCGAGGATGGTTTCTGCATAACCTGTTGATTTTGCCTGTTTGATGGCCTGGTTCCTGAACTTCTGAACGGAGCTGTATCTGGCGAAGTAATCGTCGATGAACTTCTTCGCCTCTTTCTGTGTTATGCCGATGCTGCGTGACAGGCCGAAGGGACCCTGGCCGTAGATAATGCCGAAGTTCACGGCCTTGCAGTTTGAGCGCATTTCGCTGGTGACATCCTGTGGGCTAATGCCGTAAATTTGGGAGGCGACAAACCGGTGGATATCCTGGTCGGCTTCGAACGCGGCCTTTAAGGCCTTGTCTTTGGAGAAGTGGGCGAGCAGACGCAGCTCGATTTGCGAGTAATCGGCGCTGAGGATACAATCGGTCTTTTTCTGCGGGATAAAGGCGGAACGAATCTTTCTGCCCAACTCCGTGCGGACGGGGATGTTCTGCAGATTCGGATTACTGGAGCTTAGGCGACCCGTGGCGGTGATTGTCTGGTTGAAGGAGGCGTGGACGCGGTCGGTGCGCGGATTGATGAGCTGTCCGAGTTTGTCAACGTAGGTGTTTTTGAGCTTGACAAGCTGACGGTATTGCAAAATCAAATCGATGATTTCGTGGTCGCCTCGTAGTTGCTCAAGAACATCCGCATCGGTGCTCCTCATCGTTTTACCGGAGCGGATGCTTGTCATACCCAGCCGGTCGAAGAGAATCTCGGCCAACTGCTTGGGCGAATCGATATTGAAGACCGTCCCGGCTAAGTCATGGATCCGGTCGGTCAGGTCCTGGAGTGCTTCGCTAATGGTGTGGGACATATTCTTGAGGAGTCTTACATCGAGGGAAACGCCGGCTAACTCCATTTGGGCAAGTACGGACACGAGGGGCATCTCGACCTGGTTGAAGAGTCTTTTGATAGTTGGTTCGTTCTCGAGTTGTTCCAAGAGATATTCATACAGAAGAAGTGTTACATCAGCATCCTCGGCGGCGTACTCGGCGGCAACAGCGGTATCAACCATGTCGAAGGTAAGCTGGTTCTTGCCTTTGCCGATAAGGCTCGACAAAGGGATAGGCTGATAATTGAGAAAGTCCTTGGCCATTGAGTCGAGCGAGTGACTGCGGCGGTCGGCAGCCAGACAATACGATGCTACCATTGTGTCAAAATACACCCCTCCAAGAGGCATCCCGGCATTGGCAAGAACGATGATATCATATTTTATGTTCTGGCCGATTTTCCTTACCTTTTCATTGGCAAGTATTGGGGCAATTCTTTGGCGCACCGAATCTATATCGAGCCTCTTTTGCCCCAGAGGCACTTTCACAGGCACATAGTAGCCTCGATGACGCTCCCAGGAAAAGCTCAGGCCGACAAGGTCCGCGCGTACCGGGTTGAGGGCGGTAGTTTCGGTGTCGACGGCAAAGATGGTTTGCTTCTTCAGTTCGGCACATAACTTGTTGAACTTTGTCTTGGTATCTATCAGGTGATAATCCTTGGGCAGCGTTTTTATCGTATCGGCGCCCTCGTCGCCGGCGACCCGTAGGTCTGCCGGAGTTGGCTTCTGTTTTTTTGTTTCGGCCTTAGGTTCTAAAGACTCCGCGCGCTTCAGGCCAAGCCGAGACATCAATCGGCCAAAACCCAGTTCGGTGAAGATTTCAGCCAGCTTTTGGGCGTCCGGCTCAGTCAATTTGAAAGCGTCGTAGTCTATCTCAATTGGAGTCGAGCAGTCTATCGTTACAAGCTCTTTGCTCAAAATGGCCTTGTCTTTTGAGCTTCGAAGGCTCTCGCCGCGCTTGCCCTTTATCTCGTCGGCGTGAGCGTAGAGGTTTTCGAGGGAGTTATATTTCTGTATCCAGTCGAGCGCGGTTTTTGGGCCTACGTCGGGCACGCCCGGTACGTTATCCGCTGTATCGCCCTGCAGTGCCAGCACATCCAGAAACTGCTCGGGTGTGAGCTTCATCTCTGCGAGCATCGAATCACGGCTTGTTACCTGACCGGTTTTCATGTCGTATGTGAAGATATGCTTATCGAGAAGCTGCAGCATGTCCTTATCTTTTGAACATATATATACATCGATGCCGGCGGCTGATGCGTTCTTAGCGAGTGTACCCATTATGTCGTCGGCCTCGAAGCCGTCGAGGCGAAGGGTCGGGATGTTCATCGCGGCGAGAATCTCTTCGATACGGTCAATCTGGGCGGGCATATCATCCGGCATCGGTGGCCGATGGGCCTTGTACTCGGGATAGATATCGGCCCGAAAGGTAGGTGTCTTGGAGTCGAAAGCCACAACAAGCATACCGGGCTTTACCCGCTCGATAAGCCCCAACACGGCGCTGGTAAAGACGTAGGTTGCCTTTGTCGGTTCGCCGGCGGGACTGGTCAGCGGGGACATCGGGGCAAAATACGCGGCGTAAATATGCGCATGACCATCGATTATGTAAAGACTCTTTGCCATGATCAGCCACTTTATTTATTAGAGACCAGGCTGTCAAGGCAATAAGACAACAAGCCGGCTCGTTGAAACCGGTCGGAAAACTGGTGGTTCGGTGAGCAGCAGTGCGAAGGGACTTTTTGAGTTTTATGGGCAGTGCTACTCTGCGCAGTTACGTTTTTAGCCATATTTTATAAAGTAAAAATTTTTTTGCGAACTTACATTTTTAGATTGACATATATTATAAATAGGACTAAAATAGTCTTACTTAGATGTATTTTTCAACTTTTATTAGCGACAGGATCAGATGAATATTGTGCGACAAAATACAGACTATGCATTACGTGCACTGATTAACCTGGCCGGACGCTACGGCCGGGATGTGGTACCAACAAAAGTTCTCGCCGAGGAAGAAGATATTTCATATCAGTTTGCATGTAAGATAATGCAGAAGCTGCAGGGCGCAAAGCTCGTCAGAAGCAGTATGGGGCCCCGCGGGGGGTTCAGCCTCAGTAAGCCTCCGTCGAAGGTAAACCTGCTGGAGGTGATAGAGGCGGTCCAGGGGCCTGTAAGTCTGAACAAGTGCTTGCTGACGGCTGACGCCTGCAAGCGTAAACCCAACTGCCCGGTGAGTAAGAAGTTGGCTCAATTACAGAAACATATTGAAAGTTTCCTCAGAGGCGTTACATTTGACCAGTTCCTCTAAAAGCAGTGGGCCGCCAAGAAAGACAGCCGCCAAGAATCTCAAGAGAGGTAAAAATGGATGACAAAGAGCAAAAGCAAAGCGTGCTACACGCCTGTCTGGGTAAAGGCCGACGACTGGCCAACCTCATTGAGTACGCAAACGATTCGATTGTCAGTAAAACGATACTTGATAAGCCCGCCGGAACGGTAACACTGTTTGCCTTTGACGCCGGACAGAAATTAAGCGAGCATACCGCACCGTATGATGCCATCGTCCAGGTGATTGACGGCACAGCCCGGATCATTATCGACGGCGGCGCCAATGACGTTTGTGTCGGTGAAATTATCATAATGCCGGCTGATGTGCCGCACGCTGTTGCCGCCCAGGAAAAGTTCAAGATGCTGCTTACGATGGTCCGAGCATGATTCGGTTCGCCCTGCTCGGAAATAATTGAGGACAAGAATATGGTCAGATGTCCCGGACAGGATCAGAGGTTTTGGAAGCCCGGAGACATATTCGAAGTAAAGTGTCCCGGATGCGGCCGGCTTGTAGAGTTCTTTAAGGATGAGCCAAAGCTGAAGTGCCGAAAGTGCGGGCAACTGGTGACCAATCCCAAGATTGACCTCGGCTGTGCCGAGTGGTGTCAGTATGCCGAGCAGTGTGTTGGAACATCACCCACCCAGCAGGCAAATTTCCTGCGGGACAGGCTTATTGAGGAAATGAAAAAAGTTTTCGGCGCCGACCGGCTGCGCATCAGTCACACCCTGAGCGTACTCGATTTTGCCCGGCAGATACATGAGGTCGAAGGGGGCGACCCACTGATAGTAAAGGCCGCGGTAATCCTGCATGATATAGGGATCAAGGAAGCCGAGCACAAACACGGCTCGTCTTCCGGCAGATACCAGGAAATCGAAGGGCCGCCGATTGCAAGGGACATTTTGACCAGGTGTGGTATATCCGGCTCCGACATCGAGCACATCTGCAAAATCGTAGGCAGCCATCACAGCGGCAAGGATATCGAGACGATTGAATTCAGGATTGTCTGGGACGCCGACCGGCTTGTGAATATCCCGACGGAACTTGCGAACTGGAGCGAGAAGGTCCTGGCCGAAACAATTGATAAGGTTTTTAAGACCCGAACGGGTCTGCAGATAGCAACGGAATTGTTTTTGAAAAGTCATTCTAAACCGGTTGGTAAATGAAAGGACAAGATTATGTTTTGTTATCAGTGTGAACAAACGGCTGGCGGCACCGGCTGTACGAAAGTGGGAGTTTGCGGCAAGAACGAGGATATTCAGTCGCTCCAGGATACGCTTGTATTTGCGCTTAAAGGTATAGCCGCCTATGCATATCACGCCGGCCAGTTAGGGCAAAAAGACGACATGGTTGACGCCTTTATGCACGAGGCAATGTTTTCAACGCTGACCAACGTGGATTTTGACCTGGACCGCTACCTCGAACTGGTTCTTAAGGCCGGCGAAATGAACCTTCGGACGATGGAGATGCTCAACAACGCCCATACCTCGAGATTCGGCTCTCCCACCCCCGCCCAGGTGCCTACCGGTACTAAAGCAGGACCTGGAATAGTTGTTACAGGTCATGACTTGCTGGACCTTTATGAGTTGTTGAAGCAGACTGAAGGTAAGGGGATAAATATCTACACCCACGGCGAAATGCTGCCTGCTCACGGCTATCCTGAACTGAGGAGGTTCAAGCATTTCGTGGGCAACTATGGCACGGCCTGGCAAAACCAGAAAAAGGAATTTGATGAATTCAGCGGCGCCATTTTAGTAACGACTAACTGTATAATGATTCCGAAAGACTCTTACAAAGACAGGATGTTCACCTGTGGGATAGCCGGGGCCGCGGGCGTAAAACACATCAAGAACCGTGATTTCAGTGAAGTAATTGACAAAGCCCTGTCGTCTGCGCCTCTGGCGGAGGACCAACAAGGCACTTTGAGCACAGGCTTTCACTTTAGCGCGGTCCTTGGTCTGGCTGACAAGATTGTCGAGGCAGTAAAGGCCGGTAAAATCCGACACTTCTTCTTCATAGGCGGTTGTGACGGCGCAAAACCGGGGCGAAATTACTTTACCGAACTCGCAGAGAAAGTCCCCCAAGATTGTGTGATTTTGACAGCGGGGTGCGGCAAATACCGGATAAACGCCCGTGATTACGGCGATATTGACGGTATCCCGCGACTGATAGATTCAGGCCAATGCAATGACTGTTACTCAACCGTGAAAATTGCACTTGCTCTCGCCGAGGCGTTTGATTGCGGTGTGAACGACCTGCCGCTTTCACTCGTAGTGTCATGGTATGAGCAGAAAGCTGTGGCGATTCTGCTGACATTGTTGTACCTGGGGGTTGAAAACATTCGGCTCGGACCGTCTCTACCGGCTTTCATTACTCCGAATGTTTTGAATGTCCTTGTTGAAAAGTTTAAAATCAAGCCGATTGGGGATGTTGATGAGGATTTGGCCGAGATGCTCAAATAGGCAAGTAATCTTGAAAGAGTGTAGCGATGGCTGTGCGAAATATAGTCAGGATTGATGAAGAAAAGTGTAACGGCTGCGGCCAGTGTGTAAATGCCTGCGCCGAAGGCGCCATCGAAATAGTAGATGGAAAGGCGAGGCTGATAAGTGAAATTTATTGTGACGGCTTGGGAGCGTGCCTTGGCGAGTGCCCCGAAGGTGCGATTACTATAGAGCAGCGAGAGGCAACCGAGTTTGATGAAGACGCGACTCAAAAGCATCTCGCCCAAGCACAAAAGGCCCCGGCGCAAAGCAATTTCGTCTGTCCGGGCATGAAGACGGCCTTACTTAGAGACCGCTCCGAGACCACCCAATCCCAGGGCGGGGAAGTACCGTCAAAATTAGGCCAGTGGCCGGTGCAGTTAAAGCTCGTTTCGCCTAATGCACCGTACTTTGCGAACGCCGATTTGCTGTTGGTTGCCGATTGTGTGCCGTTTGCAATGGGTGATTTTCACAACCGCCTTTTAGCAGGTCACAGCATAGCTATAGGCTGTCCGAAACTCGATGACAGCGAATTCTACATTGAAAAGCTCGCGCAGATATTGAAGGCCAACAAGCTCAACAGCCTGAAGGTGATTCATATGGAGGTGCCCTGCTGTTCCGGTTTGACTTTCATCGCGCGTAAGGCAATTGCTGCCGGCTGCCGGGAGATGTCTTTCGAGGATGTTACCGTGGATTTGCGCGGCAACGTTATTAAGACTGAGGCCGTCTGCAATCAGAACTGATTCTCATCGAATCCAAAACTGTTGATTCTCAGGTGGCCACGGTAAAACTGTTGCCGTGAACTGAAGTTATGATACGATAATATGCAACCAGGATATCAAAACCGTTAAATCCGACTTTGGGCGATAGTCCAGGAGTTATTTTTGAAAATCCACGATTTGGGAGAGTAACGATGGAGATTTTCGAATATGCCATGCAGATGGAGAAGGATGGTGAGAATTTTTATCGAAAAGCGAGTGAGGAATCGGCCAACAGGGGGATCAAAACTATACTGACTATGTTGGCTGATGAGGAGGTCCGGCACTACACTGTTATCGAGAAGATGAAATCGCAGGAGCCGCTGCAGTTGGCTGACAGCACTATCCTGACCGATGCGAAGAATATTTTCGCACAACTAAAAGAATCCGGCGAGAAATTCACTTCCCAGACCAATCAGATAAAGCTCTACCAAAAGGCTCTGGATATCGAGAAGCAAAGCCGGGATTTCTATACGGAAAAAGCCGGCGAGGTATCCGATAAGAGTCCCAAAGAGCTTTTTCTCAGATTGGCCCAGGAGGAACAAAAACATTACGTCCTGGTGGAGAACATAATCGATTTTCTGTCGAGACCTGATACCTGGCTCGAAAATGCCGAGTTTTGCCATTTGGACGAATATTAAGGATGTACATGTCGTGAAAGGAGACCGAAAATGAGAAGTACATTCAGCAGGAAGTTGATTGTATTGGTGTTTCTTATTTCGATGGCCGTATTTGCGTCGATTGTGTACTCGCACTGTCAAATACCCTGCGGCATCTACAATGACCCGGCCAGGTTTGATGCAATCTCGGAGCATATCATCACGATTGAAAAGACCATGAAGCAGGTAACGGAGCTTTCACAGCGAGATGAGTCGAATATGAACCAGATAGTTCGCTGGGTCCAAAACAAAGAGAAACACGCTGACGACCTGAGCCATATTGTGACACACTACTTCATGGCCCAGCGGATAAAACCCGTTGGCAAGGCCGATGCCGCCCAATATAGCGAATATGTGAAGAAACTGACGTTGCTGCATGAGATGCTCCTTTACAGTATGAAGGCCAAGCAGACGACCGACCTTTCATACGTCGGGAAACTCAGAAGTACGCTAAGTGAGTTTCGAAAGGCCTATTTTGCAGAACACGCTCATTAGCATTGACGGATTCTGGTGTTCGGCTCTCAAGGCTGGGGCAAAACTGGTTTTTATTCAGACAGACGGGGATTCTTATGGGAAAGAAATCGTCAGGGCAGCCCAACAGCATTTCAATCGTCCTTTGCGGGCAGGCGGGCATGGGCATCCAGACCGTCGAGAGTCTGCTGACGAGAATACTGAAACTGGCCGGCTATAACGTCTTCGCCACGAAGGAATACATGTCCCGTATCCGCGGCGGAGCCAATTCCAGTGAGATACGTGTTTCGTCGGGGCCTGTCCGCGCCTTTGTAAATCGTATCGATATTCTTGTCCCTCTGGATAAAGGTGCCGTCGCGCACATGGAAAAAAGGATTACACCGGCGACAATCATCCTGGCTGACACTGCAAGTTTCGGCGATGGCTTTGACGAAAGCCGATGGAACTATCTTGATGTGGGATTCACTAAGATTGCCGCCGACATCGGCAACAGGATTTATTCAAACATAGTCGCTGTCGGCACGATTGCCGCCCTGTTCAAAATTGAAGACGAGCTTATCACTAACTGCATAAAAAAACGCTTCGCGTCCAAATCCGACAAGATAGTAAATGAGAATATCCAGGCCGCACGCCAGGGCTACAAAATTGGCTCTGAGTTGGTCGATTCCGGCAAAATCAGCATCGATATTCAGGCCGATTCGGCCGTCAAAAGCCAAATTATCCTGAGTGGTACCGAGGCAGTGGGGCTTGGCGCCATAGCCGGCGGTTGCAACTTCATATCGAGCTATCCTATGTCGCCTTCGACCGGCGTGCTCACCTTCATGGCCAAGCACAGTGAGGATTTCGGCATTGTTGTAGAACAGGCCGAAGATGAAATCGCCGCAATAAATATGGCCATAGGAGCCTGGTACGCCGGGGCAAGGGGCATGGTGACCACCTCAGGCGGCGGCTTTGCCCTGATGACCGAGGGCATCAGCCTGGCGGGTATGCTTGAGATGCCCATAGTGCTTCATCTTGCCCAACGGCCGGGCCCCGCCACAGGCCTGCCAACCAGAACCGAGCAGGGCGACCTTGAACTTGCGCTCTACGCAGGCCACGGTGAATTTCCCAGAATTATTCTGGCCCCGGGCAAAATCGATGACGCATTCTATTTGACACAAAAAGCATTTGACCTCGCCGACAAGTACCAGGTGCCTGTAATTATTCTGACCGACCATTATCTTGTTGACTCTTACTACAACATTGCCAACCTGGATTTGACTGATGCCAGGATTGAAAAGCACATAGTCCAAACACAAACCGATTACCGAAGGTACGAACTGACTGAAAGCGGTATCTCGCCTCGCGGCATCCCGGGCCACGGCAAGGGTCTGGTATGCGTTGACAGCGACGAGCACGATTCCGAAGGCCATATTACCGAGGACCTCGACCTCAGAGTTAAGATGGTGGATAAGCGTCTTCGCAAACTCGAATCATTGAAAGCCGAAATAGTCCAGCCTGAATTCTGGCCCGATGAAAACTACAACAATCTTATCATCTGCTGGGGCTCAACGTACAACATCGTAAGAGAGGCCCTGGCGCAATTAGGGCGGGGTGATACCTCGATGCTGCACTACAAACAGGTCTATCCTTTGCACCCGGATACTGCTGGCTATCTCAATAAGGCGGCCAAAACTGTAATCGTTGAAAGCAATGCGACCAGCCAGTTCGGCAAATTGATAAAACTTTACACAGGCATCGATATAGATGAGAGAATACTGAAGTACAGCGGTCTGAGTTTCACTGTCGAAGAAGTTGCGGAGAGTCTGGAGCAAATACTGGATTAAGGTTTTGAGCTTATGGACACACAGATTTTTGACATGGGCGATATTGACATAGCGTGGTGCCCCGGCTGCGGCGATTTTGCAATACTCAAGATATTGAAGCAGGCATTGGCTGAGCTTGAGATTGAGCCGGAAAACCTTGTCCTTGTTTCGGGCATAGGCCAGGCCGCCAAAATCCCTCATTATCTTAAATGCAACATTTTCAACGGATTACACGGCCGGGCACTTCCGCCGGCAACGGCCATAAAGGCGGCAAATCCGGCCCTGACAGTCATCGCCGAAAGCGGCGACGGCGATATGTACGGCGAAGGCGGCAACCACTTCATTCATACAATCAGACGAAATCCCAACATCACCAACATCGTTCACAACAATATGGTTTACGGACTCACAAAAGGCCAGGCCTCGCCAACAACCCAGCGCGGCTTTAAGACCCCTGTCCAGGTCAACGGCGTCTGTCTTGAACCTTTCAATCCATTGGCTGTCGCTATCGCCCTTGATGCGTCTTTTGTCGCGAGGGCCTTTGCCGGTGATGCCGAACAAACTGTCGAGATTTTCAAGAAAGCCATTACCCACAGAGGCTATGCTCTTGTAGATATCTTTCAGCCGTGCGTTTCATATAACAAAACCAATACGTATCAATGGTTCAAAGAAAACACATACTATCTTGATGATTCTTACGACCCGACCGGCCGAATCAAAGCATTCGAAAAAGCCTGTCAAACCGACAAGCTGCCTCTGGGAATTTTTTACATCAGCCCCGAAAAGAGCACTTTCCAAGAGGACCTCGCTGTCTATCGTAAAGACGACCGCCCGCTCTGGCAACGACAGTCGAACAAGACGCAGTTGCGCAATCTGATTGAAAAACTTTAAACCATGGATAGGAGGTCGATTCAACTAAAAGAGGCCCTTGAAAAGCTATACACCAAATACAACCACAAGGAACTCATACCGCCGGACCCGTTGCAATTTGTGTACCGGTATTCGACGCCTGCCGACATAGAAATTGCCGCCCTTTTAGCCGCTGTACTTGCCTACGGACGAGTAGAACAAATCGGAAAGACTCTGAGCAACCTGTTCGGCCGTATGGGCAAGAGCCCATACGAATTTGTCCGTAACTTTGGCAAAACCCAAAGGCAGGAGTTGCTGGATTTCAAGCATCGTTTCACGGCAGGTGAGGATATTTGTGATTTACTGGAGCTGTTAAAGCTCGTTTTTGAAAAGAACGGCAGCATAGAGAAGCACTTCTTATCAGGTTATAATAAGACCGACGAGAATATCATACCGGCCTTAGGGAAGTTTTGTGATTCGCTGCTGGCTATGTATACTGCCAGGCATAGAGCCGCACCGAGTCGTGGCTTAAAGTATCTGCTGGCCGGCCCCACTGCCGGTGGCGCAGCCAAAAGGCTGAACCTCTTTCTGCGGTGGATGGTCAGGGACGACCAGGTGGATTTGGGATTGTGGAAATCGATTGATAAGGCTAAACTGATTGTGCCGATGGATGTGCATATATTCAGGGTGTCGAGAATGCTTGGATTTCATCATCGAAAGAACATATCCCTCAAGGCGGCGGTAGAAGTAACGGGTAACTTTGCCGGGATTGAGCCTGACGATCCGGTCAAGTATGATTTCGCTTTATGCAGGATCGGAATGTCGCCAAACAGCGACGACTGGAATATGATTAATAATTATGTCGGCAATCTATGATGGCTGAATTCTTACAGTTATTTGCAAAAGATTTTCGAGGCGATCTTAGCGAAACGGGCATGGTTGGCATTTGAGAAAGTTGAAAGTCAGACAGCGGATACGCAGGGGAAAATAGGGAGTCAAAAATGCAAAAGCAGGAAAGAAAAGTGGTTGTGATAGGTGCTGGTTCCGTTGGTACCACCTATATTTATGCACTGATGCATACCGGCCTTGTAGGAGAGATTGCCCTGATTGACCTCGACCAAAGGCGTGTCAAAGGGGAAGTTATGGACCTCGAACATGGCCTGGCTTTCGTCCCTCCTGTAGAAATTCGCCCAGGTGATTATTCAGACTGTGCTGATGCGAACCTGATTGTCGTTACCGCTGGCGCCAAACAAATTCCAGGCCAGTCCCGTATTGAGTTGATCCGGCGCAACGCAGACATAGTAAAATCGATTTGTGATGAAATTAAAAAATATAATTCTGATGCTGTTCTGCTCATGGTGGCAAATCCGGTGGATGCATTAACTCAGGTAGCCCTGAAACAACTTGGTTGGCCTCGTGAGCGTGTCATCGGTTCAGGAACTGTCCTTGATAGTGCCCGTTTCCGGTCTATGCTGAGCCGGCATTGCAGGGTCGATACGCGAAACGTTCACGCTTACGTTATTGGCGAACATGGGGACAGCGAAGTCGCCGCCTGGAGTATGACGCACATCGCCGGCGTTGCTATGAAAGACTATTGTGCCATCTGTCAGGGTTGTGATTCTAAAAAGGTGCATGAAGACATCGTCCGCCGTGTGCGGGATTCAGCCTATCATATCATTGACTACAAGGGCTCTACTTATTACGCTATAGGCCTGTCACTGACCCGCATCTCCGGGGCGATTTTACGAAATGAACACAGCATATTGACGGTCTCATTGCTGCTGCAGGGCGAATATGATATTAATGATGTTTGTCTTAGTGTTCCGTGTGTTGTCGGAAAAACCGGGGTTGAGCGGATTGTAACAGCCTCACTTTCTGAGGATGAACAGACCGCCCTGAAAGCCTCGGCCCAAACACTTCGAAAGGTATTAGACGGCATAAATATCTGATTTTGAGCGAAAAGGAACAATAGAAAATTAGTAACCGATTTGAAAACGGTGGTGTGTAATGGCTGATTTTGCCAAGTCAATAGCAATCGAGTTTTGGGGCACATTGTCTGAGATGAGTCCCTATCTTCTGTTCGGCTTCCTTGTTGCGGGTGTGCTGTCCGTGTTCATATCCGCGGAATTTGTCGAAAGACATCTCGGAGGCGGCGGGATTTGGCCGTTGCTGAAGGCGTCGGCATTTGGAGTGCCGCTGCCGTTATGCTCATGCGGTGTTATCCCGGTTTCGATGTCACTTAGAAAACATGGTGCGAGCAAAGGCGCTTGCATAGCTTTTCTGCTGTCAACGCCTCAAACCGGTGCCGACAGCATTCTTGTTACATTGAGTTTGTTGGGGCCTGTCTATGCAATTTTCAGACCGTTGGCCGCACTCGTAACCGGCCTGATAGGAGGCGGACTGGTCCAGTTGTTTGACTCACAGCCCGCCGGTATATCCCAGCCGGAATGCACTGATGCCTGTTGCAGCCAAAAGAAGCAAAAGCCGAAGGTCGTCAGGGCCTTAGAACACGGCTTTGTTACCTTGCCCCGCGACATTGGCAAGGCGATGCTGGTAGGTTTGGTTATCGCGGGCGTAATTTCCGCTGTCGTGCCTGAAGATTTCTTCGCTCCGCTCCTCGGCGGCGGAATATTAGCGATGGTTGTTATGATGGCCCTGGGCATACCGGTTTACGTGTGCGCGACCGCTTCGGTGCCGGTAGCGGTGGCCCTGCTCACCAAAGGCGTAAGCCCGGGCGCTGTGATGGTATTTCTCATGACCGGCCCTGCAACAAATGCCGCAGCACTTGCAACCATCTGGGCCAACCTGGGCAGGCGGACCGCCGTCACGTATATTGCAACCGTTGCCGGCTGTTCTATTGCCGCCGGGTTGCTGCTCGATCGGATAGTCCAGGGCATTGGAGGCGATATTACATTCAAACCGAGCTGGATGCTGCCGCCGATTGTTAAATACATATCCGCTGTGGTGCTCTTAGCGGTGCTGGCATTTGCAATTGTCGGCAAAAGGGGCTCATCGCAGCCAAACGCAGGAAACGACGAGAAAGATGGAGCTTAAACAATCTGTAACAGAATTTTCGGTGAAGCACCACAAGGTAGTTACAATCCTCATGGTGCTGCTGACCCTTTCACTTGCCTCGCTAATACCTCGTATCCGGGTGGACACAGACCCGGAGAATATGCTCGCGGAAGATGAGGCAGTCAGGATTTTTCATAGCCAAACCAAGGAGCAGTTTTCTTTAAGCGACATCGTAGTAGTCGGCATCGTTAATGAAAAGAACCCAAACGGCGTTTTCAACCCTTCTTCCCTGGCCAGAATATACGAATTGACGGAGTTTGCCAAGACACTCCACTGGCAGGATGAGGAAAATCCTGACCAGCAGATTGGCGTTATAGAAGTTGACCTGCTTGCACCTTCCACAGTTGACCACATCGGCCAGGGTGGCCCCGGCGAAGTAAAATTTGAATGGCTGATGGCCAGGCCGCCCACGACGGAGGCTGAGGCGCTGGAAATAAAAGAAAAGGCCATGTCAAATCCTTTGCTTAAAGGCACGCTTGTTTCCGAAGATGGAAAGGCGATATGCCTGTATCTGCCCCTTACAAACAAGGATTTGAGCTATAGGATTTACAGCGAACTGAAAGCCAAAATAGCCGAATTCGGGGGCGATGAAGAATATCACATCACCGGCCTGCCCGTTGCAGAGGATACATTCGGCGTTGAGATGTTTATCCAGATGGCCGTGTCGGCGCCTTTGGCGATGGTGGTGATATTCATTCTCATGCTGCTGTTTTTCAGGAAGCTGGTGTTGGTCATTTCGCCGCTGATTGTAGCGATGGTCGCTGTGATTTCAACGATGGGGCTCCTGATCGGCTTTGGGTATCCTGTTCATATTATGAGTTCTATGATACCTATCTTTCTCATGCCGATAGCGGTAGTTGACTCAGTGCATATTCTTTCGGAATTCTTCGACCGCTATACAATCGAAAAGGGCAGAAAACAGACCATGCTTGAGGTAATGAGCAACCTGTTCACACCGATGCTCTACACTTCGCTCACTTCTGCAGCAGGTTTCGCATCGCTCGCTCTTACGCCTATCCCGCCTGTGCAGGTGTTTGGTGTGTTTGTTGCGATCGGGATTATGATTGCATGGGTGTGCACAATCACTTTCGTGCCGGCCTATGTGATGATGATAAAGGAAGAGTCTTTAGGCAATTTCGGCTCGACTTCCACCCATGCGCAAGCACAGAGCCGACTGGGCAGGCTGTTGGGGACGGCTGGACGATTCACTTACGCCGGAGCCAAGCCCATTCTGTTAGCAATACTGGTCATTACAGGCGTCGCGGTTTACGGGATTACGCGGATTCAGATCAACGACAATCCGGTTAAGTGGTTTTCCAAGAGCCATCCTATCCGCCGGGCGGACATCGAGTTGAATAAACATTTCGGCGGCACATACATGGCGTATCTGGTTCTGGAAGGACCCGAGGAAGAAGAGAAGGTCGGACACGAATATTTAGACGGCCTGCGCAAGCGATGGCTGGAAAAGGGATTGTCGCTAACGGAGGATTTTCCCGAGGCGTCTGATTTGACTGCAGAGGTCGAAAAATTGCTCCTGGCGAAGGCATCGACGGGCAAGACCCGCCGGCAGTTTCTGGATGAGTTCATCGAGATTGCAACGCGAAAAGAAGACGAGGCCGAAGACGCTGACCGGGCCAACGCAGTTGATATCTGGTTCGAGATTGGTGATTTCTTTGAGTTGGAAAAGGAGCGCCTCAAGTTATTCAAGCAACCGGAAGTTCTGGAATATGTGGGCCGTCTGCAAGAACACCTTGGAGATACCGATGTTGTGGGCAAAAGCAACTCGGTTGCCGATGTGGTCAAAAAGGTTTATCAGGAATTGACAGACGGCAGAGAGGAAAATTACAAGATTCCCGAAAGCTCCGGTGCAATTGCGCAGTGCCTTTTGCAGTTTCAAAGCAGCCATAATCCCCAGGACCTGTGGCACCTGGTCACATGGGATTACGGTCGCGCGAATATATGGGTTCAGCTTACCAGCGGCGATAATAAGGACATGGAGAAAGTTGTCAAAGCCGCCGATGAGTTCTTCGCTGAGAATCCACCACCGGTTCCACTTCAGCACAACTGGGCGGGGCTGACCTATATAAACACCGTTTGGCAGAACAAAATGGTCCGGGGAATGCTGCAGTCGTTTATGGGCAGCTTCATCATTGTCTTTATCATGATGGCCGTACTGTTCCGGTCGCCTTTGTGGGGCATCGTGTGCATGATACCGCTGCTCGTAACCATAGCCGTTATTTACGGCGTAATCGGACTGGTCGGCAAGGATTATGATATGCCGGTGGCGGTGCTGAGCGCGCTTACGCTCGGTATGTCTGTTGACTTTGCCATACATTTCCTCGAGCGCGCGCGGGCAAGCTTTGCCGAGACGGGCAGTTGGAAGGCAAGCAGCGCGGTGATGTTTGGCGAGCCGGCACAGGCTATCAGCAGAAACGTTGCGGTCATTGCGATTGGATTCTTGCCACTTTTGGCGGCGACCCTGGTGCCTTACAAAACCGTGGGAATTTTTCTGTGCGCGATAATGGCCCTTTCCGGTGCCGTTACACTGATAGTGCTGCCTGCTATTGTACGGGTCTTCGAGAAGCGGCTGTTTAGGGTGGCTGCGGCGCCGAAGTCGGCAAGCTGCAACTGCGGCTTGTGCCTGATAGTATCGGTAGCGGCTGTGTTGTTGATAGCAACAAATGTTCATCAGTACACTGTTGTGGGCTGGAGCAAACTGGCCTGGATGAGTATAATAGTGATTCCCGTAATGGCGCTCATTTGTGGTATAATGTCACGCAGGCAGGCGTGCAAAGTTCAGGAAGAGCAGGAAGATAAAAGCGAGGTATAAAATGAGATTCCGATGGATAATAATATCTATACTTCTGTTTTCGCTGCCGGTGCTTGCCCGGGACAAGGCAAAACCGCAGGAGACATCAAAAGAAGCAAAACCGACATCTGAGGTAGCACAAGCACCATCAGTTGACGAAATAGTCAACAAGGCGAATTTGGCGGCGTACTATCAAGGCGCCGATGGCAAAGCGAAAGTCAAGATGACAATCACAAACAAGAAAGGGCAACAGCGATTCCGCGAATTTATCATTCTGAGAAAAGATGTCAAGGATGGCGGGGACCAGAACTACTACGTTTACTTCCTAAAGCCCGCTGATGTTCGCAAGATGGTCTTTATGGTACACAAGCACACGGACCCTAAGACAGACGATGACAGGTGGCTGTATCTGCCCGGACTTGATTTGGTTAAGCGCATTGCCGCAGGTGATAAACGCACCAGCTTTGTCGGGTCGGATTTTCTATACGAGGATGTTTCAGGCCGGAGTCTTGAAGAAGATACGCACAAGCTTATCAAGACAACAGATGATTTGTTCACAATCAAAAACGTACCCAGGCAGCCGGATACCGTGGAGTTTAGTTATTACAATGTGTCGATAAACCGCAAGACCTACATACCGATGAAGATGGAGTACTATGACAAGAAGGGAAAACTCTACAGGATTATTGACTCGAAGAAGGTCGAGACCATTCAGGATTTTCCAACGGTTGTCAAATCTGTCGTCTCGGATTTGAACACCGGCGGCAAAACCGAAATGGAATTTACCGATATCAAATATGACATCAACCTCGGCGATATATTTACCGAACGCTACCTCCGCAAACCACCAAAAGAGGCAAGAAGATAGAAGTTGTATGCACGCAAGATAAGGAATATCATGAAATGATAAATCAGTCTTCTGACACCGCCCCCGAGGTGGAAAAACTACAAATCGAACTGTTTCGCGCTTCGAGTGTTGCCGGGAGAATTTCGTTAGTTCGGTCGCTTTCTCAAACTGCCATGTATCTTTCACGAAGGGCTATTCAACGTGCGAATCCATCTCTGAGTGAGCGAGAAGTGGATTTAGCTTTCGTTGCGAATCACTACGGCCAAGACCTTGCTGAGCGTCTTCGTTTGTACCTGGAGCGAGAACAGCTATGAACAAGCCCATGCGGATGATTTTGAGATGGTTTCGTGGCAATAATTTTTCACGGGTGGAAACATTCCGCGTGGGCCAAAAGTCCAACCTACAAAACTGTAATACAATGATGATGGTTTTGTAAACGTAAAAAAAGACGAACAGAAATTAAGAGTGGCAAATTATGGTAAAAGAAGATGGAGAGGCTGTAGCTAATGAAATTGAACAGATGTTAGAAAAGGCTTGGAAGAAGTTTTGTGATTACTATGATAGAAAGGCTCCTGAATATCTAAAAAAGTGGCCAGTTGAGCTTGATGAAAGACAAGCTAAAGACTCGCATTGGATTTGTTGGGATGAAAATGATTTGACGTTTCATATTGGAAGGTTTTTTTATGATATCCTGAAGGAGAAAAAAGAAAGCCTGTTTTCAGATATCGAAATACATTTTGACAAAAAAGTTGACCGCAAAAATTTTAAAGGTTACACATTTAAGGATAAGTTAGATGAATTAAAGAAAAGACTTATAAGGGAGGGAGTATTAAAAAAAGGAGCACCAAAAGTCGACATGATAGTTGCTAAAGAGGATAGCGATGCTTCTCTTTTGTTATGTGCTGAAGCAAAATGCTTCCGTTATCCTACAGATTGGGAAAAAGCGATAAATGCTGATATAAAAAAATTGAAAGCTATTAGAGAGTTAGGAATAGCGAAAAAGGTTGTTTTTATACTTTTTGATGATTATTACTGGTGCAATGATGAAGAGACTGCAAATGCAATTCAGCGAAGATTGGAAGAAATCCGGCGAGATGGTATTACAGTATTAGACCATACGTCAAAAGCAAAACTTCCTCCTGAGGTTGAAGAAGCTGGGTAGTACGTCCAAGTTTCCTGCCTATTCGAACGATTTTAAAAGTAATAGATGGTAATCGTTTTTGCGAATGGTTCAAAATGAGCGTTAAGGTATTTGCAGGTTTGGCGATTTGTGTATTGCTTTCTCTTCCCGCCGCAGGCGAGGAGGCCGATAGCGACCTCGATATGCTACTTTCGAATCTGGAAGTCAACGGCTTTTACGAAATACGCTCAGGGTATCGCACCAGGAAAGACAAATACCAAAAAGACATGTCCGTCATGGAAAACCGCCTGCAGCTCGATTTGTCGTCATACCTCGATTGGGCGGATTTGAAGTTCCGTGGCGACCTGTTCGGCGACCTGGTAACCGAGCAGGCCGACTTTGATATTCGCGAAGCATGTATTTTTTCCAGCCCGTTCGACTTTATGGATTTAAAGGTCGGCAGACAGATTCTGACCTGGGGCACAGGCGACCTTGTCTTTATCAACGACCTGTTTCCGAAAGACTGGCAGTCGTTCTTTATCGGAAGAGATACCGAATACTTAAAAGCACCTTCCGATGCGGTCAAGGTGAGCCTCTTCGGCGACTTTGCGAATATAGACGTTGTTTATACGCCGCAGTTTGACTCGGACCGGTTCATCAGCGGCGAACGCATCTCATACTGGAATTCGAGTTTCAGGAGAATCGCCGGGCGAGATGCAATACAGCATGTCGATAAACCCGACCGGTGGTTCCGGGACGATGAGATTGCAGTTAGGATTTACAAGAACATCGACAACTACGAATACGCCCTTTATGCCTACCACGGCTACTGGAAAAGCCCGGCTGGAGTGAAGGGTACGCAAGCGATATTTCCCGATTTGAATGTGTATGGCGCAAGTGTCCGCGGTAACGTGGGAAACGGCATCGGCAATCTGGAGGTTGGGTACTATGAATCGGACAACGACCAGAGCGGAAAAAACGGCTCAGTCAATAATTCCGAGCTGCGGTTTCTGGCGGGCTATACACAGGAGGTGGGCAGGGACTTTACCGCCGGCGTTCAGTATTATGTTGAGCACACGCTGGACTACGATTGGCACAAGGACAGCTCACCGGCCGGTTTGAGCCGCGACAGAGACCGGCATCTTGTCACGGTGCGTTTGACAAAACTTTTGATGAATCAGAACCTGCGGTGTTCACTTTTTACGTATTTCTCGCCGTCGGATAAAGATGTGTACATGCGGCCTAATGTGAACTACAAGGTCAGTGACAATCTGGCCGTCGAAATAGGGGCTAACATTTTCTTTGGAGACTATCCAAGCACTTTCTTCGGCCAATTCCAAAATAACACAAACATCTACACCGCCATGCGCTACAGCTTCTAACCCGTACTGTCGTTGAGCCTCTTATCTCTCATTGCTTGCCACGGATATTGCCGGACCAATAAACCAATGCCCCCGAGGTGTCGGGACACGCGGGGCTAAACAAGAAGGAAGCGCGGGGGGATTTCGTGGGCGGTTGGAGTCGGGTGGAATTTGACTGCATCTGTTCTTCGATGGGTCAGGGCAAAGGTGTCTTCAGCCAAATTGGTTTGACAAGGCGCTACTTTTCCTGTATATTAAATATTCGTGGGTATTTGTGCTTGAAATCTGAATCATGTATCAGAGACGGATTATCCCGGAGAAAAACATGGGTAAGATTATCGTAGTAGATGTGAAGGAGTGCATGGCGTGTCGTACTTGTGAGATAGCCTGTGCGTTGGCACATTCGGAATCCAAGACATTAGAGGAGGCGATGAGAAAGCAGGAGGCACGGATAAATGTGGAAGGGAACATCGAACTGTGGGCACCGATTCTGTGCAGGCACTGTGAGGATGCGCCTTGCGTTAAGATATGTCCGACGGGAGCGATAAATCGTCAGGACCCTAACGGGCCGGTGCTGATTGAGCAGGATTTATGCATCGGTTGTAAGTTCTGCCTGGTCGTGTGTCCTTTCGGTGTGATTGCTCCATCGGACGACGGCCGGACGGTAATCAAGTGCGACCTGTGCCTCGAACGCCTTGAGATTGGGCAGGAGCCGGCATGCGTGGCAAGCTGTCCGATGGGTGCGTTGAGATTAGTGGAAGCCGAAGAGTATGTGCGCGAGAAGAGAATGGAGGCGGCTGCGGAACTTGCAGGAGCAGTCCAAAAAGGTAATACGAAAGAAGAATAAATCGAGAGAACCGGATGATAACCGTAACGGTATGTGTTGGCAGCTCTTGTCACATCAAAGGCGCCCGGGAGATGATAGACTGTTTTAACGACTTTCTTACCAAAGAACATCTCCAGGACAAGGTTGAGTTGAAAGGCGCATTCTGTATGGATCGCTGTGGTGAGGGGATCAATTGGAAGATCAACGACGAGATTATGACCAGCAGCAGCGCGGAAGATGGGGCCAAAATGTTTCAAAAAAGAGTTCTTGGGGAACTTAATAGAGAGAGACGTGGGCAAGCCGGCAAAGAACCGAGTCAAGGATGAACTTATTATGGAACTTCCCAAAAGCCAAACGGCTGCACACACGAGTGCTATACTGGAGCAGACACCCAATGGTGTGCTTTTGGTGGACAAAGCGACCCGCATTCGTTTCGTTAATCCGTCCTTTCTAACCATGTTTCACTGTGGGGACGACAAGATTTTGGGCCGGGTGGCAAAGAAATTCGTCCACTCTGACTGCTTTGAACGTGCCATTGCCGCCGGCGGGTCGCTCATGGCCAAAGAAAGCATACCTGAACACGGGGTCAGCTTCCGTGTGGGCATCTTTCCGATCGAGGGCGAGAACCTTTACTGCGGCATATTCATTGACATCTCGGAAGAGGAAAAGGCAAGAAAGGACCTTCATGAGCTGAGGGCTCAGACGCTGGAGCGGGCCCAGGAGGTAATCTCGCGGCAGATGCAGACGGCACAGGAGATAGCCAGACTCCTTGGTGAAACTACAGCCGAGACAAAGGTGCTGTTGATGAAACTTATGTCCTTGTATCAGGAAGAAGGTCGGCGATGAGGCTATTTTATGAGTGGGGCACAAAACAGCTTCTAAAACATGGTGAAGAGCTTTGTGGGGACAACGTAGCTATTGCCCGTCATGCCGATTACGTCACGCTCGCACTGTCCGATGGATTGGGAAGCGGGGTCAAAGCCAACATTTTGTCGATCCTTACAACCAGGATTGTTATGCACCTGATGGAGAATGAGCTTTCCCTGAATGAAGTAGTGGAGACATTGAGTAAGACGCTGCCTGTATGCGAGGACCGAAAGTTAGCTTACAGTACGTTTGCCATCGGACAATTTTTCCGAGATGGACACGCGCGGGTAGTAGAGTTCGACACGCCGTCGCTTATTCTGTTGCGTCAGCGTAAGTTTGTACCTGTGCCCTACGAGGAACGCCAAATTGAGGGAAAGACCATTCGAGAATCAGAATTCCAACTGAAAATGGAAGACTGGATTGTCTTTGTCTCCGATGGTGTGGTAAACGCCGGCATAGGGGGCCTTTATCCTCTTGGATGGGGCTCGGATCAGATCACCCGGTTCCTCGAAGAACACTGTCATCCGGCTCTTTCTGCGCAGGAGCTTGCCGACAAGCTTGGGCAGGCCGTCTGGGACCTGTATTGTGGCAAACCCGGCGACGATGTGAGTGTGGCAGTCGTAAAGGTTCGCCGCAAGCTTATGGCGACAGTGCTCACAGGTCCACCTGCGGACAGGAATATTGACAAAGCAGTTGTCGAGAGGTTCTCACAACGTATCGGGTTTTTGGCGGTTTGCGGGGGGACCATGGCAAAGGTCGTGGCTCGTCATCTGGGCGGTCAATCATTGGAAGTTGATCTGGCCACGATGAAGCCCGATGTTCCTCCACTGGCGAGGGTCAGCGGTATTGACTTGACGACCGAGGGGATATTGACCCTTACCAAGGCCAACGACCTTCTTCAAGCGGGTGCGGATAAAGAGGCGGTAAAATTCGGTACAGACGGAGCGTCAGCCTTGATTCGCCTCTGGCTGGATGTTGATCACATCCATTTCATGGTAGGCATGGGGGTGAATCCGGCCCACCAAAATCCCGACCTGCCCCGACAATTAGGCATGAAGCTGGCTGTGGTGCGGGAGATTGCCGAGGAACTCCGCAAGAGGGGCAAGGAGGTAAGTATCGAGACGGTTTAGCTACAGGTGATAGTAACATGGCAGAAGAAAACGAGTTCATAGTACAGGTAGTGGACCGCTATGACGGAGACGATGGGATGCTCATACCTATGATGCAGGATGTGCAGGCTGAGTTTGGTTACTTATCGTCGGAACAACTGCGGTGTTTAGCCAAGCAACTTAACGTGCCAATGAGCCGAATTTATGCCGTCGCTACATTCTATTCATCGTTTCGCTTAGCTCCAAAGGGTGCTCACGAAGTGACACTGTGTATGGGTACGGTATGTTACCTTAAGGGAGCCGGGAGCATTGCCGAGGCAATCAGCCGGGAATTCGGTGTTGAGCCGGGCGGCACTACGCAGGATCGTTCATTCAGCTTTCAGGCTGTCAACTGCGTGGGAGCTTGTGCTCTGGCACCTGTGATGATAGTGGACGGGAAATACTATGATGGTGTTACGCCGGGATCCACACTTGAGATTCTCCATGATCTTAATCCTGCTGAAGATGTTGCAGAAACTACTGCGAAGGAGAATGGAGCGTGATCAGTACTTCCACAAGATTGACCAGTGCCGCCGACATAGAAGCCTTCGCAGAGACATTGCGCGGCCAGGAAAGCAAAGATGACAAAGTCGTCAGGGTCTGTATCGGGACTGGTTGTGCAGCGAAAGGGTCGCGCAGGCTTTATGAGCTTTTCTGTGAAGCAGCGGAGCAGTCCGGTCAGGATGTCGAAGTCGAGGCAAAATGTGTGGGTTGCCACGGATTTTGCGAGCGTGGTCCCATCGTGGTAGTAGAGCCTGGAGGAATTTTCTACCAGCGTGTCGAGGAACCGGATGTAGCCGAGATTTTCCGTGAAACCGTAGTCGGAGGAAGGGTGGTCGAAAGGCTTTTATACGAGGACCCAGGCACGGGCAAAAAGGCCACGAAAGTAGAGGAGATACCTTTTTACAACGTTCAGAAACGTATTGTTTTGGTCGGCAACGGCCGGCTTGACCCCACAAAAATCACCGACTATATTGCAGAAGGAGGGTATAGCGCTCTTGCAAAGGTCCTGTCCTCGATGACGCCTGAGGAGGTGATATCGGAGGTGGAATTGGCGGGACTTAGAGGTCGTGGTGGCGGTGGATTCCCAACCGCACGGAAATGGCGTTCCTGCCGAGAGGCGAAGGGCTTTTGCAAATACGTCATCTGCAACGGCGATGAGGGGGACCCCGGAGCTTTTATGGACCGCTCGATTATGGAGGGAAACCCTCACTCCGTGATCGAGGGTATGCTCATCGGAGCTTACGCCATCGGTTCGGAGCAGGGTTATATCTATGTCCGCAACGAATATCCGCTGGCAGTTGAGCACCTAAAAACAGCTATCTCGCAAGCGACAGAAATAGGGCTGCTGGGCAAGAACATCTTAGGTAGTCCCTTTTCCTTCGATATCCGGATCAATCGTGGTGGCGGGGCGTTTGTCTGTGGTGAGTCCACAGCACTTATGGCGTCGCTGGAAGGGCGTCCGGGTGAACCGAGGGCAAAATATATCCATACAGTAGAAAGCGGATTTCGCGGCAAGCCCACCAACCTTAACAATGTGGAGACATGGGCCAATGTGCCGCATATCATAAACCGAGGCGGACAATGGTTTGCCGGCATCGGAACAGAAAAGTCCAAGGGAACCAAGGTATTCAGCCTGGTTGGAAATGTGGTAAATACAGGGCTGGTGGAGGTCCCGATGGGCATTTCACTGCGACAGATCATTGACGAGATTGGTGGTGGGATACGCGATGGCAAGCGTTTCAAGGCAGTCCAGACCGGCGGGCCATCCGGTGGATGTATACCCGCCGAGCACCTTGATGCCCGCGTCGATTTCGACGAGCTTACTAAACTTGGCTCGATGATGGGCTCCGGCGGTATGATAGTCATGGACGAGGACACGTGCATGGTGAGGGTTGCAAATTACTTCACGAACTTTCTCCAGAAAGAATCATGTGGCAAATGCACTCCTTGCCGGGAGGGCCTGGCCCAGATGCTGTACATTCTCGACCGGATAACCGGTGGAGAAGGGGAAGTAGGGGATGTAGAGGAGCTCGGGACGCTGGCAGAGCTTTTAGAGGGCACGGCTCTTTGTGCGCTTGGTAAGACCGCCGCAAATCCCATCCTGTCCACTATACGGTACTTCCGCGATGAGTATGATGCACATATTTTAGATCGGCGCTGCCCGGCAAAGGAATGCCGTGGATTGTTCCGTTACGAGATCGACGCGGAGGCATGCAAGGCGTGCGGGATTTGCCTGAAGGACTGTCCGGAGGAGGCGATTACCGGCGAGAAAAAAGTCCCCCATGTAATCAACCAGGAAAAATGCACGCTCTGTGGGAATTGTTGGGAAAAATGCCCGTTCACAGCAGTAAAAAAGGTATAAGAGAAAGTGAAACCAATGCCTGCCGTGACAATAGATGGACATAAGGTAAAGGTCAAAAAAGGTGCCACGATTCTCGACGCGGCGAAGAAGGCCGGCATCTGGATTCCGACGCTGTGCTATCACCCGGCCATTTCAGGAGATGCATCGTGTCGACTCTGTATGGTAGAGCTTGACCGCGGGGACTGGAGACAACTGGTGACCGCCTGCAATTACCCTGTGCGCAAAGACATCACAGTGTATGCCTCCAGCGAGCGGGCTCAGTGGGCCCGTCGTGGTGTCATGGAGCTGTTGCTTGCCCGGGCACCGGACAGTGAAGAACTCAAGGCATTGGCCGAACGTATGGGTGTGAAAACGACGCATTATCCGAAGGTTACGGAGAGTCAGCGAAATTGCATTCTTTGCGGCTTGTGTGTTCAGGTATGTGAGCAGTTAATTGGTCAATCCGCTATCGGATTTGCCGGGCGTGGTGTGGACCGGGCCGTGGCGGCACCCTTCAGGCAGGCTTCGGAGGACTGCATCGGTTGTGGGGTGTGCGCTACTATTTGCCCGGTGGGAACGATAAAAGTCAGGATTCATCAGGACCAGCAGGAGGTGGAAATTTCCCCGTTCAAGTCGCGGGCGAAGCTGCTTGTCTGCGAGAAGTGTGGAGCGCTCGTGACTACAGAGCAGATAAGTAAGAAAGTCTTAGGCAAGGTTGCGAAGGATTCTAAGGAGTTCCTGCAGCGCCTGAGTCTGTGCCCGAAATGCAGGATGTTGCAGACTGCTGGACAGGTCGTAAGTGCGACGGTTTACAAAAAACGGCAGGGTGGAGCGGAGCGTGACGATTTGAAACTGTAGATTGTATATTGGGGTGTATGCAGAGCATACTCTACAAAACTACGGTCGGAATGGGTCCCGGGTTCCGCCTTCGTCCCCTTGAGAGATACTACGGCGGACAGGCAAGGGCGGGATGATAAAGAAAGGTCATCTTTTTCTTCGTGGTCGGAAGTTGCGCGAGGGGCGCGGGCGGGGGATATGATTGAGGTCGGGTTCGGGGCCCTGCCAGACGGGCTGGATGCGATTGGTTTTGATGATGGCTTTTAAGCTGTGGAGATCGCCTCGGGTGAAGAGGGTCAGAGCAACGCCCTTTCGGCCCATTCTTGCGGTTCTGCCGGTGCGGTTGGTATATGCATCGGTGTTGGCGGGAAAGTCGTAATTGATGACGTGGGTTGCGTGGGTGAAGTCGAGTCCGCGGCTGGCGAGGTCGGTGGCGACCATGACCTTGATTTGCATTCTGCGGAAGCGATTGAAGAGTGAGGTTCGTCTGGACTGGTCAAGCCCGCCGTGGATGAGTTCGGTGGAAGGGAACTTCTTTTTCAGATGGCCGTGGAGTTTTTCAGTGTTTCGTCTTGAATTGCAGAAGATAATGGCCTGCGAGGGCTGGGCCTGGTCCAGGTATTTGAGCAGGGATTCGAGGCGATTTTTGGGGTGCGTCTGCAGAAAGTGGTGCTGGAGGCTTTGGGGTGCGGTCTGACCGGTGTCCATGTAGATGGTCAGGGGGTGTTTGAGGTACTTTCTGGCGAGGTTTTCAACCTCTTTGGGCATGGTTGCAGAAAACAGGAGGGTCTGGTGGTCATGTATGAGGCAGGAGATGATGAATTCGACATCTGAAATGAATCCCATGTTGAGCATTTCATCAGCTTCGTCGAGGACGAAGGTCCTGACGTTCGAGAGGCTAATGGGGGTGTTGTGGAGCAGGTCGATGAGCCTTCCGGGGGTGGCGACGAGGATGTCGACACCGTGGTCTATCTTTATGGTCTGGATTTGGATGGAAAAGCCGCCATAGACGACAAAGGGCTCGACGTCGGTTCGGCGGGCGATATCGGAGATTTCCGTGACGTACTGCAGTGCGAGTTCGCGGGTAGGGACGAGGATCAGGGCCTGGATGGCTTTCAGGGAGGTGTCAACCATTTGGACGAGTGGAACGGCACAGGCGGCGGTTTTTCCGGAGCCGGTTTCGGCGCGGACGATGATGTCGGTTCCGGCCAGGATGTGTGGGAAGGTTTTTTCCTGGACAGGGGTCAGTTCGACGTATCGCATGTCGCTCAGTGCGGCGAGGATGCGGGGCTTCAGGTTAAGGTCTGTAAACTTCATTTTTCTTGTATTGAGATTGGCGCATCGTCCGCTGGGGCATCGTCGCGTTGGGGCGTGGGTACGCTCTCTTTGGGAGGCAACTGGCGGATGGGGATGGGCGGCTGTTTGGGTTTATCGGGGCGCGATTCGGCACGGTCCTCATCGGCGATAATGGCGTTCCGCACGGCGCGAGCGGCGGGTTCATCGGTCAAGGCCCGGAGGTAAATGGGACCAGCCAATTCGCGGGTCTGTTCGACCCAGATAAGACGCAAGCGTATGAGTTCGAGCATGGCTAAAAACAAACCCGCCAGAACCATACGATTTGTCCGGCCCTGAAAGATGCTCTCCAAAGTCAGTGAGCCTTCGGCTTGCAGACGGTGTAAGATATCTATCTCGTACAGGTCGATGGGGGTGTCGTCGGTGATGTGGTCAAATTCCGCCATACGGCCGGTGGCCTGCATAATGCCGTCGAATGCTTCAAGCAGGGTCCAGATGTTGATTTGCTCAATGTCAACTTCATCCTGCTGTTGGTCGGATTTGAGAGCGGCGATGAGCGAATCCGGCCGGGTGAAACGCTCCTTGCGCACCTCGGCGGAGTCTTCAAGGAGATTGGCGGCATCTTTGAATTTCTTGTACTCCAACAACTGGCGAACAAGCTCTTCGCGAGGGTCGATAATGTCTTCGTAGCCGGCCTGGCCGGGCTCGGGCTGAGGGAGCAGCATTGCCGATTTGATTTCCATCAGTGTCGCAGCCAATACGAGAAAATCGCCCGCAAGGTCGATGTCTAAGCGTTTGAGCATTTCGACATACTTTACGTATTGGTCGGTGATGCGAGCAATTGGGATGTCGTAAATATCGACCTCCTCTTTGCGAACAAGATACAGGAGCAAGTCGAGGGGCCCGGCAAAAATGTCAAGATTTACCCTGTACTCCGTCACAAGTCAGTTTCCTCCTGAGTGGGTTGATTCTGTTGTGCATCCAGAATTGCCTTCGCCCTTTCGACATCAGAGGCAAAGACCTGGAGCTCGACATACAACATGCCGTCAACCGGCAATAAGTCCTTAATAGGTTCGCCAATAATGACTGCATCGATATCGTTGGCCTGGAGGGCGGCTTTTGCCATTTGGGCCTCGATGTCGCTTTGATACTCGGCAATTGTTACAAGTCTATCATCCATGTTTATCCTCGCAATCCGACTGCGCGGCGCACTCTGCTGAGCGTTTGGCGAGCGACGGCTCCGGCCTTTTCGGCCCCATTCCTTAAGACCTGCTCGACAAAGTCAAGGTTACCGGCAAGCTCGGCCCTTCTTTGGCGATATGGTTTGAAGTATTCGATTAACAACTCGGCTAAACGCTTTTTGGCAGTGCCGTAGCCGATGCCGCCGGCGCGATATTTTTGGTCCCACTGGGCCAATTCTTCAGGCTGGGCAACAAGTTTGAGCAGTGCAAAAACGTTGCACTTATCGGGGTCCTTGGGGTCTTGGACGGGCGTGGAGTCGGTTACAATTTTCATTACCTTTTTGGTAAGCTGTTTTTCGGGTTCGAAGATTTCGATGGTATTGTTGTAGCTCTTGCTCATTTTTTGGCCGTCGATGCCCGGCACAACCGCCACCGATTCGATGATGTACTCTTTCGGCACGGTAAGTATCTCGCCAAACTTGTTGTTGAAGCGCACGGCAATGTCGCGTGTAACTTCGATATGTTGTTTCTGGTCGGCCCCCACAGGGACAAGGTCGCTATTATAAAGAAGGATGTCCGCGGCCTGAAGAACCGGATAGGCAAAGAGGCCATGGGTTGGGCTAAGACCCTGAGCGATCTTGTCTTTGTAAGAGGTGCATCGCTGCAAAAGGCCCATAGGGGTAACGCAGGAAAGAATCCACGCTAACTCGGCAACTTCGGGCACATCGGATTGTCGCCAAAAGACAGTTTTGTCAGTGTCGAGACCCAGGGCAATGTAATCGGCCGTAACATCAAGCGAGTCGGCCCTAAGCTCGGCGGGTTCCGGTGAGCTGGTCAGGGCATGAAAGTCGGCGATGAAGTAGAAGCCCTCGTTCCGGGCCTGAAGTTGCAGATGCTGGCGCATCGCGCCGAAGTAGTTGCCGATATGCAGCTTTCCGGACGGCTGTATTCCCGAGAGGATTCGCAACCTAATCTCCTGTCACTTCAAAATCGCAAGGAACTGTTAGAAACATCCCCAAAAGCCTACCAACTTCAACCGGGCAAGTCAAATGGTAAATGGTTTGAACCAAATAGATGGGTGCATTATAATTCGAGTGTTACAGCAAGATAACTATGCGTCGGCACGACTGAGTGAAAGTGAGATTATGACGGCAGGAAAGAAGATATTCATGCACTCTCGCGAGCTGGAGGAGTTTCCGTATCCGGTTGAGCATCCGTTCAAGACATCACGGGCGGCCGGGGTCAGGAAGACTATTAGCTCGATGGGCCTGCTGACCGGGCCCGACAAGGCCGAAGTGCCCCCCAAACTCATCGGAAGGGATTTGCTTGAGAAGTTTCACGGCGTCGAATACTTAGATGCGCTGGAAAAAGCAGGGGCGGGCCAGTTCGATTTCCGGATGCTGGCCATAGGTCTGGGTACAGGCGATTGCCCGGTATTTGATGGGCTCTACGATTACGCGGTGTTAGCGACCGGAGCAACCGTTGCAGGTGCGGAAAAGATCGCCGGCGGTGAAGCCGGCATCGCGTTCAACCCATCCGGCGGGTATCATCACGCCCACGCGGACCGGGCGTCGGGATTTTGCTATATTAACGATGTGGTGCTTGGCTGCATGACATTGGCCGAGGCAGGTAAACGGGTTTTATATCTCGATGTGGACGTTCATCACGGCGACGGTGTTCAGGAGGCATTCTACGAGCGAAATGATGTGATGACTATATCGCTGCACCAAAATCCCGCGACCCTCTTCCCGGGAACGGGGTTCGTCGATGAAACCGGGCGAGGCCAAGGCAAAGGCTTCGCAGTGAATATCCCTTTGCCGATTGGGACCTACGATGAAGCGTATATCAAGGCGGTCAAGAATGTGGTCTTGCCGTTAATAGGAGCGTATGGGCCTGACTGTTTTGTGATGGAGATTGGGGCGGATGCTTTGGCGGACGACCCGCTGGCAAATCTGGCTCTTACCAATAATGTCTATGCTGACGTGATAGGCGAACTGCTGAATTTCGGTAAGCCCATCTTAGCGGTCGGCGGGGGTGGGTACGATGTAGATAATACTGTAAGGGCATGGTCGCTGGCGTGGGCGACTCTTTGTGGAGAAGACAGCGGCGCGGCGGCAGGCAAAAGCGGCGATTCGAGAGGCGGATTGAGAGATAAAAGATTAGATACCGACGAGGCCCGGCGCCGCGCGATAGAGCCGGCAGTGGAGGCGGTGATCGAGTCGGTTAAAAAGCACATTTTCCCTCACCACGGATTGTGATGCTTCTTTAAGGCTGATGAGGGCACTTGGCAGTGCAGTAACTGTCCGCTAATTTCATAATGGGCCCTGGAGCCGACTAAAACCGAGAAAAGCTAAAAGACTCCTTCTTTCCAGCGTACACATACTCTAATATCTCGTTTTTCTTATGGAATCCCACTAAGAATTAGTTAGTATGGGACGTTCAGTGTCGTTTTTCGAGGGGCAATATGGTGGGGTGGGAGTGGTGCCCGTTTTTCAGGAAAAACCTTGACGCTGGGGGTAAATTGTGGTATATTATTAGTTTATATTGAGGAGTGGTGAGTAAGCTTGGGGGATGTATCAAGCTTTCGCGCCCAACCTTCAAAGAGCGATGGTGCCTTGGTTTTGACAGTGTGGACGGACCAGAGGTTGTGGGAGTTGGCTTAAAAACTCCTGTCAACCGATGGGACTAAACAAAGCCTAAGCCGAGGGCCATCGGTTGGTTATCCGCATAATAATCACGGATGAAGGTGTTGGATGGCGTGGTGTGACCATATCGTCGGACAGGGATGCGCCACGGGAGTTGTGCACATATAGTGCTGAGGGTGACTGTGTTTGTCCAGATGGCGTCAAGAATGATAACGCTGCCGGCAGCGAAAGCAGGACGAAACACAAGGGGTCGGCTGCTTGTTTTTTGTTGGCTGGCTCTACTTGCGCTCACTTCCAATACGTTTGCAGATACACCGTATGGATACAAGGTCCAGTCCGGCCGTGTTGAGGTTACAGGAAACCCAACGGATGTTCCTATCACGGCGGTATCCGACATGAGCCGGGCATTTGTGTTGATCAGCCCGGGCACCGGCTACGGCACTTCTAATACCAACGCTGACATAGTACAGGCTCGCGGTTATCTGCAGGCAGTTGACAATATCCGCTTTGAGCGTAGCACCACTTCCAATAGCAGTTGGGTCAGCTACCAGGTAATCGAATGCGTGAACAATGAGTTCACGGCGTATCGCAACCAAGAACCAAATTCAATGGCAACTGGTGATACATCGAAAGTTCTGAGCATCGGCGCAACAGTGACACCCGCCAATTGCCTTGCATTTGTTACCGCGGACAACGATGTGGCAAGCCGAAGCCAGTACCATCAGGCGATGTTGACGGCACGTGTGAGCAGTTCGACAGAGGTAACCATCGAGCGCAAAGCGTCCGGAACTGCGGCCCCGAAGTTTAACTGGGTAGTTGTTGAGTTTGATCCAGCCAAGATTAACAGTATCGAGCATGGCTCGGTTACAGCAGACAGAGTGACCTACGCGACGCCACAGACGGTAACAATCAGCAGTGTGAATCTGGCTAATTCAATCCTGATTTTCCAGGCACGGCCCAGTGCAAGCGGGCTGGCCCGGACGGCCTGGGCCGGAAACTTCAACTCTTCGACAGAAATTAAGTTCTATCAACATGTCCCCGCAAGTGATGCCGACATCGAGTGGTGTGTTGTCGATTTCGGCGACGGTGCTGCACAGCGAGGGCTGCGTGATGAATCTGCTAATAGAAATTGGCTTACTTCGGATGCGACACTATCGCCATCGGTGGATACTACGAAGACAATGCACTTTCACAGTATGACCTGCGATGGAACAGGCACAGCTTATCCGACTGCAATGTCCACGGCCGAGTTCACTTCAGGGACGAACCTGCGTATCCAGCGCATGAAAAACAGGCAGGAAAGTTATATTGAGTGGCAGGTGCTTGAATTGCCAAGTGGAATGTTAGACACGGCGCCAACGCCAGATCCTGCGACGTGGGCGAGTGTACCGGCTGCTACTGGCGTGAGTTCAATATCGATGACGGCCACAACGGCATCCGACCCGGCAGGCGTCGAGTACTACTTTACCTGCACAGCAGGCGGCGGTAATGACAGCGTCTGGCAGGACAGCACTATATACGAAGATACAGGTTTGAACGACCTCACACAGTACACCTATACAGTTAAGGCACGAGACAAGGGTCCCAGTCAAAATGAGACGGCCCCATCAACCGCCCAGTCCGCGACTACTGATGACGGGACGCCGCCAACACCTGATCCTATGACGTGGTCAAGTGTACCTGCCGGCGCAGGGGCTACATCGATATCGATGACGGCTACAACAGCTACCGACACAAGTGGTGTGGAATATTACTTCGAGGAGACTTCCGGCAATCCGGGCGGCGCTGACAGCGGCTGGCAGGCGGGGGTAAGCTATACGGACTCCGGCCTTGACCAACTGACGCAGTACACTTACCGGGTTCAGGCGCGCGACCAGTCGACTAATCAGAACGCTACTGCCTGGTCAACTGCTGAATCTGCAACGACCGAGGATGAGACTGCACCGACACCTGACCCTGTGACGTGGTCAAGTGTGCCTGCTGCAACAGGGCCTACTTCAATATCGATGACGGCAACAACGGCAACCGATACGAGTGGAGTCCAATATTACTTCGACGAGACTTCCGGCAATCCCGGTGGCGTCGACAGTGGCTGGCAGGCAGGGGCAGGCTATACCGATACGGGTCTCGACGACCTGACACAGTACACTTACCGGGTCCAGGCACGAGACCTGTCGGCCAATCAGAATACTACGGCCTGGTCAACCGCTGAGTCTGCAACTACTGAAGACGGGACTGCACCTGCGCCAGATCCTGCGACGTGGTCGAGTGTACCTGCGGCAACAGGTGCCACATCAATATCCATGACCGCAACAACGGCTACCGACACCAGTGGTGTTGAATATTACTTTGCCGAGACCAGCGGTAATCCGGGTGCTACAGACAGTGGCTGGCAGGCGGGGACAAGCTATACCAATACGGGTCTTGATGATTTGACGCAGTACACCTACCGGCTTCGGGCACGAGACCTGTCGGCCAATCAGAACGCTACTGCCTGGTCAACGGCGGAATCTGCAACGACCGAAGACGGCACACCGCCAACGCCCGACCCAATGACGTGGGCGGTGGCACCTTATGCAACCGGGCCGAACTCGATATCCATGACTGCTACGACAGCGTCCGACGCGAGTGGAGTTGAATACTACTTTACCTGTACTGCAGGGGGTGGTCACGACAGCGAGTGGCAGGATAGTTCAAGTTATCAGGATACCGGCTTAGACGAAACCACACAGTACACATATACGGTTAAGGCACGTGATAAGAGTTCCAATCAGAATGAAACCGCCCCATCAGCAGCGGCTTCGGCAACAACTGAAGATTGGACGGCACCTGTGCCTGACCCAATGACGTGGGCGAGTGTGCCGGCTGCTACAGGTGCTACATCAATATCGATGACGGCGACAACGGCTTCCGACCCGAGTGGTGTGGAATATTACTTCGAGGAGACTTCCGGCAATCCAGGCGGCGCCGACAGTGGATGGCAGGACGACCCGAACTTTACGGATATGGGCCTGGCTGAACTTACAGAATACACATATACAGTTAAAGCACGTGACAAGAGCTCAAATCAGAATGAGACGGCTGAATCGACTGCTGAATCGGCAACAACACAGGATGGGACCCCGCCAGCGCCCGATCCTATGACGTGGGCGACAGCACCCTACGCAAGTGGTACGACATCCGTTGCGATGGTGGCTACAACGGCATCCGACCCAAGTGGAGTAGAGTATTACTTTGCCTGCACTGCCGGTGGTGGTAATGACAGCGGCTGGCAGGATAGTGCAACTTATGAAGACACCGGCCTGGATGACCTTGTCCAGTATACTTATACGGTCAAGGCACGCGATAAGAGTTCCAACCAAAATGAAACGGCTCCATCGACGACTGAGTCGGCAACTACTGAAGACGGCTCACCGCCAACTCCCGACCCGATGACGTGGGACACGGTGCCGTACGCCACGGGGCCAACATCAATATCCATGACGGCAACGACTGCGTCCGACCCAAGTGGCGTCCAGTACTACTTTACGTGTACTGCTGGTGGCGGTAACGACAGCGGCTGGCAGGTGGGGGTAAGCTATACCGATACAGGTCTCGATGACCTGACACAGTACACTTATCGCGTACGCGCTCGAGACCTGTCAGCCAACCAGAACGCTACTGCCTGGTCAACCGCTGAGTCTGCGACGACCGAGGATGGGACACCGCCAACACCAGATCCTGCGACATGGTCTGCTGTGCCGAATGCAACAAACCCGACTTCAATATCTATGACGGCAACCACGGCCTCTGACCCGAGTGGAGTGGAATATTACTTCACCTGCACGGCCGGTGGCGGTAATGACAGCGGCTGGCAGGATAGCACGAATTATGAAGATACCGGGTTGAATGACCTTACAGAATACACGTACACTGTGAGGGCACGGGACAAGAGCACGAATCAGAATGAAACGGCCGAATCGACTGCTGAATCTGCGACTACGCCGGACGGCACACCACCTGAGCCGGACCCAATGACATGGCTGGCTGTACCGCACGATACGGGACCGAACTCAATCT
>SDBT01001769.1_pt1 | contig 38561 bp, 35 predicted proteins | sample 2277101 | NCBI WGS metagenome assembly SDBT01 (sample SAMN10404973, study PRJNA504765) | marine sediment metagenome | isolation source: marine sediment core GS10_PC15, 103 cmbsf | place: Arctic Ocean: Southern Knipovich Ridge | collected 2010 | reverse complement strand
ATTGTTCTGCCCCCGTAGCGGATTTACCCCGCTGGACGGCTTGCCGATATTACCGGTAAGCATTGCCAGGTTGGCAGTAGCGATTACATTGTCGGTGCCGTGGGAGTGCTGGGTGATACCCATGGCGTAGAGGATAGTGGCCGGGCGGTTAGTAGCATACATGCGGGCGGCGGCAACTATCTTTTTGCCGGGTACGCCGCTGATATGTTCCGCCACATCCAGGGGAAAATTGTTGAGCGACTCCTTAAAGGCAGCAAAATTCTCGCACCTTTGTTCAATAAAAGAGGAGTCGGCTAGCCCTTCGTCCACGATGATTTTCATCATTCCCATCAGTAAGGCAACATCTGTACCCGGACGCTGCTGCAGCCACAGGTCAGCATAGCGTACGAGGCCAATCTCGCGGGGGTTGGCTACAATAAGCTTTGCCCCTTTGCGGTTGGCCTGATTAACAAACATGCCGATTATCGGATGAGAAGCGCAGGTATTGCTGCCAATAGAGAAGATACAGGCGGCGTCGTTGACCTCATTGATAGAGTTGGTCATCGCCCCGCTGCCGAATGTTGTGGCCAGACCGGCCACAGTGGGAGAATGTCAGAGACGGGCACAGTGGTCGACATTGTTGGTACCCAGTACCACCCGGGCAAATTTCTGCATGACATAGTTGTCTTCGTTAGTGCTCTTCGCTGAAGAAATTACGGCTACCTGGTCTTGGTCATAGTTGTCCAATTTGCTGGCAACCAGAGCTAGTGCCTCTTCCCAGGTTGCCTCCTCAAAGTGTCCGTTTCTCCTGATTAAGGGGGTAGTCAGGCGCTCCGGATGGTGGACAAACTCGGTAATACCGAAGCGACCTTTCACACAGAGTAGACCCCTGTTAGCGGCACCTTCCTCATCACCACGGACAGTTACTACTTTGTCATCCTTAATACCCAAATACATCTGACAGCCAACGCCGCAATAGGGGCAGACAGTCTGTACTTCCCGTGTTGGTCGGTATGTCTCCTTGGGTATCAGAGCACCAACCGGGCAGCGCACCAGGCACTCCCCGCAGGAGCGGCAAATTGAGTCCATTAGCGGCCCATCACCAAAGGTGGCGACCTTGGTTTGATAGCCACGGTAAGCCAGGTCAATAGCGCCGATGCCGGTTATCTCACTGCAGGTACGGGTGCACCGTGCACATAGGATGCACCTGTTTCGGTCTAAGTTGAAGAAAGGATTGCTGGTATCAGTTGGGACTACCCTGGTATCCTTATTAAAACGTGGCTGGTGAACATCCATATAGTCAACGACCTTCTGCAGCTCGCAGTTTTCATTTACCGGACAGACTACGCAGCGGTCAGTTACGGCGACATGGCGCAAGCATATGTCCAGAGGTCCGCAGCGGTGCCTTCGATGGCACTCCAGGCAATCGCAGGGGTGGCTGGTCAGCAGTAGCTCAAGGGTAGTGCGGCGCACGTTATTGATGGCCGCTGACTCTGTGCTGACTACCATGCCGTTGGTGGCTGGCGTAGTGCAGGCAGTGGGCAGTCCACGCACCTTTTCAATTTCGACAACGCAAAGGCGGCAGCCCCCGTAGGGTTCCAGGTCGGGGTGGTGGCAGAGGGTGGGGATATAGATTCCCCCCATCTGGACTGCCTCAAGCACCGTCATTCCTTTATTCGCTTTAACCTCTTGATCATTAATGGTTAGACTGATTGAGTCCACAGCTCCTCCTTGTCATTCTCGCTCCTCAAGGTCACACCTCAGGCACCGGTTTGCTTCTTCGATAGCCATCTCGTCACTATAGCCAAGCTCAACCTGACTAAAATCACGAGTTCGCTGCTTAACTGGTAGAGTTGGCATGGGTGGTCGCCGCTGCTCTTCAGCTTCCTCAAGTGCACCGACCGCTTCCTCCGGTGGTGCCAGTACCTCGTCAATGACCCCGCTGCCACCCAGATATTTGTCTATGGAGATTGCCGCTTGTCTACCGTCAGCAATTGCCTCAATGACGGAAGCCGGTCCAGTCACCGCATCACCACCAGCAAAAACCCCTTCTCTGGAGGTAGCCAGAGTATCAGGGTCAGTCTCGATAATATTTCCTCGACCAGCAGCCAGATTAAACTGGTGGGGAATTTCCGGGCGCTGACCGATGGCAGCGATAATGGTATCAAAGTCCATAATAAACTCGCTGCCCTTAATTGGCTCTGGCCGCCGCCGACCACTGGCATCTATCTCCCCCAGCTCCATGCGAATAGACTCCAGCTCTACTCGACCATTTCGGCTGATTATTCTTGATGGCGCTGCCAGAACGTAGAGTTGCACGCCCTCTGCGAGAGCTTCTTCAACTTCCTCAGCATTGGCTGGCATTTCGGCACGAGTCCGTCGATAGATAACGACTACTTCTTTAGCCCCGAGGCGAAGCGCCGTCCGCGCCGAATCGATAGCAGCATTACCGCCGCCAATGACGGCAACCTTATCTCCTAATGCTACCTTCTTGCCCAAACTTACCTCTCGCCAAAAGTTTACCCCCTCTATCACCCGAGGGCTATCTTCTCCCTCAACCCCTATGCTGAAGCCTTGGTGTGCCCCGGCAGCGACAAAGATGCTGTTATAGCCCTCTTCAAACAGTCTTTCTATTGAATCAATGCGGGTATTCGTCCTTATCTCAACACCAGTATCTTCTATCTCCTTGATCTCAGCCATGAGAATGTCCTTTGGCAGCCGATAGTCAGGGATGCCGAATCGCATCATACCACCGGGCTCGGGCAGTGCTTCAAAGACGGTAACCGAGTGCCCGAGTCTAGCCAGATAGTAGGCGGCGGTTAGCCCGGCCGGTCCGGAGCCAATAATGGCTACCCTCTTTCCCGTGGCTGGAGCCATTTTTGTTTTCTCTTTCCACTCGCCGCTGTCATGCGCCGCGGCATACCCCTTCAGCATGCGGATAGCAATTGCCTCGTCAAGCTGAGCGCGGCGGCACTTGGCCTCGCACGGGTGGAAACAGACCAGACCGCAGACCGAGGGGAAAGGTATCTTCTCACGAATTATCGCTACTGCTTCTCCTGGTTTGCCCTTGGCGATGAAGCGGATATAGCGTGGTACATCGATACCCGCCGGGCAAATATGGCTGCATGGGGCAGAGACTAACCCGCGACAAACTGCCGCCCGGCAGTGATGTTTCTTGATGTGTTCCTCGTACTCGTCTCGGAAGTAGCGAATGGTGGTCAGCACCGGGTTGGGTGCTGTCTGCCCTAACGCACAGAGTGAACCGGCTTTAATTGCTTCACTGAGCTCAAGAAGCAGGTCAATGTCTTCCAGTTTGCCTTTGTCATTACAGATATTCTCCAGTATATCTAGCATCTGCTTGGTTCCAGCGCGGCAGGGGACACATTTACCGCATGACTCATCTTGGGTGAAGGAAAGGAAATAACGGGCAACGTCAACCATACAGGTATCTTCGTCCATTACCACCATACCGCCAGAGCCCATAATAGAGCCAACTTCGGTCAGTGACTCATAGTCAACCGTCAGGTTTAGATGGCTTGTCGGCAGGCAGCCTCCGGAAGGTCCCCCAGTCTGGACTGCCTTGAAGCGCTTGCCATCGGGAATGCCACCACCAATATCAAAGATGATTTTCTGAACAGGGATGCCCATTGGTACCTCAACCAGACCGCTATTAGCAATCTTGCCGGTTAGGGCGAAGACGACAGTTCCCTTGGCCTTCTCAGTGCCGATTTGGGCATACCAGTCGGCGCCTTTAGCGATGATAACCGGAATAGTGGCTAGGGACTTCACATTATTTATGTTGGTTGGTTTACCCCATAAGCCAGACTGGGCGGGGAAAGGAGGACGGGGACGAGGCATACCCCGTTTGCCCTCGATAGAGGCCATTAGTGCCGTCTCTTCACCGCAGACAAAGGCACCGGCGCCTTCCTTAACGTGGAGTTTGAAACTGAAAGCGGAGCCCAATATATTCTCATCAAGAAACCCCTTCTCTTCGGCTTGCTTGATGGCAAGTCGCACCCGCTCAACTGCTAATGGGTATTCGGCTCTGATGTAGATATAACCTTCGGAGGCACCTATGGCATAGGCAGCAATAGTCATTCCCTCAATGACAGTATGGGGGTCGCCCTCCATGGTACTGCGGTCCATAAAGGCACCCGGGTCGCCTTCATCAGCGTTACAAATCATATATTTTTGGGTACCCGGGGCATTGTGGCAAAATTCCCACTTCATACCGGTGGGAAAGCCAGCACCGCCTCGACCTCGCAGACCGGCATGCCTGACCTCGTCAATGACCTGCTCTGGGGTCATCTTAAGTAGTGCCTTCCGTATAGACTGGTAGCCACCGACACCGATATAGTCTTCAATCCTCTCCGGGTTAATGAGACCACAATTGCGCAGCACAATGCGCTGTTGCTTCTCATAGAAGTTTATGTCCTTGAAATACGGAACTGCCTCGCCGCTAACTGGGTCTTTATAAAAAAGATGCTCCACTGGCTTACCATCGGGGCGAAGTGACAGGGCAATATCGGGAACATCATCGATACTTACATGTGCATAGAAGATACCTTCTGGCTCGACAAAGGCAATGGGACCTTGTTGGCAGAAGCCATGGCAGCCGGTGAAATCTACTTTTACTCCGCCTAAGCCTAGCCCAGTCACCTCCTTTTCTAGCGCTTCTCTAATTTCAACTGCCTTGCCCGAAACACATCCTGTCCCGTGGCAGAAAAAGATGGTGCGCTGGTTATCTCTACTCGGCTTTGCTTCTTTCACCAATGACCTCGGCAACTTTCTTGGTCGTCATCTGCCCGTAGGTTTCCTTTTCTACCGTCATCGTTGGTGCCAGGGCACAGGCACCGATGCAAGCTATGGTCTCCAAAGTATACTCCATGTCATCGGTAGTCTCCCCGGGCTTAATGTGTAATCGCCTCTCTACATCGCGCAGAATCCGCGCCCCACCCCGCACATGACAAGCTGTCCCGCGACACACCCTGACTATCCTTCTGCCCGAAGGGACCAGCTTGAACTGGCCATAGAAGGTGCTCACTCCGAAAACTGCGCTCTCTGGCATCCGTAGGAACCTGGAGATTTGCTGCATTACTTCTGCAGGCAGGTAGCGTAGCTTCTCCTGAGCCTCCTGAAGGATAGGGATAAGCTCACTTTTATCTCCAGTATGTCGGGATAGGATATCGTCTAATTGTTCCTGGATATTAGTTTCCATGAGTTCCCGCCTTAAGGTTTAATGGGTAATTTTCCGCCAGAATTATACCCTATTCTACCTGGGTATTCAAGGTAGGGGAAGCTTGACTTACATATTAGCATAAGATATACTCCTTAGCAAGATTGGGAGGTTGGACTGGAGGCATTTCAGATACTTAATATTAGCACAAGAAATATAAGAAGCCGACAAGGTTAGGCAAACAGAATGATTTGACAGAGATAATACTGTATAGTAGTATATAGTATATAAAAATTTCAGTTGCCCTTTACTTATTGGGGGGCAAGTGGGAATATGCCCGCCGCCTTCCAATATTTGCTCCAGTGAGATACCGGAAGTTTTTAATAAAATAATAGTTTGTCAACAGAATGGGGGTTAAATATGAACAAATCTGGAATAGCAAGAAAAGTCGGTTATCTTCTCTGTTTTGTTTTAATCTTTGCTGTGCTTGCCGGCTTGGTAGGAGAGCGGACTGTGCTTGCCACTCAGGAAGGTGCTAGCGGCTCTATTTTGTTGCCGCCAGCGCAGGAAGAGCCGCCGACTGAAGAAAAGCTTGAGCTTGGGTCTCGCTTTCCAGTCCAGAGTGCTGTCGCTGGCGCCAGCTATGACTTTGACGTTTCCTTTAAATGGACAGGCAATGAATTTAGGACATTTGACCTTAATGTTGCTGGACCGCCTAAGTGGACAATAGCGCTCACCGGGGGGCCTACGGGTAAAGAGTTACAAGCCATTGGGCTGGATCCTGAAGCGAGATTCGCCGAGACGATTAGAGTTGGATTTGCCCCATTAGCCGGTGAGTTCCCCGAACCTGGAGAGTACGTGGTAACATTAACGGCAAGTTCTGGCGATATAACAGAAAGCATTGAACTCAAGGCAGTAGTAACTGCCTTGTATCGGTACGCTTTTTATACCGGTAGCGGACGGCTTAATACCAAGGTGACTGCTGGAAAGGAAAATCGCTTCTCAATCATGGTAGCTAACACAGGAACAGAAGTTATTGAGAAAATTGAGTTAAATTCATCCAAACCAGCGAAATGGAGCATAGAATTTAAGCCTACGGATGAGATAATTAATCTGGAGCCGGGGATGGCACAGGAACTGTTTGCGGTGATAAAGCCGCCTCGTGAAGCAATAGCTGGTGACTACGAAGTTACCATGGAGGCGAGGAGCCCGGGCCTCCGTAAGCGTGAAATGGACATCAGGGTAACCGTGTTGACCCCTACAGTTTTGGGCTGGATTGGTATCATCATTGTGTTGGTAGTTATTGCTGGCCTGGTGTATTTGTTTAGGCGTTTAGGTAGGCGGTGAACTGGGTATGCAACCAGTAATAGAGACAGTAGATTTAACGAAAGCTTATAATGGCGTTACGGTTGTCGATAGGTTAAACCTTCGTATAGAAGAGGGTGAGATTTTTGGCTTCCTTGGCCCTAATGGTGCCGGGAAGACAACCACTATCTTAATGCTGCTTGGACTTACTGAACCAACCGCAGGCGTTGCCCGTATCTGTGGGTATGATTCTACCCGGGAGCCGCTTAAGGTTAAGAGCATCTCAGGCTATGTTCCAGAAAGAGTCGGCTTTTATGAAGATTTGACGGCACACTATAACTTAGCTTATACCGCCAGGTTGAATGCTCTCCCGGAAGAGGTGGTGATGCAGAGAGTGACTGAGGCACTGGATGCAGTCGGTCTGTCTGAGGTAGCCAGGCATAAAGTACAGACATTCTCTAGAGGCATGAAGCAACGCCTGGCAATTGCCGATATACTGGTTAAAATGCCTAAGCTTGCCTTTTTGGACGAGCCTACATCTGGGATAGACCCTGAGGGTGTCAAGGAGATGCTTGACCTGATAGCGAAAATAGCCGAAGAGCGAAAGATGACCGTTGTCCTTTCTTCACACCAACTGCACCAGGTTCAGCATATCTGTAAACGTGTTGGCATAATGATAAAAGGGAAAATGGTGGTTGAAGGACCACTGGACCAACTGGGCAGAGAGGCTTTAGGAGGTGGCCAATTCCATATTGAAGTTAAACTGACTGAAATAACCTCAGCAGTTGTGGATAGTATTAAGCGGATTGATGGCGTCGTTGCTGTGGAAAGGTCTGGTGACCTGCTGCTTATTAGTTGCCTGAAAGACCTGGGACCGCAAATAGCGAAGGCAATCGTGGACAATGATGGTTTGCTGCTGCGGATGGAAATTCAGAGCTACGCTTTAGAAGATATCTACATGAAGTATTTTACTGAGGCTTAGTATGACTGGCTTGATGACGGTATTCTACAAAGAACTTGCTGATGCTTTCAGCCGCTGGCGATTTATAATATTATTCGCTCTGATACTTATTGCCGGTATCTTTGCCATATATTTGGCTGCCCAAAACATCAGTGAAGCGGTAGAAAACCTGTCGGCTGAGCTTGTCTTTCTTAGGCTTTTTACTACCTCCGGTGAAGGGATGCCTTCTTTCCTTACCTTTATTGTATTTTTTGTGCCTATAGTAGGCATCGCCCTTGGCTTTGATGCCATAAACAGTGAGAAGAACAGTGGCACACTGAGTCGCCTCTTGTCCCAGCCTATCTACCGGGATGCTGTTATCAACGGCAAGTTCCTCGCTGGCGTGGTTACTATCGCTATCTTGATGACCAGCATTATTCTTCTTGTCGCTGGGATAGGCATCAGAATGATTGGAGTCGCCCCAGGATCGGAGGAGGTTTGGCGGTTAATCTTTTTCCTGGCGACAACCATTGTCTACGGAGCCTTCTGGCTGGGCTTGGCCATGCTGTTTTCCATATTCTTCCGCCGCGTGGCTACCTCAGCCCTGGCGGCAATAGCAGTTTGGATCTTCTTTATCTTCTTTATGTTCATGATTGCTGGAGTTATCGCCAATTTAATTGCCCCGGTTGACCCCCAGACCGCTACTTACCAGGATACAGTGAGGAACGCTCAGATTACTATCATGGCGATGCGGGCATCACCGATTACTCTCTATCAAGAAGCGGTGAGCGTTCTCCTCGTTCCCCAGTTCAGGACAATGACGCAAATGCTTCAACTTCAGACTTCGGGTGTCTTCGAGTATATGTTACCCAACCCTCTGTCCTTTGACCAGAGCCTGCTAATTGTCTGGCCCCACCTGGTGGTCTTGGTGGCGCTAACTGTCGTCTGCTTTGCCATCTCATATGTTAGATTTATGCGCGAGGAAATAAGATCTACCTAATTTTGTGTTCTGAGTTTGATGTTGTGCCACTACTATATCGGTACGTCAGGCTGGCATTATGAGCACTGGCGGGATAGGTTTTATTCTGAAAAGCTGAGCAAAGACAGGTGGCTTGAATTTTATACCGGTCATTTCGCTACAGTTGAGATTAACAATAGTTTTTACAGATTACCCTCAGAGTCTGCTTTTGCTACCTGGTATCACTCTTCACCAGCCAGCTTTACCTTTGCAGTAAAGGTGAGCCGCTTTATCACACATATTAAACGGCTTAAAGATACGGGGGAGGCAGTAGATAAGTTTATTGCTAGGGCTAAAAGTTTAAAGGAGAAGTTAGGCCCCCTGCTCTATCAGCTGCCACCTAATCTGCATCGTAATGACGAGTTGTTGGAGTCGTTCCTGTCTGCTTTACCCCAGGGAATGAAGCATGTAGTTGAATTCCGGCACCAGTCCTGGCTTGAGGAGAAGATTTTTCAAATATTACATAGATATAATATCGGATTTTGTGTCAAAGATATGCCGTCGCTGAGTTGCCCTCTGGCAGCAACAGCAGATTTCGCCTATATTAGATTTCATGGCAGTAGCGGACTCTACTTTAGCTGTTACTCTGATGAAGAATTAGCTGATTGGGCAAAGAAACTGGCGAATCTAGCCACTAATCTAAAAGCAGTCTATATTTATTTTAATAATGATGCCGAGGCATTTGCGGTGAGAAATGCCATAACCCTTCGTAGTTATCTGGAAAATCGGGAGAGAATGTCAGGAAAGGTAGGCTGAGGTTGGTAAACAATTCCTATAAGCTTTTGGTAGTAGATGTAGATGGCACGCTATTAGGCAGGGATGGTAACATCTCGGCTGAGAATAAGGAAGCCATAGCTCAAGCCTGTGGTCTAGGGATAAAGGTTTCTTTATCTACTGGACGAACACTGCAGTCGGGTTTGAAAGTTATTAACCAGTTACCGCTGGATGGTTATCATATATTCTTTGATGGTGCTTTGGTAACTGACCCTAAGCAGAATAAAGAAGTTTATATCCAGCTAATTAGTAAGACATTAGTACGGCAGGCAGTTGAATTTGCCCATTTAAATGAGATAAACCTTGAGCTATTTTCGGCAACCCAATATTTTATAGAGCGGGAGACATGGGCTAGTGACATCCGGCGTCAATATTTTGGCATACTGCCTGTGCTAACGGATTTTGCCAACATTTGGGAGCGGGAGAGGATTATTAAGGGGACGGTGGCTGTCTCCTCTGCTGAGGAAAGGGCTAAGGCAGATAGTTTGTGCCGTCGATTTGAAGGTGACTTGGATAACCTTACTTTTTCTTGGACGTCAACACCGGCTTATCCCGATGTCGATTTTGTCAACATAGTTGCTCGTGGGGTATCTAAGGGGAGGGCACTGGAAGCATTAACTTCGTATTTGGCAATACCCTTGGCTGAGGTGATCGCTATCGGTGATGAAAGGAATGACGTTTCGTTCCTTGCCACCGCTGGTCTGGCTATTGCTATGGGCAATGCTGTTGCTGAAGTCAAGGCAGTTGCTGACTATATCACCCTTGATGTTGACCAGAGTGGCGTCGCTGCTGCTATCAAGAAATTTTTATTGTAGCTTAATTTTGTGGTTTTCGTGGCTGTTTATTCTAGCGTGGGTCGCTTGTCTGCCCAGGGTGAGGCTTGCTCAAAAGCAGCGGCGGCTTTTAATACGGTCACATCATCGAAACGTCTGCCCACAATCTGCAGGCCAATAGGTAAACCATCATCCGTCCATCCGCAGGGAACAGTAGCTGCTGGCTGCCCCGTCAGATTGAAAGGGTAGGTGAATGCCATCCAGCCCAGGGGTGATACCTTAATCCCGGCAATTTCTTTTGGACCATAGCTGCCAAGCTTAAAAGGCGGCACGGTAACTGTTGGGGTTAGCAATAAGTCATACTTCTCGAAGAAAGGTCGGATTTTGTCCCAATAGGCTGATTGCTCGCAGCAAGCCTCGAGATACTCTTTTGCTGATTTGTCCTTGTGCCGATTAACAAAACGAGCCAGGGATTGTCCAATTTGCTCTCCCCACTCCTCCATTTTGTCTTGCAAGACCGTCGGTATCCTGGTGGCAACTATGGTAGCGAAGGCTTGTTCCGGGCTGCCAGCGTCAGGGCTCGCTGGTTCGACTTCACAGCCTAAAGTGGCGAAGGTCTTGACGGCTGCTTCTGTTATCCTCAGAACCTGGGGGTCTACGGCAGCATAACTAAGGTCTTTGCTCCAGGCCACTCTTAGCCCTTTTAGGTCTGCGCCGGGAAACGGCAGGTAGCGCAATCCTGTTTCCGGCAGGGCAGAGAGGTCTCTATCATCTCTCCCGCCGATGACCTCCATGGCTAAAGCTGCGTCGGCAACAGTGCGGGTGATAGGTCCCGTGTGAGATAAAGTTTCCCAGCCCGGAAAGCCTGGGTATTGAGGCACACGGCCGAAGGAAGGCTTGAGCCCGAAAATGCCGCAGAAACTGCACGGAATACGTATTGAGCCGGCACCGTCATTTCCAATAGCCAGTGGCCCCATACCGAGAGCTACTGAGGCAGTCGCCCCGCCACTGGAGCCACCAGGGGTAAGCGCTGAGTTCCACGGGTTTCGAGTTTCCCCGAAGAGCAGATTCTTGGTTATTGCCACCCAGCCAAATTCAGCGGTATTTGTCTTGCCGATAACAATGGCACCGGCTGCCTTCAGGCGCTCGACGACGATGGCGTCTTGTTGCGGAATAAAGTTTTCATATATCTTGGACCCACCCGTAGTCCGAATGTCTTTGGTAAATATCATGTCCTTGATTGATACCGGGACGCCGTGAAGAGGTCCGATTGTCTCGCCCCTCATCACCATCGCTTCTGCCTGGTTAGCTTGCTTCAGGGCGCTCTCGGCTACTATCGTGCAATATGCGTTGACTTTAGGATTTAGTTGCTCGATGCGCTGCAAGATGGCGTCCATTATTTCCACGGGAGAGAGCTGCTTGGTCCTTATTGACTCTGCCATTTCTCTGGCAGACATCCAGCAAACTTCAAGATTACCCATAGTATTCTGTCTCCATTGGTAACAGCATTGATTAGCTCAAAACAGTGTGCGTCCTTGTCTCGCCATTCCGTCAAGGCAAAATATCATACCGCATTCTATTCCGACCAGATAAGAGGGACTTGATTAAGGCCGTAACTGAGATTGTGCAATAGTTTTGCCTGTAGCGAGATTGTTTGTCAACCTATCCCTCTAACTCCCTTCCCTTACTAAGGGAAGGGAGAGTGTAAGTAAGAGAGGGGCGAAGCCCTTCTCTAAAATCTCTTCCCCCTCTCCTTTTAAGGAGAGGGGGATAAAGGGGGTGAGGATGACTTAACTATCTTGTCAAAGGCAAATTGGGATAGCAATGGCAGGTTTCGTTTCGACAAGTTAATCCCCCATCCTGACTCGCTCTTTTTACCTTCACCGTAGTCTCTGCTCACGGGAAGGGTGTTTGGTTTAAGCCATGCTTTTGATGGGATAAGGTATAAATGCGGTAATTCATCATCGTTCGTAAAGAGCACTGCGACTGCCTGGCTGTACTGGGTGAGAAGGGCATAAGGTTAAACTAGATGTAGCCTCCCGACATGTAATCGCTCAAATAGCGAACCTGGGCTTTGGACTCTTCTAGCTCCACCTCGATTATATCCCGGTTCGATATCATACCCTCCAGTTTTCCTCCGGCCATTATGGGGAGGTGTCTTATCCCTTTTTGGGTCATGATGCTCATAATATAATCTATGTCGTCTTCATAAATTCCTATGGCTACATCCTTGGTCATCACATTTTTGACCTTGGTGCTGCCAAGCGCCCCAATCCGCTGAGAGCATTCTTTCAACAGGTCTCTTTCAGAAACGATTCCCATCATTGCACCCTTGGCGTCGCACACAGGGAGCGCGCCGATGTTGTTCTTGACCAGTTTCCGAATGGCAGCATGAACGGTTTCATCTGGTCCGATGGTAATGATTGGGCGGCCTTTGATTTTCAGAATGTCCTTTATCTTCATACCTGGCTCTCCCTTTCCCACTCACTGTGAGGCGTGAGATTTACCTCGTTACTGTAGGCACTAAGCATATACCCGTTTCACTTGGCTGTCAACCACTTGTCCTCGTTCATATTATTAGTGACACACCTCCTTCCTTGTCATTGCAAGCTCTCTCCCCCGTCATTGCGAGCCGAAGGCGTGGCAATCTAGGGGTGGGCTACTTTAGGGGACTGAGATTGCTTCGGGGCTAGCACCCCTCGCAAAGACAAAAGGAGGTCATTGCAAGCCCTCTCTCCCCCGTCATTGCGAGCCGAAGGCGTGGCAATCTAGGCGTGGGCTACTTTGGGGGACTGAGATTGCTTCGGGGCTAGCACCCCTCGCAAAGACGAAAGGAGGTCATTGCGAGCCGAAGGCGTGGCAATCTCACCCCTTACCCTCTGGATGGCTTCGGTCATTATCTTTATCAACCTCACCCCCTGTGTCCCCCTCTCCTTTCAAGAAGAGGGGGAATAAGTTTATAAGAGAGGCTTCGCCTCTCTTTGGCACTCCTTCAGTTGATTCAAACTATTTTATTGCACATTCTGGCTGTTTGTTGGCTGACTCCAGAGTAGTATGGCTCAATGTTGGTAACTCTAACTTAAAGAGTGGTATCCTTTATGGGGACAGGTCAAGCTGATTAAAGAAGGCTTCAATGTGTCATTTACATAAGTTAAAAGATAGGGTGTATTATGGATGGATAATTGTAATATCTATCCTCCTTATCACCACAGTGCTTTCTGGCATAACTAGTTCCTACGGTTTCTTTTTTAGATCCATAGAGGTTGAATTTAACCTAACACGGACTGCAACATCAGCTATTTCATCAGCAAGTCGTATCCTGAGCGGTTTCATTTCCCTTGGAGCAGGGTATGCTCTTGATAAATACGGGCCGAGAAAAGTCATATTCCTTATGGGCCTGTTCACGGGGATCAGCTTACTTATGACAAGCCAAACCCAATCACCCTGGCAACTATATATAACCTATAGTTTGCTGCTTTCCATGGGAATTGGTGCCGTATTCGTGGTGTCAACAGCAATAGTTTCCAGATGGTTTGACAGAAAACGTGGCCTTGCCTTAGGCATTTCTGGCATGGGCGTTGGGTTGGGCATGATGATGATGGCGCCATTGGCTACATTTCTTATTGCCAACAACGACTGGCGCACCGCTTACATTGTGATAGGACTAATAGCTTTGGCAGTTATTCTTCCGTTGTCCAGACTCTTAAAGGGAGAGCCGAGTGATGTAGGGGCGTTGATCAATGGAAATAAGAACGATTCAACTAGGAAACTGGGTAACGAGCAGTATACACGTATAAATCCTCGCCCACTTTTTAAAATATTTAGTTCGAGAAGCTTTTGGTCTATCTTCTTTATATGGACGTTCTTTGGTGGCGGTATATTCTTCTTATTCACTCATCTTGTCCCGCATATTATGGATAAAGGATTCACGTCTGGAGAGGCAGCGAGTGTGGTCAGTGTGATGGGAGCAGCTGCAATTGTTGGAAGAATCATAATGGGTTTAGCTTCAGATAGATTGGGTAGAAAGAAGATTGCTGCCAGCGGCGCCTTCCTTCAGTTCATGGTAATGTTGTGGATGCTATGGTCGCAGGAATTATGGATGTTCTATGTCTTTGCAATTATTTACGGATTTGCCTATAGTGGATTTGCTTCATCTATGGCTGCCTTAATTAGTGATGTATTTGGATTATCTCGTATTGGTACGGTATTCGGTGCCTTGGAAGTAAGTTTCGGGATTGGATCTGCCCTTGGACCCATAATTGGTGGCCTTGTTTTTGACATTAATGGTAGCTATGATATGGCTTTTTTGATAATGGTGCTATCCATGTTCTTAGCAACCATACTAGTCGGTCTTATTGAGAAAGCAAACAGCACAACAAAGGACGATTACTGATAGGTCTATCTTGATTATTTTTAGATATCAGAGTTTACCTAGCTGGAGATTGTTTTGTAAAAGTCTATGAGATCATTCATCGATTAGTCAGCATATTCAATGGGGAATCTTTTTATTCTTTGATTACAAAACAAATTAGCGTATAGCGTGTCTTTGTCAGGTAAATGTTACTAGATAAGCGATAAATATAGTCCAAATCATAAATTAAACCGAGTAAAAGAATACTAGATATCTCGCGTGTACATCAGCGAATATTTAAGTTTCCCCTCTTGCAAACACATAAATGTTTCACTTTCTCTTAATCCTTCAACCTGAGGCATCACTTTGCTGATGAATTTATTAAGATCATCAGTAGAACGGAAACGTATTGCAGATATGATATCAAACTGTCCAATGGTAGATGTGACCCATACGACCTCTGGTATATTTGCTAAGAACTTAATGGCTGAGTCTAGTTTATCGGTTTCTATATGGTAAGCGACAACAGCAGCTAATGGGTAGCCCACTTTCTTAGGATTAACAATTGCAACAATACGAATCAGTCCCCCTGTAATGAGCTTCTTTATTCTTCGTCTGACAGTACCCGGGGTTACTTTAAGCTTTTCCGCAAGCACCTCATTGCGCTCTTTGGCATTTTGAGCTAGCAGTTTAATAATTTCTTCATCCAATAAATCTATCGCCATGTGATAATCCTAACCATTCCAAAAACTATTCTATTTTACATTAATCTAGTCTGTAGAGGTAAATATTCGATCAAAAAAGCGTATTTCTCAGGCTTATCTGATTAATTCACGAAGTTGACGATGACACTCATGATTTCGTTTACTCTGATTATCTATCTATATCATTAAGATAGCTTTTAGCTAGTATACTCTAAAACTATGATTTTAAAAATAACTATGATCTACACTGGTATAGCCATAAAGATTGACAAAATCCAGAATAATGTGATAATAATATTATTCAACCTCAATAAACCAATGGAAACTATTTCACGCTTTACTACCATCTTTATTTCTTGTGATCTACATTAAAACCTAGCTTCTTGTAGGAGTCATGAAAATGCAGGAAATCCAAATATTAGGGATATCAGGTAGCCCAAGAAAGAGAGCGAATACGTCCAAATTAGTTGAAAAGGCACTCGAGGGAGCTGCAAGTGTGTCAGGTGTTAAGACTGATTTATATGAGATGGCCGGAAAGAAATTTCATCATTGCATGGGCTGTTTAAAGTGCAGTAAGCAAGGCGCCTGCATTTTCAAAGATGACCTTCAGCCTTTCGTAAAAAAATGGATGGAAGCGGATGCCATAATATGGGGTGCTCCCGTTTATGTTATGGGAATTCCCGGATCAATGAAAGCAGCCATCGATAGGCTTGTATGTTCAACTCGAGGTCACTGGCGATACCTGGGGCAGGATTCGCCAAGATATAATAAGGTTTGTGGTGTATTCGCAGTTGGTTATCATCGTCATGGCGGACAAGAGTCCGTACTAACTTATTTGATAAATCAAGCTCATCTTATGAACTGCCTGGTAGTTTCAGGAGATGTCACGGGGGATATCGAATCTTACATAGGTGCCTCAGCCTGGACGATGGGTAACGAAGATCTGAAAAATAAAGATGGAGTGTTAACGGATGAGAGAGGTATAGCCACTGCATTGAATGTAGGTAAGAGAGTCGCAGAAATGGTGAAAATAGTTAAAGCCGGGATTAATTCATTAAGCAGTAGACTCCCGAAGGAGTACTACTATACCTGGGAAGAGATAGAAAGATAAACTCATAGGATGAAGCTATATACCAACTCAAAATAAAAGGGGGCATTTCTGATAACTTTTTATCAATTTGACGAGTTGAAAGGAGACGAAGTATGACACCGACAAGCCCATCCAAAATAAAAGTCGAAGAGATCGCATTAATTATAATGGTGGTCAAAGATCTGCAAAAGACAATGGAGAACTATTGGAACATCCTTGGCATTGGACCTTGGAACATCTGGACCTTTAAAGCTCCATTCACCTCCGAAATGACCTATCGTGGTAAGCCATCCCCGCACAGTTGGAAGATGGCTGCTGCAAAAGTGGGGGCAATATCGATTCAGTTATCCCAACCGCTTGAGGGAGATTCAATCTTCAAGGATTTCCTAGAAGAGCACGGTGAAGGGCTCTACGGGTTGACCTTTCATGTAAAGGATAAAAAGGAACTGGCGGATACTTTCCAAACAATGGAAAAGGAGGGTTTCCCCTGCCTAACAAGTTCACACTTCGACACTGGAATTTATGCTTACTTTGACACAGTCAAATCTCTAAAGGCTGCCTGGGAAGCGTCTATTGGGCCTGAAGGAGGAATGCCCCCACCTGAGGCTGTATGGCCGGAATAGGGTGATAATAGACAGAGATATTGAACGGGAAGTGAGAGTAAGCAAGTAGACTTAGAAGGAGGAATGGTTATGCAAAACAAGGAACTCAGTGAAAGAGTCCGGGGAATCCAAAAAAAAGCAATAATAATAGACATGCTAGAAGCCTGGGATGGTCCTATAGAAGAGAAAAACCTGGGATACTTCCAGACATGTGTGGATGCAGGGATTACAGCCGTGAATTTCACAATACCGGGCGTAGCTGAGGAATTCCCTACCTCAATTGAAAAAATAGCTCATTTTCTGAAACTTATGGAGCGTGTGAAATGCGTAAAAATAGTGCGCAATGTAGCTGATATCGAAAGCGCAAAAAAGGAAGGTAAGATCGCAGTCATAATGGGAATGCAAAACAGCAGACCTTTTGAGCGAAACCTCGACCTGATAAGAATCTTTGACATGTTGGGGATTAAAGTCGCTGATATGGCATATTCCGAACAGAACTACCTGGGTGCTGGATGTGTGGAACCAGTAGACTGCGGTTTGACGAATCGTGGCAAACAAGCCGTGAAGGAATTAAACAGGCTTGGAATCTTAATAGACGTCTCACATTCCGGTAACAAAACAGGAATGGAGACAGCCAAAGCTTCAAAAAGCCCCATAGCAATCACACACGCTACTTCTAGTGCCCTTGTTGAAATGTCACGGGCAAAAACTGAGGAGACCCTAAAAGCGGTCGCAGAGAATGGGGGAGTAATAGGACAGGTCATCTATAGGATGTTCTGCGAAAGAAGAGACAAAATGGGAGTGCGCCCAACAATGAGCGACTATGTTGATTTCATAGACTACTTGGTTAATTTAGTTGGAATTGACCACGTCGGCTTGGGACTTGACATGACTCTTTTTGGCACCCAGGAGATCCACGACGAATTCTGGGAACATCATGGCAGAGCCCTTGTATATCCGCATGAACCTCCACCGTTCGACGAGTTATATGTTCAGGGATTCGATGACATTCGTGATATGCCGAAGGTTATAGAGGAACTATTTAGACATGGATACTCTGATGAAGAAGTAACAAAGATCGTGGGGGGCAACTGGTTAAGATTACTCAAAGAGGTATGGAAGTAACTAGCTGTAAAGGTGCTAATAATAAAACCTTTAAAATGTGTCATACAAGGAGGTTGAAAATGAAATGATTGGATCATCTGACTAAATCTAATTAATTAAAAGGAGTGAGGAAATGAAAGGAAAAAGGTCATTGATGTTGGTTGGTAGTCTTTGCTTAGCCCTCATTTTGGCACTAATGATGGTTGGAGCGTGTTCGCCGGCAGAGACAGAAACTACCCCGACCACACAGCCTGTAGTGGAGTACGAATGGCGGTTTGGTGCTGCCTTCGCACGACCACTTGAGAACGAAACAAATGAAATATTCGTCGATCTTGTCGACGTCTACTCCGATGGACGAATGAAAATAGTGTACTTCCCCGATGGTGTGCTTGGATCCCACACTGAGCTATTCCATGCTACGCAGGAGGGGAGCGTCGAAATAGGAGCAATATACCCTTACAGTAGTGTAGTTCCCGGTGGATTCATCCAGGGCATGCCATGGGCTATGAGTTCTTACGACCAAGCAGCCGTAGCCTATTCTCCTGATGATGGGATAATATGGCAGTTACAGACAAAGGCTTGGGATGAGGTTGGTTTCAAGTTGCTGTTTATTGCCGTAGAGGGAGGATATGGTTTTGCCAATAATGTTAGACCTCTCAGGACTCCAGAAGACTTCCGGAACTTGAAGATGCGTGTTTCCGGATCCCAGCAGGGTGTGATGGCTTACGAGAATATGTCAGAGGGTACCGGGATGACCTTGGAGGTTATTCCCTGGGCCGACCTCTACAATGCTCTGGAAAGAGGAGTAGTGGATGCCGTTTGGGATGCATGGACTCCACTAATAGAGGAGCGCCACGCTGAGGTATTAGGATACTATACTCCTCTCAATGCATGGATGAGCTTCAACAATAATGCGGTAAATAAGGAAGCATGGGAAGCATTGCCTACGGACTTGCAAGATGCAATATGGGATGCTGGTAGAGTCGCGGAAATCTACTCTTACGAAGTCCATCGCAGAGCCGATTCGCAAAATCAGAAATTAGTGGCAGAGGCCGGTGTAGAGGTATACTACCTTACTGAACAAGAGAGGGCAGTATTTCAAGAACTAACTAAAGCAGAGGAAATCTGGGAGGCAACTGCTACACCGTGGCTTGAAGCCGCCTATCCTGGTCAGAATATGGCCAAAAAAGTACAGGATGAACTGGCACGTATAGCTGAAGAATATTAGATAAACGATAGAATATATCCTTTTAGCATTATTGGCTTGCGTTGTGTGAGGCAAGGCACTTCAGTAGAGAACCACTACTGAAGTGCCTTGATAGAGAGGGGTTTTTGTGCCCAAAGTTAAATCACTCCTGAAGTTGTTGTTACGCAGAATAGAGTCCGGAGAGAGTCTCATTGGTGTCATCGGACTACTTTTAGTCACCTTGCTCATCTTTGCCCAGGTGGTGAACCGTTACTGGTTGCACTTCGAAATAATGTGGTTGGGCGAACAAGCATTGTTTTTATTCATTTTTTTCATGTTTGTTGCGATAGCGCAAACCACCTGGAAAGAGGGTCACGTGGCAGTAGATATATTTCGTGAAAGAATTACTAGAGGTAGTCCTACCAAGGCCACTATCTATCATGCTTTCCTGGTTATCTTGTCTATTGTTGTATTAGGTGTCCTTCTTCCAATTGCCTATCAATTTATGTTGCGAGCTCTGAAGTACCCTGAGTATGGCACGCTCGCACGATGGTTCAATACCAGCTGGTTACAGATTACTCTATTTTTCGCGTTGGCCTTAGTATTATTGCACTTACTTGTTATCGCTGGTCGAGACATCACTAAACTGATAAGAACTCACGGCCATAAGGTTCGTAAGGATAGAACTTAATGGAATCCGGAATATTAGTTGCACTGGTGCTGTTCTTCGTCGGAATATTTATTGGGCTGCCGCTGGTATGGGTTTTCTTGCTCAGTGCTATAGTGGCCTTAGTTCTCATCGACAGTCCACTTCTATTTATGGCTGGAACTGCTTACTCCGCTATAGACAATTATATCTTTATGGCTATAGCTTTTTTTATTTTTGCGGGCAATTTGATGTCCGTTACAGGTATTGCTGACCGTCTCGTTCGTTTAGCCTATGCTCTAGTGGGGAGAATCAAGGGTGGCCTGGTAGACGTTGGTATCGTAGCTAGTCTAATAATGGGTGCCCTGACCGGTTCTTCTGTACCTTGTATAGCCGCTACGATTCCAATATTGGTCCACCGACTGGAAAAGTACGGATATCAACGGAGGTACGTTACTGCCGTACTATGTTCCTCCAGTTTCCTGGGATACTTGATACCTCCCAGTATTCCACTGCTACTTTATGGCCTTATTGCTCAGCAGTCGGTGGCAGCTCTTTTCTTGTCAACGGTCTTCCCTGGTCTTGTGCTTGCCGGGGGTTATATGCTTGTGAATACGTTTCTTTCCTCCAGATATAGGCAACCCAGTCAGGATATTCCCGAGTTACCATCTACTTTCAAAGGTTCAATAAAAGAGCTGGGGTTATCTACCTGGTCTGCGTTGCCGGCCTTGGGTACCCCCGCTGTGATCTTGGGCGGCATTTATTCCGGCATATTTACACCAAACGAGGCCGGCGCTATGGCTGTCGTATATACCTTAATCGTTGGCATATTTTTATACCGGGAATTAAAATTAAAGAACTTTTGGGAAGTATCTAAGAGCACGCTTACGACACTTGGTATGATTGCGCTACTATTTGCGTTTGGCATGATATTTGCAAGAGTTATGGTCCGGGAAGGAGTAGCCCAAGCCTTCGCAGACGGCATGATAGGGGCATTCCAAAGCAAGTACTTAATATTGCTAATGCTGAACATACTATTGTTAATCTTGGGGATGTTTATTGATGGTCTTCCCATTTTGATAATAGCCGTGCCACTAATACTTCCACTAGTTTCTCAGCTCGATTTGAATCTTGTTCAACTGGGAGCGATAGTAACCGTCAATGTTGGTATTGGAGTGGTTACACCACCTTACGCTATTTCTATTTTTGTAGGTTCTAAGTTAGCCGATGTCCCATATGCTCAATTAGTAAAGCCTATGCTCATCTTTCTGTTTGCTGTAGCTTTACCGGTGCTATTTCTCACTACTTATATTCCAGCACTGTCGCTTTGGTTGCCAACGATGGTAGTCGGTCCGAAGATAGTAGGGCCGTGGTAAATATTAAGATGGATTATAAAAGTCAGTAGTGTTATGCAGTAGCGTGTAAAGAAGGTAGGGTTAGATGCTACTATTAACCGGTAAGGTAGGTGGACTCGATGAAGCTGAATCGTGATGAGCAAGATATGCTTAATGGCAAGGAGGGTTTAGCAAGCCAAAAGGCAATGGAACTGCTCGTTAAATATGGAGATGCACTTGGTGCCGAGCAGTTCGTTGACACAAATAATGTAGCTGTATTTGCGGGACTTTTTTTCTTTCCTGAACTTGTTAAAAAGGTTATTCCCTCTCTTGATCCTGATGCTATAGCTTCCAAATTTCTCCTCGATAGCGATGAACTTGTGGTTCTGGACAGAGTCAAAGCTTTTACTACCAACCATATCTTCACCATAAACAGGGAATACTTGAAGCTTCAAGGGCGTAGCCAACTCGTATACGATCTGGCGGAAAAGATGGAAGCTTACTGTAAAAGAGTGGGCATTAATAACATAGCTACCTGTACCCCCTACTTAGCAGGGAATATCCCATTGAAGGGAGAACACTGTGCTTGGACCGAGTCTTCTGCGATACCTTTTGCTAACGCAGTGGTGGGTGCACGTACTAATATCGAGGGATGGCACAGTTCATTTGCTTCAGCGATTACCGGTAAAACACCTCTATGGGGAATGCATCTGGGTGAAAATCGACTCGGTGACACTATAGTTGACGTAGAAGTTGACCTTGATAGGGTAATGGAATGGGGTCTCATGGGATACTATATTGGCAAGCGAGTAGGACCTCATATTCCAATCTTTACCAATATCGAACAGATTCCAAACTTGGGAATGCTTATGGCCTTTAATGCTGGGATTTCAGGAAATATCATTATGTATCATATCATTGGAGTTACTCCTGAAGCGCATACTCTTGAAATGGCCACTGGGAACAAGAAGGTATCAGAATCTATAAAATATGGAAAGGAACAGCGTAGAGAAGCCTATAGAGAATTAAATCACTCTAAAAAGGGGAATGTAGACATTATAATCATGGGTTGTCCACATTACTCCATAGAACAAATAAGTAGTCTTGCCAGAATGCTGGAAGGTAAGAAACTCTATGATAGCACAGCCCTCTATGTTACGACATGCAGGCAGACTAAGACCCTCGCCGACAGAAATGGCTATACAGACATAATTCATAAAGCTGGGGGATTAGTGCTCGATGATACTTGCGGTCTAGAATTTCATCATGATATGTCAAAAGTTATTGCTACTGATTCTGCGAAACAAGCGCACTATCTACCCGTGGAGAATGTTTGGTATGGTTCGGCGGAAGACTGTGTTCAGGCCGCCATTACTGGAAAGTGGCAAGGAGAGATTAGATGAAAAAGATAGTTCTACACGGCAGGAAAGTGGTTGGTGGTTCAGCAGAAGGAGAAGCCTTGGTAACCAGGGAGAATATAGCTGGTTACGGTGTAATCGACGTTTATACAGGAACTATAACTGAAAGAGGACATGAATTAAGAAATAAAAGCATATCCGGTAAGATTCTGGTTTTCCCCACAGGTAAGGGCTCTTCAGCATGGTCGGTGGGGTCTCAAGCTTGTCGGCTGACAGGTAATAGTCCAAAGGCTCTTATTATCAAGGAGGTAAATACTCAAGTCGCCTTGGGTTCGGTAGTTCTGCGGATACCCGCAGTTACCGATTTGGATCAAGATCCCACAAAGGTAATCTCTAACGGAGATTGGGTAAAAGTGGATGCTGATAAGGGCCAGGTCGAGATAACGAAGAAGCAATATATGGACAGTAATTAAGTCTATCCTATCAGGGAATGGAGGTTCTAAATATAACTAACGGAGGCTTCAATGGCAAGCAAGGTAAAAATTACTGTAATCCAGAAAATGAGTACACAAGACGTTTATGGTAAATACCCGTACCAACTCGCTGAGGGTTTTGTGCCAGTGTGTGAGCGACTTAATATAGGCGATGAGTTTATAGTTCCAGAAAATGGTGACTGCCCTGATGGATTCTGCGGATGGGCATATGCTGACATTCAGAGAGATATAACGCATCTCCGATTGGGAGGTAACTTCACCTGTATGAAAGGCAAAGGGACGGGAGTCTCTTGTTGTACTGATGGTCTCAAGCCCGTCTTTTTCAAACTAGAGCGAAGCCCATCTCCTACCTGAAGGCTAGGATAAAGAGATAGGAAAACTTCGAGGGCAGGGTAGTTAAAAAATAGCGATAGATTAACGCATAAATAGATTCCTTTTTATCCCCATTATTTCACGCCTGACCTCTAAGCATGAAATTTAGTGGACCTTTTTAGGGAAACTATACAATTCATCAAATTGTGTGATAAAGAAAAATAAGGCTGGACACTTTAGTTAGCTGAGTATCCAGCCCTATGCTAACCTTGACAATAGTAGTATCAGGACTTAGCTCTTGCCGATTCTGAACATCTCTATGCCACATACGGGACATACACCTTGGGTTGCCGGCTTTCCGTTCTTCATAGTTATAGCCTTTGCGTCTTTCATTTCCCTTTTTGTATGGAGAAGAGGCCATTCACTAGTGGAATGTCAACACTCTTTACAAATTGCACAATCTGACGGCTGGCTCAGTCTTTCAAAGGTGCAGTTCTATGATATCGCCGTCTTGTAAGACATGGTTTCTTTTCGCCATGATGCCGTCGTGTTTACCGGAGCCCCAGATGCGGGCAAATTTCAGGTTAGCCGCAAAATCTTTGTGCACTGAGGCCGCCGCATCCGCCAGGGTGCTGCCCCTTTTCAGGATTACCGGGTCGGTGAATTCCGGCTTCTGCCCGGGAATCTTGGTATATACCCGGATAATGTCCAGCATTTGATAGATTTTAAGCTTCAGCTCTGCTAAACCGATACCTTCTTTGGCTGAGATAGCTATCACTGGTAATCGACCTTGATACTTGGTCTGTAAAGCCGTGTAATTTTGACTGGCTTCATCCAGCTCTATCTTATTACCGATGATTAGTGCCTCCTGTTGGCTTAAAATGACCTCTTCGGTTTTCCCTGTGCTAATTCCTATTCGCATCTTCTCCAGTTGCGCCGTGATGGCTTCTATCTGATTTAAGGTGTCATTACCCAGGTCTACTATGATTAACAGGGCATCAGCCCGTCTCAGCATGTGTGGCAGCCACCATTCGATAGATTGTGGTACTAGGGGTGGGGTGTCGATTAGCTGTATCTGTATGTTCTCGAATTCCATCATCCCCGGGGTGGCATTATGGGTGGTAAAGGGGTATTCGGCTACAGTCGGGGCGGCATTGGTAATACTGGAAACAAGCTGAGATTTGCCGGCGTTAGGCAGACCGATTACCGCTACCTGGGCGGCGCCCTCTTTCTCGATGAGCATCGATGCTCTCTTCGCCCCGGCTTTCTTCTCAGACTCTTGGGTTAGCTTGGCAATTTTCCCTCTTAGCTCAGCACGGAGGTGGTCTGTGCCCTTGTGTTTGGGCATGATAGCCAGCATTTCCTCTAGGGCGGCTATCTTGTCCAGTGGGTTTTTCGCCGCGCGCAGGTTCTTCTCCGCTTCAAAGTATTGTGGTGGTAAATTAGCTGGCATTGCTCCTCCGCGCTCCCGGAAAAATCACAGATACTCCTTGATTCTCTGGGCTAGATTCTTACTCATCCCTTTGAGGGTGGCTAGCTCCTCCGTGGGAGCATTCCTGATGGCCGTAACCGAGCCAAATCGCTTCAGTAGGGTGCGTTTACGATTGCGTCCAATGCCAGGGATAGTATCAAGAACTGAGGCAAATGTTTCCCTTTTACGTATTTTCTGATGATAGCCTAAAGCGAAGCGGTGTGCCTCATCTCTCAGGCGTTGCAGTAATTGGAGACCTGGGGAATTGTGCGGTAGAATAATTGGCGTTGACCTTTGGGGAATAAAAATTTCCTCTTTCTCCTTGGCTAAACTGGCAGCAGGCACAGAGTCGGCTCCCACCTCGTGCATTGCTGCCAATACGGCATTGAGCTGCCCCTTGCCGCCATCAATGAGTACCAGGTCAGGCAGGGTTGCCCAGGTGTTGGCAGCATCGCGGCTCCGTTTAAAGCGGCGTTTGAGCACCTCCTGAAGCATGGCGTAGTCATTGACAGCCGACACCGTTTTGATTCTGAAGCGTCGGTAGTGGGATGGCTTTGGCTTGCCCTTGTCGAAGACCACCATGCTGCCGGCTGCGGCGGTTCCCCGTATGTTGGAGATGTCATAGCCCTCCATACGAAGCGGCGCACGACTCAGTCGAAGTTCCCTTTGTATTTCAGCCAGAGCAGCGTCCAGAGCTGCAGGAGCGGTCAACTGCTTAATTTTAAGTTGCTCTAAGCCTTGTCTGGCATTTTCGGCAACAATCTCTACCAGTTGCTTTTTATTACCCCGGTAGGGTACTTGAATGTGGACTTTAGCCCCTCTTTTGCTTTGCAGCCAGTTCTCAATAACCAGCCTATCTTCTAGCGGGTACTGGAGCAGTAATAAGGGTGGTATATAAGGGCTGGAATTGTAAAACTGCTTGATAAAGCTGGTCATGATTTGATGTGGCTCTTCAGAACGAGTGCCCTGCAGGATAAAGCTCTCTCGACCGATTAGTTTATCGCTGCGAATAAAGAAAACCTGGACATAGGCGCGGTATTTATCATCAGCGAAGGCAATGACATCCTGCTCACCTTTTACCGTGGTGGCTATCCTCTGTCCTTCAATAACCCTGTCTACAGCCTGGAGTTGGTCTCTCAGTAAGGCAGCTTGCTCAAAGTTTAAAGCTTCAGCAGCTTGCTTCATCTTATTTTTAAGCTCTTGGACTACCAGTTCCTGTTTCCCTTCGAGAAAAAGGATTACCTGCTTTATTACCTCGGCGTATTCCTCTTTGCTCACGATGCCAATGCAGGGAGCGAGGCAATGGTGGATATGATAATCGAGGCAAGGCCGAGAGTCGGTGCCGCTGATGGGCTTGGAACAGGAACGAAACGGGAAAATATTCTTTATTACCTTCAGGGTTTGGCGCACTGACTTGGCGCTGGCAAACGGCCCAAAGTAACGCCCCTCATTTTCTTCCAGGCGCCGCGTGGTATACACTCTAGGCCAGTCTTCATTGATATCTATCTTGAGGTAAGGGAAGGTTTTATCATCTTTAAGGCGGGCATTATAATGGGGACGGTGCCTCTTTATCAGGTTTAGTTCAAGGATGAGGGCTTCTTGCTCCGAATTGGTAACAAAGAACTCAAAATCGTTAACTCGGCCTACCATCTGTTGCAGTTTTATGGGGAGCTTCTGCCCAGTGCCAAAGTATGACCTTATCCGGTGATGGAGATTGGCTGCCTTACCCACATATAGTATATTCCCTTCAGTATCTCTCATAAGGTAGACGCCAGGGCTGGTTGGTAATTGTCTTAATTGTGCGGCTATAAGATTGCTGGTCAACTTTATCCTCTAATCCTATCCCTTAATATAGGCAGTTGCAGTTTTCAAAAAGGTACGGTCTCTTCGAACTATCTTTAAATTTATTGTAGCATAGCCTGAAGAAAGGTAGAAATTTTTATAGGTGAGGGAGAAGATAAAGTTTTGGAAATGCAAAACAGGCTCGGCTCGAACCGGATTCAAGCCAAACCTGTTTATATCGGCATTACTAGCTACTTCTGGCTATTTGTGTTGGGATTGCTTGAGGAAGCAGAGAATCGACTTATCTGCTCATCTAAAAAACTATTTAGTACCTTATGGGACAGGCTATATACCAGACAATCTTAACTTACTCAATCACCAAGAGTCATCACCGACAGTAAGCTCGCAATGGCAGACCATCGGCACCAGTAGGTCTATATAGGCCCGAAGGTCATGTCAGTGCATATCTCACTTAGCCATTCTGCCATGTCCACATCCTGAAACTTTTCCCCGAGTTTAAATGTCGTGCCTTCTTTAACTTCCGTTTCTAACCCAGGGACATTAATCTTAATCGATTCAATGCAGGTCCAGGAGCCATCGGGGTTTGCCTGGAATGCGCTGCATATTGTTTGGTATTTCCTTCTTATTTCTTCCATAAAATTTTATACCCTCCTTTTCGGTTTAGACCGGTTAATATGTATCCTATAGCCGATAGAATATGTTTAACCATAACTGAGAAGAAATGTCAAGGGGATAAAGGGGGTGAAAGCGAGAAATAATTGAACTAGTGGGAAAGAGTTTAATAGCTGGCTGGTAATTCAGCCGTTTCTGTGGTTGGCAATTACTATAATACACTGGGCTTAACTGCTGAAGTCCAGGCGAAACACCCGTTTATTAAGTTGTGGAGGTAGTTTAAGATAACTCATGAGGGCACAATTAGCTGGACATAGTGAACTAGTTCAGGTAGGTGACACTGCAAAGTATAAAGGTATCCTCCACTGAGATTACTACGCTACGCTCGCAATGACCTCCCTTTTGTCATTGCGAGGGGTGGTTAGCCCCGAAGCAATCTCTGTGGTGGGTTACTTTGGGGGGACTGAGATTGCTTCACCTTCGGCTCGCAATGACGGTAAGATTTAGCAATGATGGTAAAAATGGGTAGTTTGAAGGGGTGAAACCCCTTCAAAAATCCCCTCCCCCTCTTCTTGGAAGGAGAGGGGGACACAGGGGGTGAGGTTGATAAAGATGATGAAGATAGTGACCGAAGCCATCCAGATGGTAAGGGGTGAGATTGCCACGCCTTCGGCTCGCAATGACCTCCTTTTGTCTTTGCGAGGGGTGCTAGCCCTGAAGCAATCTCAGTCCACCAAAGCAGCCAACGCCTAGATTGCCACGCCTTCGGCTCGCAATGACAGGGGAGGAGGTGGTGTGTCACTAATCATATCAATGAGAACACATAGTAGACATAATACAGAAAAAGTGGTAAAATACACTACGTCAACTGAATGCAGGTTGTGTATTCATTAAGTATTGTTAAAATACTACTACATTACGAAGAGGTTGTTCATTGAGAGAAGCAATTGAAAATTTTTTAAACTATCTCACTGTGGAAAAGGGCTTTTCGGAAAACACGGTAGTCGCCTACCGCAATGACCTGAATCAATTAGCTAGCTTTGTTGAGGGAGCGGCTACCAGGCAGGGTTACCCTCTATCATGGCATAGTTTTAATCGGCAGGGGATGCTGAGTTATCTGCTTAATCTTAAGGAGAGAAACTATGCCGCCACTACGGTAGCGCGTAAAGTAGCTGCCGCCAAGTCTTTCTTCGACTTTATGGTGGCTGAGGGTAATATCAAAGACAAGCCGACACAGGATGTGGGTTCACCCAAGTTGGGGAAATCATTACCTAAACCGATAACGATTAGCCAGGTTCGTAGTTTGCTCGAACAACCGGCAAAGCTGACTACTCCAGAAGCAAAGAGGGATAGAGCGATGCTGGAGTTGTTATATGCCAGCGGCATGAGGGTAAGTGAGTTAGTGTCTCTGAACTTGGGTGACGTAGATACCGAAGGTGACTCTGTGCGCTGCTTTGGCAAGGGGCATAAAGAGCGGATTATCCCTATTTATCGAAAAGCTGCTTTGATAGTAGCAGAGTATCTAACCGAAGCTCGTCCTCACCTGGCGCATGATGATACTGAGCGTGCTTTGTTTCTTAATCGCCGTGGCAAGAGGCTGACCCGCCAGGGCTTTTGGCAAATATTAAAAGAGTATGCTAAATCAGCCGGACTGGAAGATATCACTCCTCATACCTTGAGACATAGCTTTGCCACTCATATGCTCAGTGGCGGGGCTGACCTGAGGTCGGTTCAAGAACTACTGGGTCACGCCAACATCTCGACAACTCAGGTTTACACACATCTTACTACCGAGCATATCCGGCGCACCTACGAGAAGTCCCATCCGAGGGCTAAATAGCGTGAAGGTTGCTAGAAACGCATATCGGGAGGTTCTGGATGCCTGGTAAATCACGGCATGGTAGAGGAAAGCGCTCATTCCACGGTAAAAAGGGAAGAAGTAGACGAAGCTCTCCCCCTGTAGTTACTCAGCAGCAGCCTGTCTCTCAAACCTATGAGCCTGTTGCCCCTTCAGTGAGTGCAGTTGCTCCTATGCCTGCACAGACCGCCGCTCAGTATCCCCACGTACTTACGGAATTGCGAAGAATCGGTATTCTGGCCGGGATAATGCTGGCTATTCTTGTGGTGCTGGCCTTGGTCTTATCCTAGCTTCGTCCTGGCAATGAGTGCTCATTATGGACTTTGAAGCAGCAAGAGTTAAGTTAGTTAAGCACCTTGGTACTGAGATTAGGGATAAGCGGGTACTGGCAGCTATGGTCCGTGTGCCTCGGGAGCGGTTTGTGCCACCAGAGGAGCAGCGCTTGTCCTATGAAGATATGCCGCTCCCGATTGGTTTAAACCAGACAATTTCACAGCCGTTTATTGTTGCTCTGATGACTGAGGCGTTAGAGCTTACCGGCAGTGAAAAAGTGCTCGAGGTAGGGACGGGTAGTGGCTACCAGACGGCTATTCTGGCTGAGTTAGCTCGGTTAGTGGTTACCGTAGAGCGCCTGCCTCTTCTCGCTGAGGCAGCCAAGAAGGTATTGGAGTGCTTGGGATATACGAATATTGATATCCACCTGGCGGAGAAGACCTTGGGCTGGCAGGCTAAGGCACCTTATGTCGCCATCATGGTTACTGCTGGCGTTCCCAGGGTGCCGGTTGACCTTCTCGCTCAGCTAGCGATTGGCGGACGGTTAGTAATTCCGGTGGGTTCTCGTTATGTTCAGGAGTTATATAAAATCACTAAGCACCGCAAGAAGAATGTAATTCAGAATTTAGGCGGATGCCGCTTTGTCTCTCTTATTGGTGAAGGTGTCTGGAAAGAGGAATAATAAGAGGAGAAAACCTGGCTGAAGGGGGTGGCAACGGAAAGATATGTCGGCAGCATAGAGGTGTTACCATTCAGCAGCAAAGCTGATAGAGGAAAATAATTAACTTTTGTGGGGAGGTAATAATGGATTTTGGTCTTACTCGTGAGCAGGAAATTCTTAGAGACACCGTCCGGGAATTCGCCCAGAGAGAGTTAGCACCTGAGGCGCTGGCTTTGGATGAGAAAGGCGAGTTTATCCACGACATAATTAAGAAAACGGCAGAATTAGGTCTGGTAGGTATCGTAACCTCTAAGGAATATGGTGGCAGCGGTATGGGGCATCTGGCAAGAATGATAATGATTGAGGAGTTTTCCCGGGTTTATCCTTCGCTTGGCTTCTTCTTCCAGACAGGACAGATAGGGATGTACATTCTGGAAAACTTCGGCAGCGAGGAGATGAAAAAGAAATACCTCCCCGCCCTCTGTCAGGCTGACCTCACTATCGCCACCGCTCTTACTGAGTCTGGTGGTGGCTCTGACCCCGCTGCGATGACTACCACCGCCGAACTGGTGGGTGATGAGTATGTTATTAATGGCCGGAAGGTTATGATCAGTGAAGCGACGGTGTGTAACCTTGCTGTTATCGTGGCTAAGACTGGCGAGAAATTCAGTGCATTTCTGGTGGAAAGAGGAACTGCTGGTTTTGAGACACCAAGGAGAGAAAATTACCTGGGGCTGCGCAGTATCCCCGTGGGTGACCTCGTCTTCACCAACTGTCGGCTACCCAAATCTAATCTCATCGGTCAGGAGGGGAGAGGTATCGCAGTCGCCATATCGGGAATCAGTGCTCTAGGGCGCACCGGTGTTGCCGGTGTGGGACTGGGTACTGCGGAAGGGTGCTATGAAGTTGCTCTGAAGTATGCCAAGGAAAGAGTGCTCTACGGTAAGCCGATTGCCGAGCTTCAGGCTGTTCAGTATCTGCTCGTCGACTCCAACCTTGAGATTGAGGCGGCTAGATGGCTTTGCTACTGTGCTGCTTGGCTGCTTGACCAGGGGAAGAGTCCTCGGGAGGTGGGTGATGAAATCGCCCGCTGTAAGCTATACGCCTGTAATATCGCCAGCCAGGTAGCTTTGAGAGCTATTCAGATAATGGGTGGCTATGGCACCGTCCCTGAATATGGGATTATGCGTCGGCTTAATGATTCGGTACATCTGTTTACTGCCGCCGGCACTCAGGAAATTATGAAGAATACCATCGGAAGGAGCCTCATCTCTTAGGATGCCCGATGACATCATAGTCTGTGTGAAGCAGGTTCCCCACCCGGATTACCTCGGCAAGATTTCACTTGACCCGGCGAGGGGGACAATAAACCGGGAGGGAATACCGTCAGTAATCAACCCCGGGGACAGGAATGCCCTTGAGGAAGCCTTGAGAATTCGGGAGAAGTTTTCGGGAAGAGTTGTTGTGCTAACCATGGGACCTCCCCAGGCTAGCAAAGCCTTGGAAGAGGCGCTGGCGATGGGTGCCGATGACGCCATTCATCTTTGTGACCGCCCCTTCGCTGAAGCAGATACTCTGGCTACTGCTCAGGCACTGGCTTATGGAATTGGTAAACTTGAGCATTTTGACCTCATCCTCTGTGGTGATGTCACCATTGACAGTGGCACGGGGCAGGTAGCGGTGCAGCTTGCTGAGTTTCTTGACCTTCCCTGTATTACTAATGCCGAAGAACTTACTTTTGAAGATGAGCAGGGTCTCCTCGTCAGGCGAGTATGGGAGCAGGGATATATTAAGGTAAGGGTAAGGCTTCCCGCGGTGATAGCCGTAACTGACAAAATCAATCAACCTCGCCTTCCCACCATATTAGGCATAATGGCAGCTACCCAGAAAGAGATAAAAAATTGGTGTGCTGCTGATGTCGCTGCCGATGTCGGTCAGGTAGGTATCGCCGGGTCTCCCACCCGGTTTTTTGAGATAAGTGAATTTCATGCTAAGCGGCAGGGGAAAATTTTTCAGGGCTCGCCTGCAGAGGCGGTAACTGATGCTATCGCCAGGTTGATGGAACTGGAGGTGCTATGAACTTTGGTGCTCAGGATAAGAGCCGGGTCTGGGTATGGGCAGAGCACTACCGCGGGAAACTGGCTAAGATTTCTCTTGGGCTGCTCGGTAAGGCGCATGAACTTTGCCAGCAGTTAGGTGGTGGGGAGGTGGCATCGGTATTAATCGGCGCTGGCTCTCAAGAGTTGGTAACGGAGCTTATCGACTACGGCTCCGATAAGGTCTATCTGGCTGATGAGCCTCACCTTTCCTCTTTTGAGACAGAACTCTGTGCTCATTTTATGGCGGAGCTTATTCGGAATCAGCAGCCTGAGATAGTTCTCTGGGGTGCCACCAGCCTGGGACGAGAGACTGCCTCTCGGGTAGCGGCAAAGCTGGGCACCGGGCTCACTGCTCACTGTATTGACCTCTATATTGGGGAAATTAACGGCAGATGCCAGTTAGTGATGGTAGTAGCTGGGTGGGGGGGTAATCTGGCTCTCAAGATTATCTGCCCCCAGGTGAGACCGCAGATGGCTACGGTTAAGTCGGGTATATTTTCTCCTTTGGAGCGGAGAAAGAGGCGCGGTGAGGTTATACCGATTAAGGTGGCAGACAGGCCTTCCCGTCTTGATATTGTTGAAGTGGTGGAGGAGCAAGAAGAAGCAGCTTCTCTGGAGCAGGCGGAGGTAGTGGTAGTCGGGGGTTGGGGCTTAAATTCCCTCGGTGGATTTCAAGAGGTGAACGAGCTTGCCCGGATGCTAAAGGGTGGGGTGGCGGGAACACGCCCGGCACTGGATGCTGGCTGGATTCCTGCCGAGAGGATGATTGGTCAAAGCGGGAAGACTGTGGCACCTCAACTGCTTATCACCTTGGGAGTTTCCGGAGCAGCACAGTTTGCCACAGGTGTCCTCGGGTCTAAGTTTATCCTGGCTGTGGACAAAAATCCAAATGCCCCTGTATTTGAAATGGCTGATATCGGCATTGTCGGCGACCTTCAGGAGGTGCTTCCCTTGCTGACTGACAAACTCAGAACAATGCAAGCAAAGAAATAGGGTGCCATAATCTTAAACAGGATGCTATTCATATGAGCTATAAGATATGGGTTTTTATCGCTATTTTCCTGTTCGGTATTGGCTTAGCATTTGGTTTAACAGTCGGTCTGACAATGCCCGGTGACATTGGTGATTTCCTTGCTGAAGACATGGCTGCCCTTGAGCAGCTTGCTGCCATGTTGCAGCCATTCCAGGTCACTACAGCCGTATTTATCTTTCTCAAGAATGCCTCAGTACTGCTGTTTAGCTTCATATTCAGTCCCATTCTCTGCCTGCTGCCTATCCTGACTCTGACGGTCAATGGCTGGCTTCTGGCTTTTATATCGACGATAGTAGTTGAGGAGGAATCCATTGGTGTTGTCTTAGCCGGTTTACTGCCCCACGGCATTTTTGAGCTCCCGGCACTGATTATAGGTCTGGCAGCCGCTCTCAGCTTTGGCGCTATGACAATAATACTCGTGCTCAAAAAGGAAAGTAGAACTGTATTAGTAGCTACTATTAAAAAGGACATGGGTCATGTCGTGCTGGCAGTTGCCTTGTTCTTTACAATTGGTATTTTTCACACAATCCTGATAATAGCACTAATGGAGAAGCAAACACGAGATCAACTAATGGTTAATCTTAAACCGAATTCGAGGTATCTGCTGATAGCTCTTGCCTTACTGCTTCCCGCGGCTATCATGGAAACATATGTCACGCCATTACTGCTAACCTGATATAGACAATAAGGAGGGATTTTGCTATGAATGAACTGGGTTTGGTGGTCCCTTACTGGGTAATTGTTGGTATATGGGCGGCTAGGGCGGTGGTGCTCGCTTTGCTCAGTGCTTTTCTCGCTTGGCTTGGCATTAGAGTGTTGGATGCGCTTACTCCTGAGATTAATAAACGACAGCGCATCGGAGAAAGCCCGCTTGCTACTGGATTGTTCATCGCCGGTTTTTTCATCATGGTCGGTCTGGTCATGCATGGCGCCATGACAGCCTATACTGCCATAGGTAGCTCGATAATCGGCTACATCTTTGACTTTAGGACGTGGGGGTTATTAGCGGTAAGCTTCGTAGTAAGCCTGCTTATGGGGATAGCGTTATTCCGCATTATTGATAAGCTAACGCCCAAGATATCGTTTATCAGCATTAACAAAAGCCCAGAGGCAGTAGGCATCTATGTCTTTGGTTATCTCATTTTCTTTGGCTTAATCCTCCATGCGGCGCTGACGACACCACTATGAACAGGATTACGGCTATACTGAGCTTGGTCCTGGTGCTGGTAGCTGGGCTGGCTGGCAGTAGTTATGTCTTGGCAACTCCGTCATCTGATTTCCATGAGGTTGATGGTGAAATATTTGATGATTGGGGAATATGTCGCACCAGGGCTGTTGGTGAAGATGGCTTTTATCAAGTATCCCGGACATCTTTTCGTCCGGTGATAGTCTTTGAAAGCCTGGGAGAAGAGGCGGCACTAGCCTATCGCTTCGGTGAGCAGATTGCCAGCAAATACCCGGACCAAATTCAGCGGGCTCAGGCGATATTTCGTTTTGTCCAAACTAAAGTAAAGTATGTTACTGATATCGACCAGTTTAAGCTTGATGAGTTTGCCCTGAATGCCGATGAGCTGGCTATGGCTATTGACCAGGATGGTGTTGGCTATGGCGATTGTGAAGATAGTACGGTGCTATTAGCGGTTATGTATAAAGGTGCTGGCTACCGCTCAGCGATAGTCGTTGCTCCCGGACATACCGCTGCTCTGGTCTACCTGCCTGAGTATAACAAAGCAGCCATGGTTTTTGAGCTGGATGGTGAGCCAGGCTGGGTCTGGGCTGAGGCAACAGGCAGAGAAAATCCTCTGGGCTGGGTGCCTAAAGAGTTTATTGATGTTGAGCTGGCTGCCTACGAAGTAGGCGAAGAGGCGATAACTTTAGTAGAACCAACTACTGCTCCGGCCGCTGTCGTTGCGGGAGGGGGTAAAACATCAGCATCCAGCCCCTTTCCATTCTTTAGCATATTTCTTCTGTTGTGGCTACTGCCTCTGTTTAGAAGGAGAGGGCGCGTTCGCTAGCTTTCCGAGGAGACATTTAGTAATCCATCTACTTCAGGTTCTTAAAATAACCTGTACTTGTATTCCCCATCAAGGTGAAGGGAGACCCAATGTATAGGTGTCTTAGAGCGGCGTTAGCCCCTCTCTAAAATCTTTACCCCCCTTCAAAAGAGAGCCAAAGAAATCGTTCTCCCCCCTCTCTCTGAAAGGGGAGCCATGGAAATCCCTTCCCTCTCCTTTGAGGGAGTAAATACTAGGTGAGAGTCAAAGAGAGGCGAAGCCTCTCTTACATATAATTCCCCCTTCCCCTTATCAAGGGGAAGGGGGTCAGGGGGATGGGGTTACCAGATAAAAACCTAAAGAGGGTGAGGGGTTGGTAAACAATCTAATCTCAGTTACTTGCCCTACCTCCAGACTTTGAGTATAATATGCTGAAATAAGCCAGGAGAGCAGGTGATTAGATTGAAGCAAGATGGCTTGGAGAGTATTCGCAACCTTGTTTTACTGTCTCATTGTGGTGCCGGTAAGACATCGCTAGTCGAGGCGGTTCTATTTGATTCAGGAGCAATCACCCGCCTGGGTAAGGTTGATGAAGGGACAACTACCTCGGATTATGACCCTGATGAAGTGAAGCACAAGATTAGTATTAACCTGGCGCTGCTTCCCTGTGAATGGCAGGGAGCTAAGGTTAACCTTATTGATACTCCTGGTTACTCTGACTTTGTCGGTGAGGTCAAAGCGGCAATTCGGGTCGGTGAAGGAGCCGTAATTGTGGTCTGCGCTGCCTCAGGAGTCGAGGTGGGCACGGAACAGGTATGGGGATATTGTGAGGAGGATAATCTTTCTCGTCTTATCTTTATTAATAAGATGGACCGGGAGAATGCGGACTTTTACCAGACTGTAGAACAGCTTCAGTCAAAGTTTGGTGCTAAATGTCTTCCCGTGCAATTGCCTATCGGTGCCCAGGATGATTTTCAAGGGATAGTTGACCTGCTGACAATGAAAGGGTATGTCGGTTCTCCAGTCAAGGAGACTGAGCTCCCCTCATCACTGGAAGCCCAGGTTCGCTCTTTTCGTGAGAAATTGGTGGAAGCGGTGGCTGAGATTGATGATAAACTTATTGAGAAGTATCTCGATGGCAAGGAACTCAGTCTGGAAGAGTTGAGTAATGGTTTACGCCAGGCAGTAATAGCCGGTCGGATTACCCCCATTTTAGTTGGCTCGGCTCTAAAGAATATCGGGGTTGTTTCGTTGCTGGACGCGGTTTATCGCTATCTGCCGTCGCCCAAAGAGCGAGAGGTAATTATTGCTGGCGATGCGGCGAAGCAGGCTGTGGAAAGTATTGAGCCGTCTCAGGATGCCCCGTTAGCTGCCCTGGTGTTTAAAACCAGTGCTGACCCATATGTCGGCAAGCTTACCTACTTTCGGGTTTATCTCGGTGCTATTAGTAGCAATTCTCAGGTCTGGAACGCTAGCCGAGATAGAGTGGAGCGTATCGGCCAGCTATTTATGCAGCGGGGTAAGACTCAGGAGGCGGTATCTCAGATTGGGGCTGGAGACATCGGGGTAGTAGCCAAATTGAGTATGACCAATACCGGAGACACACTGGGTAGTCGTGATAAGCCGATGCTTATTGCCCCCACCCTGTTCCCTGCACCGGTTTTTGGTGAGGCGGTGTATCCTAAGACTAAGGCTGACTTGGACAAGCTGGGAGTGGCATTATCCCGACTGGTTGAGGAAGACCTCACGCTTCATGTGCGTCGAGAGGCTGATACTGGTGAGACCATTCTGGCCGGAATTGGTGAGACCCATGTTGAAGTGGCTGCGGAGAGAATGTTGCGTAAATTCGGTGTCGGTGTTGTGCTGAAAACCCCCAGGGTCCCTTATAAGGAGACAATTACCATACCAGCTAAGGCTGAGTATAAACACAAGAAGCAGACGGGAGGGCATGGTCAATACGGGCATGTCTTGCTGGAGGTGGAGCCTCTGCCCCGTGGCACTGGTCGTGAGTTCGTTGATAAGGTAGTGGGGGGCCGTATACCCAAGAATTATATTCCGGCAGTGGAGAAGGGTGTTAATGAGGCAGTTCAGGACGGTGTTATCGCCGGCTATCCTGTAGTTGACATAAAAACAAGGGTCTACGATGGCAGCTTTCACCCGGTTGATTCCTCGGAGATATGTTTCAAGATTGCTGGGGCCGGAGCGCTGAGGAAGGGATTATCTCAGGGACAGCCTATTCTCCTTGAGCCGATAGTGAGTATCAAAGTGAGGGTCCCCGAGGAATTTACCGGCGACATTATTGGCGACCTCAATACCAAGCGTGCCAAGGTGTCGGGGATGAACCCTGAGGGCGGCAGCAATGTTATTGAGGCTCAGGTGCCGCTGGCTGAGACTTTGCGCTATGCTATCGACCTTAAGTCGATAACTCAGGGCAGGGGCAGCTATACCGTTGCCTTCAGCCACTATGAACAAGCCCCACCCCAGATTACCCAGAAGATTATTGCGGAAAAAGCCTGACCTGGCTCAGGTACTCGCATAGCCATAATCATACCCTGACGTTTAGCCTTAAAATTTGTGCTGGGGGGTAGTGGCTCAATTTGAAAATAGCAGGAATTGACCCACTACCGATAAAAAGGAAGATTTTTAGGAGTTGCGGTGCACGTCTCGTGTCGAGAGGACTACCACCGCGCTCTGAAATGGATATGAACCAGTTCAGTTAGACCGGTGACACTTCAGAGTATAAAGATATCCTCTACCAAGATTGCTTCGCCCCTGGCTCGCAATGACGAGGAGGCACAACTAGTAATAACCTCTCTTTTGTCGTTGCGAGGGACGTTAGTCCCGAAGCAATCTCCAGAAATACCCCACCGCCGAGATTGCCACGCCTTCGGCTCGCAATGACGGTAGTGGAGCGGTTTGCAATAACCTCCCTTTTGTCATTGCGAGGGACGTTAGCCCCGAAGCAATCTCCAGAAATACCCCACCGCCGAGATTGCCACGCCTTCGGCTCGCAATGACAGTGAAATTGGGTTCGCCATGACGGTGAAAGAGGGTGGCTTGAAGGGGTGAAACCCCTTCAAAACATACTCATCCCCCTCTCCTTTCAAGGAGAGGGGGACACAGGGGGTGAGGTTGATAAAGATGATAAAGATAATGACCGAAGTCATCCAGAAGGCAAGGGATGAGATTGCCACGCCTCCGGCTTGCAATGACAAAGAAAGAGGTGGTGTGTCACCAATCATATCAATGAGTGCAGGATATTGACAACCAGTTGCGATAGATATACTATTAGTGACGATAACGATGATGGTTGGCGATGCCGCATCGTGAACTGAAATGGGAAATCCCAATTAGCACCTGAAAAGGAGAAAAAGATGCCTAGAATCGTGCCTCTTGAATACGAACAGACAACAGGCGAAGCGCGCACCGCTTTTGACGAGGGTCTAGCTAAATGGGGCCGCTTGACCAACATGAAGCGTACTCTATTACACTCCCCGCTGTCTTATCATATCCTGATGGAATGGTATCAATTATTGGATACTATCAAACCATTTATAGGTGAACGGCTTGCCATTATTTTTGCGCATGCTATTTCGTCGGAAAGTGGTTGT